>ERZ777306.294-NODE-294-length-103882-cov-35.740241_pt1 | contig 103882 bp, 95 predicted proteins | sample MGYA00374966_ERZ777306 | MGnify/ENA primary metagenome ERZ777306 (study PRJEB29329, sample SAMN06343882) | mouse gut metagenome | isolation source: Mouse cecum | place: Austria: Vienna | collected 2014-11-15 ...
CATTCAAGAGTGGTGACACTATTACAGTAGCTTACCGTATCAAAGAAGGTAACAAAGAACGTATCCAGCAGTACAGAGGTGTCGTAATCCGCATCTCCGGTCATGGCGACAAAAAACGCTTCACAGTGCGTAAGATGTCTGAGAACGTAGGTGTAGAACGTATTTTCCCGATCGAATCTCCGTTCATCGAAAGCATCACTGTAAACAAATTCGGTAAAGTACGTCGTGCTAAATTGTATTACCTGCGCGCTCTTACCGGTAAGAAAGCAAGAATCAAAGAAAGAAGAGTGTAATCTCTGTGGTTCTATTGCCATACAAAAAAGCCGTCCGATTTATTTCGGGCGGCTTTTTTGTTTGATGCGCATCGGTTTATGATGGCAAGCCGGCTATTTCAAAGTTGCGATAATAACCAGCGGGTTCCGGTCGTTTGCCTGCTGACGCCAGCCGACTAAGGCTTTGCCATCTTCAGACATTGCCTTCGGGAAGAAATAGTTGCCCGATGCTCCTTTGATGAAGTCGGGCATCGGATCGCCATCTTCACCCAACACTTTCAGATCCTCGTCCGAATACTTCAGCATTAAGCTACACGCGGCGCCATCCCGGAGATCATACAAGTTTGTGCCGTACATCATCCGTTGCTTGCCCATATCCGTAAAAACGGTCGTAAAGACAAGATAACGCTCTCCCTGTCCCAAAAAAGCGACCAACGGCATTTCGGTAAAGAGCATATTCTGAAGTTCCTCCATCGAATTATAGGTGTAGCGAAGGGATTCTTTGGACGCCCATTTGCCGAAATCGATCCGGTAAAGCGGACTCATCCGATAGCTCTCGCCATCGACCCGGTAGATCGTATCACAAAGTAGTTTTTTGAATAGCAATCCGCCATCTGCCTGAAAGAACTTCCCTTCGCCGGGAGCATACCAGGAAGCTTTCGGTTCATATTGCTCCATGTACGGGACGGTAGCCTGCACACCTTCCTTATCGAAGAACTCCAGGCAAACCTTTTCCGTTCCCTTGAAATTGGATTTGAAGCCCACAAAACGGCTTCCGTCCAACGGGTAGAAATCGAAATAGAAATCGGACGGCGACTTTATTGTCTGCAAGCGTTTTCCTTCAAGCGAAAAGACTTTGAGCGTTCCGGCAAAGTCAAGCGTGTAGACCTTATCGTCTTTTACCTGCAAGACATTCGCACCTTTATAGACTTCGTCCGGCCCTTCACCCGTACGATAGACGCGGTTCAGGAATTTGCCGGAACGGTCGAACAGCAGTCCGTCCACCAGCAAATACTTGTCGAACACATGTAGCTTGTAAATAGCAGGAATTAACAAGGAGTCGGAAGTTTCCAACTGGACGATCTCTACCGAAGAAGCAATATTCCGAAGCGGACATTCGACAGGTTCTTCCATTTGCTGTCCGATGCCGATAACCCGGACATCGTCCATGCGGTCTGTTTTACTTGTGCAGGAGACTCCCATACAAAGGCATAAAGCGAACCAAAAAGCGTGTACTTTCATAACATAATAAGTTTGTGTTTATCAATCATGTCACAAAAGTACGGGAAGAAACGCGAGCATCTTTCCAATCCGCCTTGACAAACGCTTTTCAGGAACAGGCTTACTTTCAACAAATTATCATCGAAGGAAAGCCCATAAACCGGACAACGTATCAAAAGTCTTGCAGGAATGTATCCAGATTTACGTCCGCTTCGAGCCCGATCCGCTTCTTGATCCGGTTCTTCGACTTGGTGATAGCAGCCGGAGTATTATTGAAGATAATGCTCAATTCACGGTTGGTCAATCCCGCTTTCAGTAGGCAACAGGTTTCTATATCATGCTTCGTCAGTCCGGTATATGTTTCCCGTAAGCGGGAGGCAAAACCGTGGTATAAATTGTCCGTAACACGACAAAGGTGCGCATATTCCTTTTCACCGATAAAGACATATGCCGGTTCCGCTTTGAGTTTCACAAAGAGATTATATCCCTCATCGGAAACGAAAAGACCGGGCTTATCCAGATGCCGGCGCAACTCTTCATTCTTCTTTTCAAGCCGGCTAATCTGCTGTTCCAGTTCGGCAGAAGAACTGCTTTCTTCCTCTTGTTCGCGACGATAGCGTTCCAAAGCCTGCTCATTGTCCGACAATTGTTGCCTGATGCGTTCCAAAGCCTCTTCATTCTTTTTATACCGGAAAAAACAGTAACCGCCGATCAGCAATAGCAGAAACAGGCCCGGCACAAACTTCCCTATCCTGGAAACCAACGAAACGGGACGCAACTCTGCCATCGGATCCTCTTTCAGCCTGGCAACCACGAGCACCTGCCGATCCATCCCGACACCCCGGAAAGCGATCAGATAGCGGCCGTCCGCCGACATTTGCTCCGGGAAAAAGTTATCCCAGTTCACAGAAGGAGGCAAATAGCCGGTGGTATCATACAGAAGTTGGCTCTGCCTGCCCATTTCATCCGTCGACATCTTCAATTCAAGGCTATACGTCAGGCCACTTTTCCGGTCATAACAATGCGTGGCATACACTTGCTTTTGCCATTCGTACGAGCTGTAAACGGTAGACACCCAGAAAGTAGAACGATGCTCCCCAAGCAACATGACATAAGGTGTATGGCTAAAAAGCTCCGTCTCCGGCCGCTCCAACGTATAGCGGAGCGAATCAATGGCTCTGAGGGAATCCAGTTCCAACCGGTAAGCCGGACGCAGGTTATAATCAGCCGGCAAGGTTTCATATATCGTGTCATTCAACAATTCCTTAAACAGCAAGGAGCCGGAAGTCCGCACGAACTGCCCGTCCCGCCTGAAGTTGAACCAACCTTTCGGCGTCCCGAATTTCTTGTGATAAGGCAAACGTGAGAGGATCGTACCTGCATTATAAAAGATCATACGCTCCGGTTCGTCTCCCCGGTTGTTCACCCGGTAACCGGCAAAAGTCGAATCGTCAACCACCCCGATCGCATCCAAAGACCCAACCGGTGAAACGAAAGATCCGGCCAGACGTCCTTCCTGGGTATAACTCTTCGTTACACCTGCCCGGTCCGTGATATAAACAAGGCCGGCACGTTCGCTCAGGGCAAAACAATTATCATATTCGTCCGAGGCGCTTCCTTGGCGGGCGATTGTCCGGATCGAATCGCCTCGGCTGTCAAGCAACAAGCAACAGTTTCCTCTCTCGACAACAAAACCGCTGTCGAGCATCACAATCCGGTCACGCCGGAAAGGGAAAGGTATCCTGACAATCTTTACCGTATCGGCAATGCTGCTCAAAAGGACTGCTTTGGGAGAGAGGCTACCGGAGCCGATGTCGACAACCGCAAGCTCATCCCTATGTTTTCCGCACGCAATAAACCCGGCCAACAACAGTATTGCCGTTATTATCTTCATCTTATATAGAATGACTCGAAGCATACTTGTACTTTTTCGAGCATAAAGATATGGAATAATCCTACCCGGGAACCGGCTACACCTAAAAGTATTTATAAAATGTAAAGAACAGGAACAAACCTCCGGCAGGCGTTGTTTGTCTGAAAACTCAAAAATAATGATCCTATGAATTACGGCATTAGCGTTCTGTTCAGGGCAATTCCTTTACTCATGGCCCTGTTTTGCTTCGGTTACGGCTGGTTTGTCACCTCTTATGGGACAGATCCGAACCGGTATGTGGCGGGACCGGTGGTCTTCTCGCTGGGTATGATATGTATCGCTCTCTTCTCGACGGCCGCCACCATCATCCGGCAGATCATCGGGACGTTCGGGCAAGTCAGCAAATACGTGCTGCCGGGAATCGGCTATCTCTCGGCTACATTGGCCGTCATCGGCGGGGTACATATCCTGCATGCTTCGACAGACGCGACTTCGTTCGTCGCCGGACACGTAGTATGCGGCGTCGGGTTTATCACCGCCTGCGTAGCGACGACTGCCACTTCTTCCACCCGTTTCACCATGATCACAGTGAACGCCAGGAAAAACGACCACGATGTGCCGCCTAAGGCTTTCACCCGCACACAAGGGCTGATGCTGATCGCCATTGCCGTTATCCTTTCGCTGACAACCTGGGTATGGGCGTTCGTCCTATTAGCTAAAAGCGGCTTACATCCGAAATATTTCGTCGCCGGACATGTGATGATCGGGCTTGCCTGCATCTGTACCAGCCTGATCACGCTGGTTGCAACCATTGCCCGCCAGATACGGAACATCTTCTCGCCCACCGAACGCAAGATATGGCCGGTGCTGGTTCTGATCATGGGCAGCCTATGTATTATCTGGGGATTGATCCTGATATTGGGCACAGCCAATATGTCGCTCGGATCGACAGGCTATATCATGATCGGCTTGGGATTGGTCTGCTACAGTATCTCAAGCAAGGTGATCCTGCTCTCGAAGATCTGGCGGCATGAGTTCAAACTCTCCAACCGCATTCCGCTGATTCCGATCTTCACCGCGTTGACTTGCTTATTCCTGTCGGCGTTCCTGTTCGAGATGGGTTCCGTCCACGGGTACTATTTCGTCCCGGCGCGTGTACTGGCGGGACTGGGAGGCATTTGTTTCACACTCTTCTCAATTGTCAGCATTCTGGAGAGCGGTACTTCTTCGCATTAAAACAGGCCGGAGTTTAGCAGAAAGGCCTGTATCTTTTATCTTTTTCTCTTGGTGGCGAACAGTTGTCCGCCACCAAGAGAAAAACCGTCCGCCGCCAAGCGGACAACGAATGGATTGTAAAGAAAGTACTAATGCGATAAGAAGAAAGAGCTAACGGATCCAAGCAAATCTTATAATTTGACCTTATAGAAGAGTTCGCTCAATGTGTAGGTGACAGTGAAACCTGTTATCCCCCGTTTCAGCATTTTGCCGTCCAGGTTGACACGGTCGTAGTAGAAAGCCGTATGGAGCCGCCCGTTCATCAACGGGAAGCCCAAGCCGGCACTGACACGCCATGATAAGCCGGATTGCCCTCTCACCTGCATATAGTAGGGTGAAGACAGGCCCAAACCCATCTTATAATCCATCCGTTTCCAAATGCTCGAAGAGCCGTAACCATCCGGAAAATAACAAAGCCCGGCACGCAGCACGTGCGAATCGTGAAACGTGACGCGGCTGTCCGACGAGGTGAGCGAACTATACTGGCGAAACATATAGTCGAGCGCATACGTCATCCGTTTATATTCCACCGAAACACCGCCTCCGACGTATTGCGGCAAGGTCTGGCTGACACGCTTCATATTGGTGGAATTGCTGCTCGAGTTTTCTACCAGCGTCTTTGTCTTCTCCATCCGTATCGTCTGCGGAAGGCCGTAGACCGCACCCAGCGTCAGGTTCAGTTCACGCCCCAGGCGGCGGGAATACTGCGCACCGAAGTCAACCAGGAAAGCCTGCCCGAACAGCTTCTGCGAAACAGACATCGTGCTCTGCGTCTCCGACTGCGTCATATTGCCGAAGAGGTAGTTCAGGTTAACGCCGACCGACAAGGAGGGTGATATCCGGAAAGCATTCGAGAGATAGACTTTCGACAATCCCCCGTCGCCGGAAAAGGTGCTCGTATAATAAGAGCCGGGAGAACCTTCCAGCTCTTGTGTGCTCTGGAAATAATAACCGACCGAACTATAGGGCGTCAACCCCGCTGCCATATACCAGCGAGGCATGATGCGGCCTGCCAGCGCAAAACGTGAGAAGTTGCCCGTAAAGGCTTGGTTATTGTCCCCCTTCGACTGGTAAGACTCCCATTTGGCAAAGGCCGAGGCTTCGGCAAACAGACGGCAACTATCGAGGCCGGTCAACCCGGCCGGATTATCCGTATTGACAAACATCTTCCCGCGCATACCGATCGATACGCCTCCCATAGCCGTATTGGAACCGGACAGGCCGGTCATAATCTCTCCCACCCCGAACATGGAATAGGGCGAGGAGGTCATCACATTCTGGCCCGTCACAGGCAGGGAAAACAACAGGCAAAGCAACCATCCGTATTTAGTAGCTTTCATATATTTTATAAGTTAGTTGTAAGACAATGGGTGACTTCCCCTGCTGATCGCTGAAAGTAAGGTTGCGGAACGTCTGTGTATAATCGTCTTCGTTGAAAACAAGCCTCAGGCTGTGCTTATACATCCCGAAAGCGCCCAACTCTTCTTGCAGGAAGGTGCTGATGTCGAAATAGTAATAGGTGTTCTCTCGGAAACTCTCATCCTTGACCAGCGTCCCGCTCTGCACCTCGGAGCCCAGATAATCGGTAACGGCATCCGTCACCACATTGTTCTCGTCGATAATATAAAGGTAGATACTGTCCGGCAACGCATTAAACTCCGACCAGGAGCCGACCTCCGGGTAGATCTTCAGATAGCCCGACTCGATGGAAACTCGTTCGCCCTGTTGCAAGATCTCGTTCAGATGCGGGAAACCAAGAAGGCTGTACCAGCCGATCCCGCCGAACAGTACGCCCCGGTTGTTCAATTCGCCGGAAGACACCTCGATCTTTTTCGACGGAAGCCCCTCCATATCGGTCCCCGCCCGGTCATGGTCGACATGATAGAACTGCTTTTCCGTATTGGGGCTGATCACACACTCCGCCTCTTCGGCTATCGCGTCTTCTATACGATAGTAGAGGATCATGGCGGAAGCCGTATCGCCAACACTGAACGACACGACGTTCCGGCAAACGTCGGGGTCGGGAACCACGACAAGGCCTTTAAAATAGTCCTCGAACCGTTCGCTCGACACCTGGTCGTTCCGGCTGTGCAGGCGTGTGAGCATATCCTCGCCCAGTTCGTCCGGCAGGCGGATCTCCAGCCGTTCCGTGTTGCCCGGTTTAGGGCGGAACGTACAGGTGGCGACCGGCTCCGGGTCATAGCCAAAGGAAGAGTTGTTGTACAGGTAGCCGTTGTCGTTCAGGAATATCTTTTCCTGCAGGCGATGGATGGAAAGGCGCATCTCCTGCAGGGTGTCGCCGAGCGAGTAGCCGCCATAGGACAGGGCAAGAACCAGGGAATCCAGCTTCACTACCTCGTCCGCATCCGTCGTGTAGGAAGGGGCCGAATAAGGAATATAAGCACTGGCGGAAACAGTTCCCCATATCGGATGGGTGTATTTGCCGACTAAGGCGAGCCCCTGCCCGGTTGTTTCCAACGAATCGATAACGGTCGAAGCCACCGTCACCGTGCAACTGTCGACCGTTATATTACGAAAAGCACTGTCGACCAATGTATTCCCGTAACTATTGCTCTCATCGTAACAGGAAAAGAGAGAACCGCACAGCAGGAACAGCCAAAAAGGAATCAGAATCTTGTTCATACATATTATATATTTCGGCTTGCAAAGAACTTCAATCCCGTCTTGTCCTGCAAGAATAACCTGTCAACGCCCCTTTTCTCTCTATCAATGGCCCTTGCAGCCCTGCCAACGTCTTCCGGAAGGCGAAAACAGCATTCACCTCTTCCTTACGCCCGTTCACAGTACAAAGCAGCCTGTTCACCGATTTAATTTGCGAAAAAAAGGAAAGCCCCGTTCTTTTGCACCAGAAAACAATAAAAGAACACGTTTAAGAATGACACACAAAAGATTATTTACGCTCTTAATAGCACTATTTCCCATCCTTGCCACTTCCTGTAGCGACGATGACGACGAAGACCTGATCGGCAACTGGGTACGCGTATCCGATTTCGACGGACTTGCCCGCAGCGAAGCCTCCTGCTTCTCGATCGGTAATAAAGGATATCTGGTCTGCGGATATGACGGAAGTAAGAGCGATGCACGTTTGAGTGATTTATGGGAATACGATATGACCACAGACGCATGGACGCAGAAAGCCAGTTTCCCCGGTACGGCGCGCAACAGCGCAACCGCTTTTGCTATCGACGGAAAAGGGTATATGGGAACCGGCTACGACGGGCTAAACTATTTAAGCGATTTTTGGGAATACGATCCGACCTCGAACACTTGGAGCCAGAAAGCCGACTTCCCGGGTTCGGCGCGTTACGATGCAGTCGCGTTCGGAGTTTCCGGGAAAGGTTATATCGGTGCCGGATATAACGGCAACTTCCTGAAAGATTTCTACTCCTACAATCCGGCAAGCAACACCTGGACACAGATCGTCAGCATCGGTGGAAGCAAACGCCAGGGAGCTACCAGTTTCGTGATAGACAACATCGCGTATGTTTGCTGCGGAGTAAACAATGGGGATTATATCGATGATTTCTGGAAATACGATCCGTCGACAGGCCAATGGACACAATTGCGTGACATTGCCAACACTTCGGACGACGATTATGACGATGATTACAGTATTGTACGCAAGTACGCCAATGCCTTCGTTATCGACGGCTCGGCCTACCTGACCTGCGGGGAAAGCGGGAGTGTCCGCAGCGACACCTGGAAATACTATCCTTCCACCGACCTCTGGGAGCAGGTGCACGACTTCAAAGGGTCGTCACGTACACTGGCAGTCTCTTTCTCCAACGGGACAAGGGGCTATATAGCAACGGGCAAAAGCGGTACCTACCGGTTCGACGACATCTGGGAACTGCATCCTTACGATTATGATCCTGATGACGATTGATGATGAACGTGATGATGAGAAAAGGTAGGATGGCTCTCGGCAGCCTGATTATATCGCTGCCGTTGTTACTGATTCTTTTTTGTTTCCGTACCTGGGAAATGGGGTCCCGGGACGAGGTGCAACCGGAGTTGCAAACGTTTCAATTGGGGGATGGCTGGGGATACAAAGTGCTGATGAACCGGAAAGTGTTGATTTACCAGCCCACCATTCCCGCAATTGATTCGGTCCGCTCCTTCCCCACCGAAGCCAGTGCACGCCGTATCGGCACCCTGGTTGTGGAAAGAATTAAGAGAAACCAAAGCTTCACGATAACCACAGATGATATTATACATTCACTCTCTGATTAAGTAAAGATTTTTTTGACACATGAAAGGAAAGGCTGGCCAGTGATGGTCGGCCTTTTTTAAACTTACTCCACAGCATCCTTGTTATTCTCTATATTTAAACAACCGAGCAAATGAACACAAGGAAATTAGTAGGATTATTTTTACTCCTCCCGCTACTGGCAGCCTGTACGGGTAACAAACAGTCCGGTGCAACGGCAGATACGGAAACTTTCACCAAAGATACGATCCCGACCGGCCCGAATATCTTTTACTTCAACGGCGACTTCACCTATTATGCCGACGCCGCCACACTGAAAGACTGCATCACCGGCGCCGTCCTCCCCGTTGCCATGAAGGGAGAATACCTCAAAGTGGAAAAGAAGTACCAGGAGATGAAGCCGAAAGAGATGGAGGCCATCAACTGCGGTGTCATGGGTTACCTCGTGCCGAAAGAGGCGGACGAAGAAGGTCCGGATATGCAGCTCCTGATCACGGGGCTGGTGGGATTCGACCGGACTGTCTCCTGCAATCCGAAGAACGTTATAACGGATGCGGTCTACGCCACTTTCCATCCGGACGAAAAAGAGGCCCAGACAAAGACCTCCCTCACCTTCGATAACGATTACACATTCCAGTGCATAACCTATCAATTGTCGCCTTCCAAATTCGTCAGCGACTACAAGGGACATTGGTATCGTACGGCAGAAGACAACATCGTGCTCTTAGTTAACGGCGAGGTTCTGTATGAAGGGACAATCGATTACAGCAATATGAACCTCATCCTGCAGAACGACAACGAAAAAGAGGTGATCTTCAGGAAAGGAATCTGAATCACAAAAAAAGGAGACTGCCCGACGGACAGCCTCCTTTCACTTACATCTAAATCATTAACGGGATTTTTACTTCTTGTAAGTCTTATATCCATAAACAGCCAGATCGCCCAACTCTTCTTCGATGCGGAGCAACTGGTTGTATTTTGCCATACGGTCCGAACGGCTGAGTGAACCGGTCTTGATCTGTCCGCTGTTGGTAGCAACGGCGATGTCGGCGATCGTAGCGTCTTCGGTCTCACCGGAGCGGTGCGAAGTAACGGAGGTATAGCCGTTACGGTGTGCCATTTCGATAGCATCCAGTGTTTCAGACAACGTACCGATCTGGTTCACCTTGATCAGGATAGAGTTGGCACAACCTTCCTCGATACCTTTCTTGAGGAATTCAACGTTCGTTACGAACAGGTCGTCACCTACCAACTGGCATTTGCTTCCCAACGCATCGGTCAGCAGTTTCCAGCCGGCCCAGTCGTTTTCGTCCATACCGTCCTCGATCGAGTCGATCGGGTATTTGGCAACCAACTCGGACAGGTAAGCCACCTGCTGTTCGGCGGTACGCTTGGCGCCCTTGTCGCCTTCAAACTTCGTATAATCGTATACGCCATCGTGATAGAATTCGGAAGAAGCGCAGTCCATAGCGATCGTCACGTCCTTGCCCGGCTCGTATCCGGCAGCTTTAATGGCAGCCATGATGGAGTTCAGGGCGTCTTCCGTCCCGTCCAATGCAGGGGCGAAACCGCCTTCATCACCGACAGCCGTGCTCAGGCCACGATCGTGCAACACCTTCTTCAAGGCATGAAACACCTCGGCGCCCATACGCAGACCTTCGCGGAAGCAGCAAGCGCCAACCGGACGGATCATAAATTCCTGGAAAGCGATCGGGGCATCGGAATGCGAACCGCCATTGATAATATTCATCATCGGGACAGGCAATACATACGCATTCGTTCCGCCGATATAACGGTAAAGGGGCTGGTCCAGATAGTTCGCAGCCGCTTTGGCAACCGCCAGGGAAACACCCAACATGGCGTTAGCGCCTAAATGGGACTTTGTCTTCGTTCCGTCGAGTTCAATCAGTTTATGGTCGATCTCACGCTGGTTCAGGGCACTCATACCCAGGATAGCGGGAGCAATTACCTTATTTACATTTTCGACAGCTTTCAAAACGCCTTTGCCACCATAGCGTTTTTTGTCGCCATCACGAAGTTCGATTGCTTCGTTTTCACCGGTAGAAGCGCCGGAAGGGACAGCTGCACGGCCAAAAGCGCCGGAAGCCAAATGTACATCTACTTCAACAGTCGGGTTACCACGTGAATCGAGGATTTCTCGTCCTACTACTTTTACAATTTCCATACTTCTAATATTTGAGTTTTATCTTTCGTACAAATATAACAAAAGAGGACGGCGCTTTGTTGGGTAAAGAAGATCGAATTTGTCTATCACGCCATTTACACAATTGACAATTGGATAGCTATTCCCGCCATTTGCATTCAGAATAATACGTTAAAAAATATTACCCGCTAGTGTAATTTCTTTTACACGCCCTACTAATCCCGATTACATGCTATCCCGGTTACATTTTGATAATAGGGTTTTAGAAAGCCCAAAACATTTTTATCCGTTTTTTTTCTTAAAATTCCTCAACTTTTTCCCGACCACATTGTTACTTTTATACGATAGAACTTCCAAATAAGCCATGATGAAAAAGGTATTATCCATATTATCGCTTCTTCTACTGTTTATCATAGGACAGGAAATCATGGCTGCGACAGACAAATCCGTTACGGACAAAAGACAAACAGTCGTTACGTCAAACGAAAAAGCCCTCTCCCTGCAACATAAGATAAAAGACTTCGAACTAAGCCAAAGCCCCAATGCAGCTCCCTGTCTGAGCAACCGTGTACAACTATCCACGGAGATAGGCGAACGATTCCTGAAAACGGCTTCCCGCCAGTTCGAACTGTCCTTGCAAAAGGGACAAGACGCCCTCAACAAGATATCAGAAATAGTATTAGTCACTCACTCTTTAAAATGCTCTTCCCTTCGTATACGGGCAGGCCATTGGGTCTACGTTTTACGGAAAATAATTATTTGATAGTCCAGACTGTCGGTTTTAGTAGCTGAGAGTAATCGTCTCCCCTCTTGAGGAGGGGACTAAAGGGTGCGTATTTTCGAATGCGCAGACAATATCGCATCCTCCGCCTCATCCAAGAGGGGAATGGTTGGAAACAGCCGCTAAACAGCCACTTGCATATCCGCTTTATCACAACAGTCTCATTTACTATCAAATAATTCAAGAATATGGAAACTAAAAAGGCAAATAATAAAAAAGCATACAACGGTATTTCCGCAGCCATCGTGATCCTGGCTTGCTTCATCATCGCCGTTTGTTTTTATCAATTCGTTCTGGGCAATCCGGCAAACTTCATGGATAACAATCCCGCCAACCATCCGCTGCCAGGCAATTACTTCGGTACGGTCTATAAAGGCGGTTACATCGTCCCGGTGGTAATCACCTTGTTCCTCACCGTCGTCACCCTGAGTATCGAACGCATGATCGCGATAGGCCGCTCCAAAGGGAGAAAAAATTTAGTCAAGTTCGTGCAGACGATCAAGAAAGATCTGGAAGAAGGCAACCTCGATGCCGCCCATAAACTGTGCAGCGAGCAAAAAGGTTCCGTCGCGAATGTCGTCAACGCGGCCCTGTCACGCTACAGCGACGTGGAGAGTTCGTCCAGACAGACCAAAGAACAAAAGATATTGATCATCCAGAAAGAGATCGAAGAGAGCACCGCCCTCGAACTTCCTTCGATGGAGCAGAACCTTCCGGTTATCGCCACGATCTCCACGCTGGGAACCCTGTTCGGGCTGTTGGGGACGGTATTAGGCATGATCCGCTCGTTCGCCGCCTTAGCCAATGCCGGAGCACCTGACTCCGTAGCCCTGTCCACCGGTATTTCCGAAGCCTTGGTCAATACCGCATTAGGTATCGCTACCGGTGCGCTGGCCATCATCTCATACAACTACTTCACCAGTAAAATAGATAATATCACCTACGCTATTGATGAAATCGGTTTCTCCATCGTACAGACGTTTGCCGCTAAACATTAAAGTCCTATGCCTAAGCTGATAGTAAAACGCAAAAGTACATTCATCGACATGACGGCGATGAGTGATGTCACCGTGTTGCTGCTTACTTTCTTCATGCTGACGTCCACCTTTATCCAGAAAGAACCGGTGGTGGTTGCCACCCCTTCGTCCGTCTCCGAGATCAAGATACCGGAAACGAACATTCTTTCCATCCTGGTGGACCCCGACGGGAAAGTATTCATGAGCCTGGACAAGCAGGAAGACAAGGCGAACGTCCTGAAATTGCTGGGAAAAGATTTCGGCATCAATTTCACTGACAAAGAAGTGTACGACTTCAGCCTGCAACCTTCCTTCGGTGTCCCCATCCAGAATATGCAGGAGTTCCTCAGCATGCCGTCCGGCGAACAGGACCGGCTGATGAAGGACTACGGCATTCCCGCCGACAGTACCGACAACCAGTTCAAACGTTGGGTGCAGCATGCGCGGGAAGTGAACCGTGACCTCGTCATCGCCATCAAGGCGGATCAGGACACTCCTTATCCGAAGATTAAAAACATCATGAACACATTGCAGGACCTTCGAGAGAACCGGTATAATTTGATTACCTCGCTCAAAAAGATGCCTGACAATGTCTAACAACGACTAAAGTCATGGCAGAAGTAAATACAGACAAAAGCAAAGACGACGGCAAGAAAGGCAAACAGAAAAAGATGACCGTCCGCGTGGACTTTACGCCTATGGTGGACATGAATATGTTGCTGATCACCTTTTTCATGCTCTGTACCTCGCTCAGCAAGCCGCAGACAATGGAGATCAGTATGCCGTCGAAAGACCAGGTAACAGAAGCGGAGCAGACAAAGGTCAAAGCCTCCAAAGCCATCACCCTGCTACTTGGCGAAGACGATAAGATATACTACTATTTCGGTGAACCGGACTACGAGCACGTCGAGTCGCTGCAACAAACCGACTACTCACCCGCCGGTCTGCGCGACATCTTGCTGGAACGCAATTTCGACGTCGTCCGCCGGATGAAGGAACTCAAGCTGAAGAAACTCAACAAGGAGATTTCCGAAGACGACTTCAAGAAGCAGGCCACCGAGATAAAAGGTTCCAAAGAGGCCCCTGTCGTCCTGATAAAGGCTACCGACGACGCTTCGTACCGGAACCTGGTAGACGCTCTGGACGAAATGCAAATATGCAATATCGGCAAATACGCAATCGTGGATATCACGGATGGAGATAAATTTTTGATCGACAACCTGAAGAGCGGCGGCGAGCTGACCAAGCAGATTGCCCGCTCCAACCCTAAAAAATGATGGTTATGCTAAAGAATATAAACCTGAATTCACCGGAATGGTGCGAGTTGGTCTTCACCGGGAAGAATAAGGAGTACGGTGCCTACGAACTGCGCAAGACCTCTTCCTCCCGCCATATCCGCGCCCTGCTGATCGTAGTGGCCGGAGCGATCCTGGTCATGGTATTGCCGGCCATCATCAAGTCGGTCGTACCGCAACACGCAAAGGAGCAGGTGTTGGAAGTAACCGCCCTCTCCGACCTGAAGATGGAAACGAAAGTGCCGGAGGAAAACGTCGTGCGCAACATCGAAGCCCCTCCCCCTCCCAAACTGAAGAGCACCATCAAGTTTACCCCTCCCGTCATCAAAGCCGACAAAGAGGTGAACGATAATGAAGAGATCAAGACACAGGAAGAACTGACGACTTCGAAGATGGCAATCTCGGTTGCCGACGTACAAGGTACGGACAGTGAAGACGCGATCGACATCGCCGATCTGAAGGACAACAAGGAGGTTATCCAGGAAGAGACGAAACCATACACAGCCGTCGAGCAGATGCCGGAATACCCCGGTGGCACGACAGAACTGCTGAAGTACATCGCCGGACACCTGAAATATCCGGTCATTGCAGCCGAACAAGGCATACAGGGAATTGTCACGATCCGCTTCGTGGTCAGTCCCAGCGGCGAAGTGACGGATATACAAATCCTCCGCAAGCTGGACCCGACGTGCGACAAGGAGGCTGTGCGGGTAATCAAATCACTTCCCAAATGGATGCCGGGCAAGCAGAACGGCAGAGCCGTCCCTGTCTACTTCACGGTTCCGGTACGGTTTAAACTACAATGATCATGATGGTAAAGTATATAAATATGAGGATTGTCCGGGGTATATTCATGATAGCGATATCCCTCGGCATGTCCTTTCTGTTGAAAATGAAACGGAACATTATCATATCTCTCTTGGCAGCCGCGTTTTTAGTAGCCTGCAACTCTAATAAACGTACGGAACCCGACGATACTCCCACAAGCGGCGTGATAGCGATTGCGGTAGATGAATCGCTTGCCCCGATCATACAGGAGGAGATCGCCGTATTCGAAAGCATCTACAAAGAGACAGGCATCGTTCCCAGGTTTTCCGGCGAGACGGAAACGATCAACCGGCTGTTGCACGACAGCACTTGGCTGGCCGTAACCACCCGCCCACTGACGGAAGAGGAAACAGCTTACATGAACCGGAAAAAGCTGTTTCCACAAGCTGTCAAGGTCGCGACCGATGCGATCGCATTGATCATCAACCGGCAGAACGAAGACTCGTTGATCGGAATGCCCGTATTGAAGGACATCCTGACCGGCAAGATACGCAACTGGAACGAACTGTCGCCCCGTAACCCGGCTATGCCCATCGAAGTAGTGTTCGACAATCCCAACTCGAGCACGGTACGCTATGCGATCGACACGATCTGCGGCGGTGAGAAGCTAAGCGGACACCTGCAATCGGAACAGAGCAACCGGTCCGTACTCGATTATGTCTCGAAAACACCGGGTGCACTCGGCATCATCGGAGTCAACTGGGTTAGCAACCCGGTCGATTCTACAAGCATGGGCTTTATCGATAATATCCGCGTGATGGCTGTCAGCCGTTACCGGGAGGCGACTTCCGCAAACAGCTTCAAGCCCTACCAGGCTTATATCGCTTTAGGCGATTATCCGATGGCACGGCCTGTCTACCTGCTCCTTTCCGAACCCCGGATGGGACTGGCTTCCGGTTTCACCTCTTTTGTGGCAAGTGACCGCGGACAACGGATCATCCTCAAATCGGGGTTGCTTCCGGCTACACAGCCGCTACGTATCGTAAACATCAAATAAACATTATAATCGTATGACACGCAATATCTATATCCTCATCATCAGCCTGCTGGCAACCATCGCTTATGCGGGCAATAATCCCGGCATTGATTTTTACAAGGCCGGTGAACCTGACATCGCCAAAAAGCTATTCCTCGAACAGCTGAACAGTTCCCCTGCCGAAAAAGCGGTAGCTCTCTACTATTTAGGCGAGATCGCTTTCGATGCCGGACAATCGGCAGAGGCCCTCAATTATTATAAACAGGGGTGGGAGACCAATCCCGAATACGCCTTCAATAAAGTTGGCGAAGGGAAAATCCTGTTGAAAACAGACCGACCGGCCGCCGGAAAAGCATTCGACACAGCTATCAAAGTCAACAAGAAAAATGCAGATATCTATGTTGCCATCGCCTCCGCCTACTCGGCTAACGGTATGGAACCAGAGGCCGCAGCCGCTCTTGAAAACGCCCGTAAACTGAGCCCGAACGCTCCAGCCATCTTCCTCTACGAAGGCGACCGCCTGTTAGCACAAAACAAGCCGGGCGAGGCCGCCGGCAAATACGAACAGGCTATCTATTTCGATCCGGACTGCCGGATCGCGTACATCCGATATGCCGAGGTCTATCAGGCAGTAACTCCTTCCCTCTCCGTCGAGATGTTGCAAAAGGTTTTAGCGAACCACCCAGAGTTCCTGCTCGCCCAGCGCACGTTGGGAAATGTCTATTCCTTGCAGGGCGCCTATGCCAAAGCGATCGACGCCTACGACAAGTATATGGCAGGTGGATTGTACTCTGCCGACAACCTGGTTCATTATGCCTCCGCCCTGTTCTTCGACAAACAGTACGACAAAGCGGCCGAAGTGCTTGCTAAAGGCAAGGCTATAGACCCGGACAATTTCCTGTTGAAACGTCTCAGTTTCTACAACGCCTGCGAAACCGGCAAGTACCAGGAAGGATTGGACGAGGCGACCACATTCTTCTTAGTCCCGGACGGCAAATTTATCTGGCAGGATTATCTGTATTACGGCCGTTTGCTGAACGAAGCCAAGCGGTATGACCAATCTTTAGCCGCCTTGCAACAGGCGCAAGCGCTTAGCGGCAACAATGCACATCCCGAAATATACAAGGATATCGCCAATGCCAGTCTGAATAACGGAGACGACAATGCGGCGATAGAGGCTTATACAAAGTATATCGAACAGGCGGGCGAAGCGGCAGAGGCTTCGGATTTCTACCAGTTAGGAAAGTATTACTACGAGGCTGCCGTCAAGGATAGTACGCTTGCAGCCGGCTACCTGGCAAAAGCCGACAGCATCTTCGCCATTGTGAAGGAGCGCGTGCCGTCAAGTCACTTAGGCGTCCTGTGGCAGGCTCGTACCCATTCGCTATTGGACCCGGAAACGGAGAAAGGGCTGGCTAAACCGTACTACGAGGCATGTATCCCGATGCTTGAAAAGAATCAGGATAAATACCGGAAGGAACTGGCCGAATGTTACCGCTACCTGGGCTACTATTATTACCTCAAGCAGGACATGGACAGTTCAAAACTGTACTGGAACAAAATCCTCGACATCGCCCCCGCCGACAAGACGGCTTTAGAAGCACTGAAAAACATCAAATAAACCTTTTTTCTCTATCTTCATATTTTTCACCCTGGCATATCAATTAATCGACCTTTCAGGTATGCCGGGGTTTGTTATTCATAATGCCTTATACGATTACAAAGACATCGACAATTCGATCCGACATCCTAAAGCGTTCATAATGCGATAGAATGTTGAGACTTTCGGTTCAGTCTGCCCGCTTTCCACTCTCGATATATAAGAACGGTCCGAGCCTATACGGCGAGCCAATTCCGCCTGGCTGATCTTTGCTTTTTTCCGCGCATCTTCTATAATTTGCCCGGTATAAAAAGCATAGGCTTTTTCTTCAGCTTCGATACGACTGGGGGTTCCGGGTGCTCCGAAACGGGCGTCCAGTACAGCGTCATAATCAAATACCTGATGATTGTTTGTCTGCATAATATGCCTCCTTTATTTTTAAAGCTTTCTCTATTTCATTAGTGGGAGTTTTTTGTGTCTTTTTCTGGAAACCATTGAACAGGATCACAATGTTACTGCCATCAAAAATAAAAAAAACACGATAGATATTTCCATTATATTCGGTCCGAAGTTCAAACACTCCGTTCCGTACTAGTCTCACAAACTTTCCGGAAAGCCTATCCTGCGTTTTCAACAACAGCAATCCATACTGAATTTTCTCTTGAACTCCCTCTTCCAGAGTATTCATAAAGGCTTCGAAGTAGCCCCCATAGGTCTGTATCCTGCGTTCTCTTTCCATATTGCAAATATACAAAACGTTGTTCAACTATACAACAAATTGTTCTTTCTTTTTACCTATCACACATTATACATAACGAATTCCGAAGGGAATGCCACCTCCCAGACTTTTTCCGTACAAAACTTTCCGGCTTTCAGAAAAACGATTATCTTTGTTACACTATCCGGCATTGGATAGCAACCTAAAGCCTGTCAAACTATGAAATCAGACAAGTTTATTGATCCGAAATCGGATTATGCGTTTAAAAGGATTTTCGGCACTGTGTCGAACAAGGAACTTACGATCGGCTTCCTGAACAGCTTGCTTAATAAGGATATCAAAGATATCATATTCCACAACGTGGAAATGCAAGGCAACAATGCAGATAGCAGGAAAGCTGTTTTCGACTTGTTTTGTGAAGGATCGGATGGAGAGCTTTTCATTGTGGAAATCCAGAAAAAAAGACAAAAGTACTTCTCCGACCGTGTACTTTATTACGCTTCGTTTGTTATACAAATGCAGGCGGATATAGAATGTGAAAAGTTCCGGTTGGCAACGGATGAAGAAAAGAGACGGTGGAACTACCACGTCAACCAGGTTTACGTGGTTTGTTTTCTGGACTTTATCCTTGATGCGTTTTACACTGACAAATATCGTTGGGATGTCGTGCGCATGGACCGTGAACTGAAAATTCCGTTCAGCGAAACACTGAATGAGATCTACTTGGAGCTTCCAAAGTTCAAGTTGGACTTTGAAGAATGCGATACGTTTTACAAAAAGTTTTTATACACGATGAACAACATAGACATTATGGGACAGTTATCTAAAGAAACAATACAGAACGACAAACTTCTGCGAAAACTCAAAAGCGCTATCGAACTTCAACGCATGAGCGCAAAAGAACGCTTAGCATACGAACTCAGCATTGCTGCCGAACGCGACCTGGCGGCTTGCATGGCTACAAGTTTTGAGGAAGGGGAGGAAAAAGGGAGAGCAGAAGGAATTACCCAAGGAATCACCCAAGGAATTACCCAAGGCATCGCCGAAGGCATGCGCAAAATCATCCGGAACATGAAGCAAGCAGGCATGGATCTTGCGACCATCGCCAAGACTGCGGGGCTACCGGAGAAAGAGGTGGAGGCGCTATTGAAATAAACAACCGCCTTAAAGGAGTAAGAAAATCGAGAAGTAACAATAACCAACGAAGCCCCTGTAACCATTTGATTGCAGGGGCTTGTTTTTTGTCTGCCTCCGGTCTTCGCAGAAGGAAGGTCAGAAGAACTTTTTATAATTTCATTAACTTTAGTATTAATATTCACCGCTTGTTCCCCCTCACGGGGTAGTTGCCGTTGGTTGGTAGGGGTATACGGCTGTACACTCCTACGTACACAGTGGCACGTGGTGATATTTAGAATTATTTGATTATAAAATGTCATCTAAACAAGGACGGTTACCCGCCCTTGCTACAGTATTGTTTTAGTATCAATTACTTAACGATAGCTTTTACAGCAGCTTCACCTTCAACAGCTACAACTACTACACCTGCGGGAGCAGCGATTGTTGCGTTGTCTGAAGAGATCACTGTGTTAGCTACTACCTGGCCTAAGATGTTGCTTACAACAACTTTCTTACCGGCAGCACCTGCGATCGTTACCTGGCCGTCACCAGCGATCACTTTTACTTCAGATACGGCTACACCTTCGTTGGCTGTAGGAGCAGACTGTTTTTCGATTAAGAAGCGGACAGCCTTCTTCTTGTCTTGATCCATATAGAAGTAGTTGTTAAACACGCTAACGTATTTGTTACCCTGACGGATTACATATTCGTCGCTGCCATTTTCATCCAAAATAATCTGGTACTGGAATTTATTCAAATTACCTTTGATCTTCTTCGGAGCATTGTCGTTTTCAGCAACCAATACAGACTTGCTGTCAACCGTTGTGCGCAAAGTATCGGAAGAAACCAATTCACCTGCTTTAAAGATTAACTTAGCTTCGCCGTCTTTCTGATTTTCCATATTGAAACGGTAGTTCTTGCGAGCTGCGTAATACGTAGCAGAGTCTGAAGAATTGTACAAGAAGTTACCACCCTTAGCAATATAGAACGACGGGATGTTACGATCTGAATGAACTGTGTCAACCCAGAAAGTCAAGTCTTCGCCAGCTTCGCTTGCAATAGCCAGGCGTGCGTCCTTGTTTTCATCCATTGTCATGAAACCGCCACGAGCCACTGCGATAGAGATGTGTTGCGGAACAGCTTCCAGGCTGACAGCCGGAGTTTCTTCGACCATGAAAGTCTTCAAACCTGTGCTGATCTTGGCAGACAAGTCGTAGTTATCACCAACAGTCCAAGCTGCATCTTCGTCATCCTTCGGATCTGCAACCTCTGCGTAATTTGCAGTTGCTACAAGAGCATTAGTAACAGCCTTGATCAGAGAAACAGAGCCATCCAGATTTTCCTTAATAAGATATTTGTCAGCAGTAGAAGCAGTCTTCTGAGTCAATTCGTATTTAACAGTAGGAGAAGCTGTATAAGTCAGATAATAATTATCGATTTCATTATCAAATGCTTTTACCGCATAAGTATAATAAGCAACTGTATCTCTTACAGTAGAAGTCAGGATGCGTTTATCTTTCAAATAGATGTAATTATTCAATACGTTAACCGGCTTTTCGCTCTTAACCAACTCGAACTGTGTCATGTTGTCAGCATCAACATAAGCCAGGATTTCATCTGCCTGAAGTTCACCGTCATCATCTCTCGTACCACCAACATAGAAAGCTGTTGCAGCATCGCTGTTTTTAGCCAATTCAAATTGAACCAGGCCCATACCGTCTGCTCTGTTCACGAATGTAGCAAACTTGTCTTCAACAGTATACGAAGTCAGAACGATCTTCGTGTTTGCAAGGTCAACTGCTTTGAACTCAACATTTTCGTTTGTTGTTGTACCATCTACCCATTCAACATATACGTTAGTTGCAGTTGCAGGATATACCGTATAAACACCTTCTTCATTTTCATACAGAGAAACTTCGAACGATTTCTGAGTCTGACGGTTTGTGAATGTGATCGTCTTATCGTCTTTGTCGATTGCTGTTACAACAAACTGATACATCGGGTCAGCTTCGTCATATTCTACAGTAGAAGCCAAGGCAAAAGCAGCAGATTCTTCCTTTACAGTCAGATACTGCTTGTATTCTGTTTCATCTTCTTTCTTTTGACCGCTAACGAACTGGATCGTATAGATAGAAGGAGCATCTTCTTTCTGCAATAATGTTGCTAGGTCATCACCATCCATCAATGTAGAATTGGTAGTTGTGAATTTCAAACCGGTTGAATTTGTTACCAGGTAGTTTACATTCTGGTCTGTAACTAAACCGATATAGCCACTTTTAGCTTCATGCTTTTCTGCGGCGTTTTTGTCAGCAGAAACAAACACATGCATATTGCTTGCAAAAATGTTGTAAGTTTCCGGAGCAGTCATAGGATCAGGAACTTGGATTTCGAAGCAAGCATTACCTACGTAAACTTCATCACCTGCGGAATAGTTGTCTGACGTGCTTACACCTCCGAAGAAGTTCATTTCAGAACCTTGCACGGTCTTCAATTCATAACCGATACCACTTGCACGGTCAGCCTTGTTGATGTCATAATTGCCTTTCGGGTCGATTGCCAGGAAAGTACATTGATAGAACAATTCAACATTATCAGCAGTAATCGCAACATCTGTTCCGTTCAGTTCTTCCGGATAAGCAGTTGCGAAATAAACACCGGCAGGGATAGACATACTGTTACCCAAATCAATGCCGGAAGCAGCAACATAGAAAGCCTTCAGATTTACATTTGTCAGACTGTCGTTCTTCCACTCATATTTGTTATCAGCTTTGAAATCCAGGTTGAAACCTTCACCACCCATTACATCGTTCAGTGCTACAACTTCATCAGTAGTCAACGTCTTTGTTTTGAGTTTGCAAAGGATAATCTTGCTTGCAGTACCCTTAACTGAAGTAATTGCCCCATCAGAAATCTCCAAGCCAGATGCTACAGAAGCTCCTGTATAAAGGAACAAATTACCTTTCTGAGTAAACTGACTTTCGAAATCATTATCGGCAGTAGCAAAGCGTGTATACTGTTTTTTTGATTCATCAAGTGAACTTTTTGCTGCTTCTGTAATAATAGCACCCTTATCATCGGCAGCCAATTCTTTTCCTGTACCAATACTCTGCAAAGAATAAACAAATCCTGTTGCTTTTCCGTTAGCATCTTTCTGAGGATATTCTAAGAAACTCCAAGCAGTCTCTTCCAAATCTAATGAGTTGTCAGCAGCATCTAACGTTACACCTGAATAAGTCAAATTTTTGCCATCTACAGAAGCTACAACTTTCAGCAATACATCATTTTTGGAGGCTACACCATTGTCATCCACATCAGCAATAACAAAATAAGGGCCTGTTTTCCATGCTGCATCTTTAGCAGGATCGGCAACAGCCTCTAATTCAATCCCATTAATAGTGAGGGAGGCTGCAGCTTGAGCCCAAACACTACTACACAATGAACTTGTTGCTAACAAGCTCACTGCCATAAGAGTAGAAATCTTCTTGTTCATAATCTAATTTTTAATATTAATAATACAATAATTGAAATGTCAGTTCTTATCTTCTATATATATGTACACGCATTAATATGTACACGTGTTAACTTTTGTATTTTGATAGCGAAAACGATCGTTTTTTTTAGTCATTTTTTTCGGCTGTCTTTGAAGTTCGTGTTGAAAAGGTGGTTTTTCGTACTCAAATTGCTATCTGATTGATAAGAAAGGATATAGAGGTAGGATTTTTTTTCAAGAAAAGAGTTGTGGATTTAAAAAGTATGTGTATTTTTGTGCTGTAAAAATGACGAATTAAAACGATCGTTTTTTTTAGTCATTTTCCAGCCTTCTAAGCATCTGATCTCCAATTATTTATTTCTAAAAACGACATTCTAAAAATTCATTAACGCCGTTTTCGTTCAAAAATCGGTGCCTTTTAGGGAAAACCCTGATGCCTACTGCGTTTTGAAGGGGTGCCTGTCCGTCATTGGTCCGATGCTTACCGGTCTGTTTTTTGACGTTTTCCGGATTTTGCCCCGAAAAACTGTCAAAACTATCAAAACTTCGCCCCCCATTTTACACAGCGGCAATTTTCTTCCCGACATCCGTCTTCTCATAGTAACCTGCTCCTTTTGAGGCGATTATATCATATTTTTCAGCTTTTCGGAGGAAACGGTCGACCGAAGAGACCGACACTCCACGGACATTTGCCCCCTCCAAGACATCCGCACGTTTGAATGTGTCGGGCAACGATACGAACAGGTTTCGCATATGGTGCGGGAACTTGAAATGGACTTCGGAAGAAGCACGCTTCAACGATGTCGCCACGACATAAGCGTGCTGCAAACAAATTTTCCCGAGATGGAAAGCCGTGTTGAAATCTTCATCGCTGATCGTCCATGTACGTTCCGTCGAACCACTCTCTCCTTTACGAAGCCCGGTCAAGGTCATGGCTATGCGGAAGATCGCCAGGCGGTAGCGCAAGACGGTCGACTCCAGGTCTTCATTGCCGAAAAAGCGGACATTATAATACTCACCTCTGAAGAATCGGTCCAGGCGTTTTCGCTGGGCGTCGCTGAAGCGTACCCAAGTCGGCGACCCGTCAAGAAAAACACCGATATCCAACACCCGTTGCCCGAAAGCGTCCATATACTGGGAAGCCGCCGGCGTGTCATCGGCAGAGGTCAGCGGACGATACTCCCCGCCCGTTGCTATCTTGTACATCAGCATACGGCTGAAAAGTCCATTTTCGGTCGAGGGGATAAGGCGGGGCAAGATGGCCGGCGTCCCGCTCCAAAGCAATGCCAGGCTCGGCCGACGAGCCAGGTAGGTTCCGTTGTTTTTCGACGAGCTGCCGACCGTTTCGTGGTGGGCCGCCTTGTTCAAAATATCGCTGATTTTGCCATAATCTTGCGACAACAGGGAGAGGATGGTTTCCATCTCCGTATCCATCATGCAGGAGGTGTAGGGCGAGTTGACATCGAGCAGCTCCACCAACCGCGCCTGCGTGATATAGCCGGGCAGAAGGAGGTTCTTCTGCTTCACGACCTTCGGTTTTTCCGGAGCCGGGCCAAGCGGTTCTTTTCCGGAACGGTTCTGACGCTTTCGGATCTTGTAGTTCTCATACTCCTCGTTAGCCGCTTCATATTCTTCGACATAATGCCGCGAATTATCGTAGACATACTGTTGCCTGGGGTCCAGCAGCTTCTGGAGTCCGGCCATACACCCTTTTCCGCTACCCGAATTACCGGTGACGATCGTATAGAAAGCGGACGAATAGTCGTGTCCGTCCAACGACCCCTTGACACCGGGCATCACGCTGCTCAACAACGTCAACGAAGAGATCAGCATGACGTCCCGCTCCGTACGGCTGTTTGCCCGTTTGAGAATGTCCGTGAGAAGGGGTGGCAAATGGTCGTAGACAGCCTCGTCAAAGTGGGGCAAAAGAGTATTATCAAGCTCAATATCAGTCGTTTCATCCGCTTCATCCGCTAATGGTGCATTTTGAAATACGGGGGGCGAAGTTTTGACAGTTTTGACAGTTTTCCGGTGTGGACCGACCGCATCCGGATGGAACACACAGCTTCCGTGCGAAGCACTGTAGCGCCGGTAAATGTCGTTTACCGTCGTCTCGACCTCGGCAGCCGGGAAGTCGACCGAGCCGTAGCGGCGGACACACTCCCGGGTGGCTTCGTAAGGAGAAAAACCGGCATTGTTCAAGGCCGAAGACAGCTTCACAAGATAAGAATGGCGGTTGCCGGGAACAAAAGCATTACTTTGTTCGTACTTGTCGATGTAGTTCGAAAGCCGCATACCGGGGTATACGCCTGCGGAGGAATGCCCGGAACCAGCCTGAAACTCCGGGCCGGCAACGGGGATTTCGATCACTTCGGATTCTTCTTTATAAAAAGCGTTCGGGTCATGGCCGGCGAAACACCCACGGTTCGGGTCTTTCCCGCTGATGTCCACCTTCACACCCGGAAGATCCGTCTCGACACGGCGGCGGACGACTTCAAAGGCCGGATAATGGTCCTTCAACCCACTGTCGACCAATACGAAAAGCTTGACGCCGGTCCCGGAAGGGCTGACGTGGCCGGCTTTCACATACGGGAGCGCGGCTGCCCGGAGGAGCAATTCGGGGACGGGTATAGGCGAATCGTCTATATCGACCACTGTGCACGCGCTATAGCGCACCATGTGTTCAAGTTTGCGGCCACCCTCCATCACACCGCTGGCGACATAGAGGGGCAGTTTCTTCTTGTAAGCATCCGCTTCCTCCTTCTTTCCGGCTTTGATAAGCCCGCGCAGATAGGCGATCCGGCTTGCATATTCGCCACTTTTCACATTACTGATGTACTGATCCAAGGTCATCAAACTGGCGCTCCCTGTCTGGAACGCAGAGTCAAAACAAGTTCCTTCGACTTTTTTTTGTATTACCATACTACTATGTATTAAATGAAAGGCTACAGTTCCCGCCGGAACGTTTCGTGCGGCTCTTTCGGTTATTTGTTATTTCTAAGGTTCCCCCAAGTGCTCGACTAAGCAGGCTACCTGCTTCGGCGTATAGAGTTTCTGGAATTTCACCCACCCCGCAGCCAAGAGTTTCTCTTTCAAACCGCGTGAAGTCCGTATCCATACCCACATCCTTTTATAGGCAATCTCCGGGGTACAATCCGGGAAATAAAGAAGCGCGAATTCGGTAACCCCCATAGCTCCTTTTGCCGATACAAGCTCTATTTTTTTATCTTCCATAATAATTTTGATTTAACCGTTCTAATACATTATAAATGTACGACATTTTTTGGTACTGAACAAGGAATCCGACAATTATTTTCAAAAAAAACAAGAAATACTGCCAAAACCTCGGCTAACCGTATATACCTTTCCCGCCAGGCTGCCGGGAGTCGTATCTTTGTAATGTAATAATTCACTAACCCTTAATCTATAAATCGTATGTCAGTAAAGTACAAACTTGTTTTGAAAAAAGACTTGACCAAAGATGCGGCAGCCGATGCCAAACGGTATTATGCCTCGGCCAATGTCACCGGTATGATGGATTTTAACACAATCTGCGATGTGGTGGCAGATCGTTCGACGGCCAGCGACGGCGATGTGGCTCTCGTCTTGTTGGGACTGATCCGTTGCATGCAGGAAGCGTTGTTGCGTGGCGAAGTGGTCCAGTTGGGCGCATTAGGCAACTTCCGGATCTCGCTCGGAAGCTCTGGAGTGGTAAATGCAGCCGATTTTCACGCATCATTGATCAGGAAGCCGCGAATAATCTATTCTCCGGGAGTTAAACTGCGCGAAATGATAGCTAAAGTCAACATTGAACGCATTGGACAAGAGACAGATAAGTCCAATTCTGGTGGTGAAGAAGAAAGACCGGGAGAATTATGAAACCAGCACAAATCAGCTTCGTAAAAGAGTGTCTGCCGGCAGCTTTGTCGGCAGGAGCTGCTTTCAACCTGAATCCGCTGGCCATTCTGGCACAGGCGGCGTTCGAAAGCGGTTGGGGCACAAGCAACCTGGCAAAGGAATGCCGGAACTATTTCGGACTGACTGCCTATGGGTGCAGCAACGCCTATTGGCATGGCGGGAAGACAACCGTAAAAGCGTCCTCCTATTCGCTCGATTTCCGTCGTTATGACACGAGGGAGAATTCGTTCCTGGATTTTGCACGCCTGATACGAAACAACTACCGTTCCGCCTGGCAGGTGAGCAACGACCTGCAGGCCTATGCTAAAGAAATCGCCTACAGTCCCTACATCAGCGAACTGAACGGTGATAACCGGGAAACATACCGGCACAGCATCATCCAAATCGCACAGACGATACAGGCGATTATGGCGTTATAAACTCTAAACAACTATCAATCATGAAGAAAATCAGAAAGATTCTCGGATTTATCCTGGCTTTGTTAAACTTTTTGTTCCACTTTAAACCAACACCGGATGAAACACCTCCCATCAGCTCTGAAACTTTCCCTCGCCCTGCTCCTCAGGATTCTGAGGAAAGGGATGAACCTCTATTTGAGACTGTCCGTTAGGATCAGGCTCTGGTAAAACGCAAAAAAGCCCGTCTGCAAAAGCAGACAGGCTTTTTTTATTTGTTTGTCGAAATAAAGCCGGATATTATTCAGCAGCTTTTTCTTCAGCAACCGGCGCTTCTGCAACAGGAGCTTCGGTAGCAGCAGCTGTAGCTTTCTTGCGAGAACGTCTTGTCTTAGTCGTTTTAGCAGCTGTAGCTGTTTTCAACATGTTTTCGTTGTAATCAACCAGTTCAATGAAGCACATTGCTGCGTTGTCACCCAGACGGTTACCAGTCTTCAGGATACGAGTGTAACCACCCGGACGGTCACCGATCTTCTGAGATACTTCCTTGAACAATTCTGTTACAGCATATTTGTCTTGCAAATTGCTGAATACCACACGTCTTGAGTGAGTTGTATCCTCTTTAGACTTAGTGATAAGCGGTTCTACAAACTTGCGGAGCGCTTTAGCTTTAGCAACAGTAGTGAAGATTCTCTTATGTTTGATAAGAGAACATGCCATGTTTGAAAGCATTGCGTCACGGTGAGTGTTCGTACGACCTAAATGATTTATTTTCTTATTGTGTCTCATCGCTATACTTACTCTTTATCTAATTTATATTTAGTGATATCCATACCGAATGAAAGGTTCAGACTCTCAAGCAGTTCATCAAGTTCTGTAAGTGACTTCTTACCGAAGTTCCGGAATTTCAACAGATCATTCTTGTTGAATTTAACCAACTCACCTAACGTTTCAACATCTGCGGCCTTCAAGCAATTCAATGCGCGAACGGAAAGATCCATATCCGAGAGCTTGCTCTTCAGCAGCTGGCGCATGTGGAGTACTTCTTCATCGAATTCCTCATTACCGTCAGTATCTACTGTCTCGATAGCAATCTTTTCATCTGAGAACAACATGAAATGGTGAATCAGAATCTTAGCTGCTTCTTTTAACGCTTCCTTCGGATGAATAGAACCATCAGTGGCTATTTCAAGAACCAACTTTTCGTAGTCCGTCTTTTGCTCAACACGGAAGTTCTCGATCGAATACTTGACGTTGCGAATAGGTGTGTAAATAGAGTCGATTGCAATCACGTGCATGTCTGCATTCGGGTCTCTGTTTTCATCAGCGGGTACATATCCGCGACCTTTGTTAATCGTCAACTCGATCTGGAAACCTGCGTTCGGATCCAAACGACAAATAACCAACTCAGGATTCAATACTTCGAATCCGGTCAGCTGTTTACCTATATCACCGGCTTTGAACACTTCCGAACCCGAAACAGTAATACTTACTTTTTCATTCTCTATGTCGTCTACAATATGCTTAAACCGTACTTGTTTCAGATTCAAGATAATGTTTGTCACATCCTCGATAACACCGGGGATTGTACCAAATTCATGGTCAACCCCTTCGATCTTAATGGATGTAATAGCAAAACCTTCAAGTGACGACAGGAGAATACGGCGCAGAGCATTACCTATAGTAATACCATAGCCGGGTTCCAACGGACGAAATTCAAACTTTCCGAAGAAATTGTCCGCTTCCAACATTAATACTTTATCGGGTTTTTGAAATGCTAATATCGCCATGGAAATCAATTATTATTTAGAATACAATTCTACGATCAACTGCTCTTTAATGTTTTCAGGAATGTCAGTTCTTTCAGGCAGATGCAGTAATTTTCCGCTTAAAGAAGACTGATCCCATTCGATCCAAGGATACTTGCTGTGATTGAATCCTGACAGTGCGTCGGCAATCACTTCCAGAGACTTGGATCTTTCTCTAACACCAATAACCTGACCGGCTTTTACAGAGTAAGAAGGAATGTTCACAACCTTACCGTCTACTGTAATGTGACGATGAGAAACCAACTGACGGGCAGCAGCACGCGTCGGGGCAATACCCAAACGGAATACTACATTGTCCAAACGGCCTTCCAGCAACTGCAACAGCACTTCACCGGTAATACCTTTTGAACGTGATGCCTTTTCAAACAGGTTTCTAAATTGTTTTTCCAATACACCATATGTGTATTTAGCTTTCTGCTTCTCACGAAGCTGGATTCCGTACTCAGAAGTCTTTCTCTTGCGGGCATTTCCGTGCTGTCCGGGAGGATAGTTCTTCTTTGAAAGAACTTTGTCCGGTCCGAATATTGCCTCACCAAATTTACGGGCAATTCTTGTTTTAGGTCCAGTATATCTTGCCATTTTTTTATTGTTTTAATGTTCTGTTCTGAATCTGGAACCGTGCAGCCGCGACTACAGAGAGGATAAGGTCTTTGTGTAATCTATTCACAATTCCGGATTCAATGTTCAAGAAACTATAGTTAATTATACTCTTCTCTTTTTCGGAGGACGACAACCATTGTGAGGAAGCGGAGTAACGTCGACGATCTCTGTTACTTCAATACCTGCACCGTGGATAGTTCTGATAGCAGACTCACGTCCGTTACCCGGTCCCTTTACGAATACTTTTACTTTTCTCAAACCAAGATCGTAAGCTACTTTTGCACAATCCTGAGCTGCCATCTGAGCTGCATACGGAGTGTTCTTTTTAGAACTTCTGAATCCCATCTTACCAGCGGAAGACCAACTGATTACCTGACCTTCGCTATTAGCAAGAGATACAATGATGTTGTTAAAAGAAGAATGAATATGAGCTTGACCGTAAGCGTCAACTTTTACGTTTCTCTTCTTTGCTGCGACTGTTTTCTTTGCCATATCAATTCTTATTATTTAGTAGCTTTTTTCTTATTTGCAACAGTTTTCTTCTTACCCTTACGAGTACGAGCGTTGTTCTTTGTGCTCTGGCCTCTCAAAGGCAAACCAATACGGTGACGAACACCTCTGTAACATCCGATATCCATCAGACGCTTGATGTTCAGCTGAACTTCTGAACGAAGATCACCTTCTACTTTGTATTCAGCGCCAATGACTTCACGTACTTTTGCAGCTTGATCATCTGTCCAGTCTTTCACTTTGATATCACGATCAACGCCTGCTTTCTCTAAAATAGATTTTGAAGCACTCCGACCAATACCGTAGATATAAGTCAAAGCGATTTCTCCTCTTTTATTTTGTGGCAAGTCTACACCAACTATTCTTATAGCCATATTACTTACTTAGATTATTTTGCAAAAATAATAAATTATCCTTGACGTTGTTTATACTTAGGATTTTTCTTGTTAATTACGTATAAGCGTCCCTTTCTTCTAACGATTTTGCATTCGGGAGTACGCTTCTTTAAAGATGCTCTTACTTTCATATCTTGTTGTTTTTTTTATTTATATCTAAAAGCAATTCTACCTTTCGATAGATCATACGGAGACATCTCAACTCTTACTTTATCACCGGGAAGGATCTTGATGTAGTGCATCCGCATCTTCCCTGAGATATGAGCAGTGATTTCATGTCCGTTCTCTAATTCTACACGAAACATTGCGTTTGACAATGCTTCTACTATAACTCCATCTTGTTCAATTGCTGACTGTTTAGCCATATAAAATTAAATCAAATTAAATTGCGTTATTACCTAAAACTTCTTCTAAAAACTCGAATGAAGATAAGATCCGGGGTCCTTCGGGACGGATCGCGATACAATGCTCGAAATGAGCCGAACACTTTCTGTCTTTCGTACGGACTGTCCAACCGTCTTTCTCAAAAGCGACATTCTTGCTTCCCATATTGATCATCGGTTCTATGCAGATACACATACCGCTACGTAATAAGGGACCACAACCGGGGCGCCCGTAATTGGGGACTTCCGGTTCTTCGTGCATCTTGCGTCCGATACCGTGACCGACAAGCTCCCTGACAACAGAGTAACCTTTCGATTCACAATAGGACTGTACGGCATGACTGATGTCTCCGAGGCGTTTACCTTCGATGGCATGCTGGATTCCCTCGTAAAGTGATTCTTTTGTTGTCTTCAACAAGGCTTTCACTTTGGGATCGACTTCGCCTACACAAAACGTATAAGCCGAGTCACCGACAAAACCATTCAACACCGTACCGCAATCGACAGATATAATATCACCCTCTTTCAGAACTGTCTTTGAAGAGGGGATACCATGTACAACCTGTTCATTTACGGAAGCACATATGGAATTAGGAAAACCTCCGTATCCTAAAAACGCCGGAACCGCACCATTATCTCTAATGAATTCTTCGGCAATCTTATCGAGTTGAAGCGTATTGACACCCGGAGCAATATGTTTGGCCAATTCGCCAAGCGTCTTACCTACCAGTTGATTCGCCGCACGCATCAACTCAATCTCTTCATCTGTTTTTAAATAGATCATTCTAATTAATAAGCGCCAACTGCGCCTGCGCGACCTTTAATTCTTCCTGACTTCAACAAACCGTCATAATGACGCATCAGCAAATGACTTTCTACTTGCTGCAGTGTATCCAACACCACACCAACCAGGATCAACAAAGATGTTCCGCCAAAGAACTGGGAGAACGCCATACTTACACCGGCGATCCGGGCAAAAGCAGGCATGATAGCCACTAATGCGAGGAAGAATGCTCCCGGCAAAGTAATACGGTCCATGATGGTATCCAAATAATCTTTGGTACTCTTTCCCGGCTTAACGCCCGGAATGAACCCGTTGTTTCTCTTCAGATCATCCGACATCTGAGTAGGATTGATCGTGATAGCTGTATAAAAATATGTAAACAAGATAATCAGTACAGCAAATACGAAGTTGTACCAAAATCCGGTATTATCCATAAACGCAGCTACGAAACCGGACTGTTCGCCCGTGCTCGAGAAACCAACGATTGAAATAGGAATAAACATGATTGCCTGGGCAAAAATGATCGGCATTACGTTCGCAGCATTCACCTTCAAAGGGATGTACTGGCGCGCGCCACCATATTGTTTATTTCCAATGATCCGTTTTGCATACTGTACGGGCACCTTTCGAGTACCTTGTACCAGCAGAATCGCACCTGCGATAACCAGCAAAAGGAACAACATTTCAAACAAGAACATAACCAGACCACCGGTTTTCTCACTTGTTCTCGAAATAAATTCTTCGAACAAAGAGTGTGGCAGACGGGCTATAATACCAACTAAAATGATAAATGAAATACCATTTCCAACACCTTTATCTGTAATTCTTTCACCAAGCCATAAGATAAACATACTTCCAGCAGCTAAAATAACTGTAGAAGAAATCGTAAACCATATACCTGCAGGCAGGGCTGCTCCGGCAGCTTTCAGCTGTACACTTAAGTTAACAAGATAAGTAGGACCCTGGAACAGAAGGATAGCGACTGTCAGATAACGAGTCCACTGGTTGATCTTACGACGACCACTTTCACCTTCTCTCTGTAATTTCTGGAAAGAAGGAACTGCAATTGCCATCAACTGCATTACAATGGAAGCGGAGATATACGGCATAATCCCTAATGCAAAAATAGAAGCATTAGAGAAAGCACCACCAGAGAACATGTCCAACAACGCCAGCAATCCGCCTCTTGTCTGTTCCTGTAAAGCGGTCAACGCTTTAGGATCAATACCCGGAAGAACGACGTACGTACCGAAACGGTATATAGCCACCAACAAAAGAGTGGTGAGGATCCGATTTCTCAGATCCTCTATCTTCCAGATATTTTTTATTGTTTCAACTGCTCTCATAACTTAGAGTTTAACAACAGTTCCACCTACTGCTTGGATAGCAGCTTCAGCACTCTTGGAGAAAGCGTGAGCTTCCACTTCAAGTTTAGCTGTCAAGTTGCCATTACCAAGGATCTTAACCAACTGGGAAGCAGAAATGAAACCTGCTTCGATCAGTTCGTTGATACCAATCTTTGAGAGCTGCAGAGCTTCTGCCATGCCCTGTAATGTAGAAAGATTGATAGCTTTATATTCAACGCGGTTAATATTCTTGAAACCAAATTTAGGTAAGCGTCTCTGTATAGGCATCTGACCACCTTCAAAACCGATTTTCTGCTTGTAACCGGATCTTGATTTCGCACCTTTGTGACCTCTTGTTGAAGTTCCTCCTAATCCTGAACCCGGACCACGGCCGATTCTTTTTCTGGTCTTGGTAGATCCTTCAGCAGGTTTTAAATTTGATAAATTCATATCGTATAATTTATTTTTCAACCGTTATTACTTTACTACTGAAACCAAATGTTTCACTTTCTCAACCATACCCAGAATAGACGGAGTAGCTTCGTGTTCTACTACCTGGTTCATTTTCTTCAGACCCAGCGCATCAAGAGTTCTCTTTTGGTCTTTCGGGCATTTAATTCTACTTTTTGTCTGCTTAACTTTGATAGTTGCCATAACTTATTATCCTCCCTAATTAACCTCTGAATACTTTTTCAACTGCAACATTTCTGTTCTGAGCAACCATCAACGGGCTTCTTAACTCACTCAGTGCGGCGATAGTAGCCTTTACCAAGTTATGAGGATTGGAAGAACCTTTTGACTTAGCCAAAACGTCTGTGATACCTACACTTTCCAATACGGCACGCATAGCACCACCGGCCTTAACACCGGTACCGTGAGATGCCGGTTTGATCAGCACCTGGGCACCACCAAACTTAGCCAACTGTTCGTGAGGAATAGTACCTTTGTGAACAGGAACCTTAATCAGGTTTTTCTTTGCAGCTTCAACACCTTTAGCGATAGCTGTCGTTACTTCACCGGCTTTACCCAAGCCCCAACCTACGATGCCGTCTTCGTTTCCTACTACAACAATAGCAGCAAAACTGAATGTACGTCCACCTTTGGTTACTTTAGTTACGCGGTTGATTGCAACCAAACGGTCCTTCAACTCTATGTCGTTGGTCGACTTAACTCTATTATTAACTCCTGCCATCTTCATTAAAATTTAAGGCCGCCGTTACGTGCAGCATCAGCTAATTCTTTAATTCTCCCGTGATACAGGTAACCATTACGGTCGAAAACAACAGCCTGTATACCAGCTTCCTGAGCAACTTTAGCGACCTGTTCTCCAACCTTGGCAGCAATCTCCTTTTTCGGAGCCTTAACATCCATTTTCAAAGAGGATGCTGCAGCCAGAGTCTTACCTGTAGTATCATCTATCACCTGTGCATAGATCTGCTTGTTGCTTCTAAACACAGTCAGGCGCGGACGTTCAGGAGTTCCTGAGATCTTACCGCGTACACCTGCTTTTATCTTTAATCTTCTTTCTTCCTTCGTTGTCATGATAATTTCAGTTTACGTAGATTACTTACCTGCTGATTTACCAGACTTTCTGCGAATTTCTTCACCCACGAACTTAATACCTTTACCTTTGTACGGTTCCGGCATTCTGAATGAACGAATCTTAGCACAAATCTGTCCCAGTAATTGTTTATCAGCCGATTCAAGGATAATAAGAGGATTTTTATTTCTCTCTGCCTTTGTTTCAACTTTTACTTCTTTAGGCAACTGCATATAGATATTATGAGTATAACCTAAAGAAAGATCTAACAGCTGACCTGTATTTGTCACACGGTAACCAACACCGACAAGTTCCAGTTCTTTTTTGTATCCTTCTGAACAACCGATCACCATGTTGTTGATCAGCGAACGATACAAACCGTGCAAGGCACGATGGTTCTTTTCGTCTGTCGGACGTGTCAGATGAATGATTCCATCTTCCAAAGTCACATTAATATCAGGATTCACAGCCTGAGTCATTTCGCCTTTGGGACCTTTTACAGTCACTACATTATCCTTAATGGTAACCGTAACACCGGCCGGTACATGAATTGGTAATTTTCCTATTCTTGACATTCTTCTTTCCTCCTAATTAATAAACATAACATAATACTTCACCACCGATCTTGAGATCACGGGCTTCTTTGTCTGTCATCACACCTTTAGAAGTAGAAAGAACGGCAATACCTAAACCATTCAATACTCTCGGCATTTCCTTGTAACCAGTGTACTTACGCAAACCAGGGGTAGAAACTCTCTGGAGTTTCTTGATTGCATTTACTTTGTTTACCAGGTCATACTTCAGGGCAATCTTAATTGTACCCTGAGGACCATCTTCTACAAACTTAAAATTAAGAATGTAGCCCTTGTCGAAAAGGATCTTAGTGATCTCTTTCTTTAAATTTGACGCCGGCACTTCAACAACTCTGTGCTTCGCTTTGATTGCGTTACGCAATCTTGTCAAATAATCTGCAATAGGATCTGTCATATATAAATGAATTAAATTGATCCGGCCACCCGGACAATATTTAAATTAAAAAAACTCTTACCAACTTGCTTTCTTTACACCCGGGATTAAACCATGAGATGCCATTTCACGCAGTTGAATACGAGAAATACCGAACTGGCGTACATAGCCTTTCGGACGACCTGTAATTTTGCAACGATTGTGCAAACGTACAGGAGAAGCATTTTTAGGTAAAGCCTGTAAAGCTTCATAGTCACCTGCTGCTTTCAATTCTGCTCTTTTAGCAGCATATTTAGCTACGAGCTTTGCTCTTTTCACCTCACGGGCTTTCATTGATTCCTTTGCCATAACTACTTAGTCTTTTTTTGCATTTTTAAAAGGCAACCCAAATTCTCTCAAGAGAGCATACCCTTCTTCGTCTGTTTTCGCAGAGGTCACAAAGGTAATATTCATTCCCAATATTTTGGTAATATTATCGATATTTATTTCAGGGAAAATGATTTGTTCCTGAATTCCGAGGGTATAATTGCCTCTTCCGTCCAATTTGCTTTCGATTCCCTTGAAGTCACGAATACGTGGAAGAGCTACGCGAACGAGTCTTTCCAAAAATTCGTACATCTGTTCACGACGTAATGTCACCATTACACCGATCGGCATCTTCTTACGCAACTTGAAGTTTGAGATATCCTTCTTTGAAACTGTCGCAACAGCCTTCTGGCCTGTGATTGTAGACAATTCGCTGATGGCGATATCGATAATCTTCTTATCTGCAGCAGCCATACCCAAACCCTGATTGATAACAATCTTCTTCAGTACGGGAACCTGCATAACGGTTTTATAACCGAACTCTTTCGTCAAAGCAGGAACAATTCTGTCCTGATATTCTTTCTTAAGACTGGCAGTATTGCTCATTACTTAATTTCCTCCCCTGATTTTTTAGAATAACGCACTAAAGCACCTTTTTCGTCTAATTTACGACCGATACGTGTCGGCTTACCGGATTTCGGGTCAACAACGTTCAGGTTAGAAATATGAATAGGAGCTTCCTTCTTTTCAATACCTCCTTGAGGATTCTTTGCATTAGGCTTGGTATGCTTTGATACCATATTAATACCTTCTACAATGGCGCGGTTGTCTTTTACAAGTACTTCTAAAACACGACCTGTCTTACCTTTGTCTTCGCCGGCATTAACAAAAACTATATCGCCTTTTTTGATATGTAATTTGCTCATTACTTTAAGTTTTACAAAATTAAAGCACTTCAGGTGCAAGTGAAACAATTTTCATGTTTGTTGCACGAAGTTCTCTGGCAACCGGACCGAAGATACGGCTTCCACGAATATCACCACCGGCATTCAACAATACGCAAGCGTTATCATCGAAACGGATGTATGAACCATCCGGGCGGCGGATTTCCTTTTTAGTGCGAACAATGATAGCCTTAGAAACAGCACCCTTCTTCACATCACTTGACGGGATTACACTTTTAATTGCCACTACAATTACATCCCCTACAGAGGCATAACGTTTTCTTGTACCGCCCAAAACACGAATACACAACGCTTCTTTTGCACCACTGTTATCTGCTACTACTAGTCTTGATTCTTGTTGTATCATGTTACTTAGCCCTTTCGATTATTTGAACTAATCTCCATCTTTTTGTTTTGCTCAAAGGACGAGTTTCCATAATCTTTACAGTATCACCGATACCGCATTCATTCTTTTCGTCATGAGCATGATATTTCTTCGTCTTACTAACGAACTTTCCATAAATGGGGTGTTTTTCCTTCCATTTAATAGCAACTGTGATGCTCTTATCCATCTTGTTGCTAGTAACCACGCCCGTTCTTTCTTTTCTTAAATTTCTAGTTTCCATCAGGCTCAATTATTTGTTGTTAAGTTCTCTCTGGCGCAATTCTGTTTTCATGCGCGCAATCATCCTGCGTTGTTGTTTAATCTGAGCAGGGTTTTCACTCGGAGAAATGCTGTGGTTGATCACTTTCTGATCGTAAGCAGCCACTTCAGCATCAATTCTTTCTACTAACTCCTTCGTGCTTAATTCTCTAATTTCTGCAATCTTCATAACAAATTACGCATTTTGATTAGCCATATCATAATCACGTCTCACAACAAACTTTGTTGTTACCGGAAGCTTTTGTGCAGCTAAGCGCAAAGCTTCTTTAGCAATATCAAAAGGAACCCCTTCGATTTCGAAAATCAAACGACCTGGAGTAACAGGCGCAACAAACCCTTCGGGATTACCTTTACCTTTACCCATACGTACTTCAGCAGGCTTCTTTGTAATTGGTTTGTCCGGGAAAATACGAACCCAAACCTGACCTTGACGTTGCATATAACGAGTTACCGCGATACGAGCAGCTTCGATCTGACGACCGGTAATCCATTTATTTTCTAACGCTTTTATACCAAACGAACCGAATGCCAGCTGGTTGCCACGCTGAGCTTCGCCCTTCATGCGACCTTTCTGCTGTCTTCTGAACTTGGTTTTCTTTGGTTGTAACATCTCTTCTTAAATTCTAACGTTTAACGATTAGCTTTCTTTCTCTTGAAGTTCTTATCTCTGCTGCCGCCGGCATTCTCATTTCTGCGACCTGAATCTTTTGAAGCAGCGAATGAAGGAGCAAGATCTCTCTTACCATACACTTCACCACGGCAGATCCAAACCTTAACGCCGATCAAACCAACCTTCGTCAACGCTTCAGCCAAAGCATAATCAATATCAGCTCTGAATGTGTGCAACGGAGTTCTTCCTTCTTTATACATTTCTGAACGAGCCATTTCAGCGCCGTTCAAACGACCAGAGACTTGCACTTTAATACCTTCGGCACCCATTCTCATGGTAGAGGCGATAGCCATCTTGATAGCACGACGGTAAGCAATTTTTCCTTCAAGCTGACGAGCAATATTGTTTGCAACGATTACAGCGTCCAATTCGGGTCTTTTTACCTCAAAGATGTTGATCTGAACTTCTTTGTCGGTAATTTTCTTCAACTCTTCTTTCAACTTATCAACTTCCTGACCACCTTTACCGATGATGATACCCGGACGTGATGTGCAAACTGTGATTGTAATCAACTTCAGCGTACGTTCAATAACGACGCGAGATACACTAGCCTTAGCAAGACGAGCATTCAGATATTTACGGATTTTGCTATCTTCCAGCAAAGTGTCTCCGTATTTCTTGCCGCCATACCAATTGGAATCCCAACCACGGATGATTCCCAAACGATTACTAACCGGATTAACTTTTTGTCCCATCTACAAATTAATTTTGACTATCGTTTTTACTAAGTGTATCAACAAACAGAGTTACGTGGTTCGAGCGTTTACGAATTCTGTAACCTCTTCCTTGAGGAGCCGGACGCATTCTCTTCAACGTAGTAGCGCAATCAACGCTGATTGAAGATACGCATAACTCTCCTGCTTCTGCTTTACGTTCATTTTTCTGTTCCCAGTTTGCGATTGCTGAACGAAGCAATTTTTCTACTCTTGCTGCAGCTTCCTTGTTAGAAAACTTCAAAACACCAAGTGCACGGAATACTTCCATTCCGCGGATCATGTCTACAACGAGACGCATCTTGCGGGGAGAAGTCGGCACGTTCCGCAATTTTGCGAAATACATGGTCTTCTGAGCTTCTTTTCTTGCTTCAGCTGATATTCTTTTTCTAGCACCCATTTTATTGATTCTTTTTATTTTCAGATTCCTGAATTCCTGTTACTACCGATTATTTTTTCTTGTTACCGGCGTGACCACGGAACGTACGAGTAGGAGAAAACTCTCCCAGTTTATGACCTACCATGTTCTCGGTTACAAAAACAGGAATAAATTTATTTCCATTATGAACTGCAATAGTATGGCCTACAAAGTCAGGCGAAATCATTGAAGCTCTTGCCCATGTCTTAACTACGGCTTTCTTTCCTGACTCATTCATTGCCAGAACTTTCTTCTCAAGCTTTACATTAATATACGGGCCTTTTTTTAGCGAACGACTCATAGTTTACTTAATTAATCAGATTATTTCTTTCTTCTTTCAATAATATATTTTGAAGAATGCTTCTTCGGAGCTCTTGTCTTCAAGCCCTTAGCATATAAGCCATTGCGAGATCTAGGATGACCTCCGGAAGCACGACCTTCACCACCACCCATCGGGTGATCAACCGGGTTCATTACAACACCACGGTTGTGAGGACGACGACCTAACCATCTAGAGCGACCGGCTTTACCTGATTTTTCAAGACCATGGTCTGAATTACCTACACTACCTACTGTAGCCTTACAAGCAGCAAGAATCTTTCTGGTTTCGCCAGAAGGCATCTTAATAATTGCATAATCGCCTTCTTTCGAAGTCAACTGAGCAAAAGCACCGGCAGAACGTACCAACTTAGCACCCTGTCCCGGACGAAGCTCAATGTTGTGAATAATAGTACCAACGGGAATATTTGCCATAGGCAAAGTATTACCTACCTCAGGAGCGGCTTCGCTACCTGAAACCACTGTCTGGCCAACTTCCAATCCGTTCGGAGCGATGATATAGCTCTTTGCTCCGTCTGCGTAATACAACAGTGCGATACGAGATGTACGGTTAGGATCATACTCGATAGACTTGACTGTTGCAGGAATGCCATCTTTGTTTCTCTTGAAATCGATAAATCTGTACTTCTGTTTGTGACCACCACCAAGATAACGCATTGTCATCTTACCAGTGTTGTTACGACCACCTGTACTCTTCTTACCTACTACAAGAGACTTTTCTGGTGTACTTGCAGTGATTTTATCAAATGCACCAATAACTTTGTGTCTCTGCCCCGGTGTTGTGGGCTTTAATTTACGTATTCCCATTTCTTTTTTTAGATATTACTAAAGAAATCAATTGTTTCTCCTTCTTTCAACGTTACGATAGCCTTCTTAAAAGCTGATTGTTTACCATTGATAATACCAGATTTAGTATAACGACTTTTCTGTTTTCCAGAGTAGTTGATGGTGTTAACATCAACTACTGTAACATTATACATATCCTCAATGGCTTTTTTAATCTCTAACTTGTTGGCATCAGGAGAAACACGAAAACCATAGCGATTATCCATTTTTTCTGTAATCGCCGTTTGCTTCTCAGTTACTATAGGTTTAATAATAATTCCCATTTTTCTACTCCTTATGCGTTAAACAGTTTTTCAATAACAGCTACAGAACTTTCAGTCAATACCACATTTGCAGCATTTAACACTCCATATGTGTTTAATTCAGAAGCTGTTATAACATTTGCCTTCTCTAAATTTCTGGCCGACAAATATACGAAATTATTTTTCTCTGATAAAACCAAAAGTAACTTTCCGTCAGCCACTTTCAGATTCTTAGCAATTGTTACGAATTCTTTAGTCTTAGGAGCTTCCAGAGCGAAATCTTCTACTACTACGATTGCGTTATTCTTTGCTTTATAAGTCAAAGCTGATTTACGAGCCAGACCTTTTACCTTTTTGTTCAATTTGAACTCATAATCTCTCGGTTTCGGACCGAATACACGGCCACCACCTACCAATACCGGAGAGTTGATGTCACCACGACGAGCTCCACCACCACCCTTCTGGCGGATCAATTTACGAGTACTACCAGAAACTTCACTTCTTTCTTTTGATTTGTGAGTTCCCTGACGCTGATTAGCCAAATACTGTTTTACATCCAAGTAAATAGCATGATCATTGGGTTCAATGCCAAAGATAGCATCGTTCAATGTTACCTTTCTTCCGGTATCTTCACCTTTAATATTTAATACGCTCAGTTCCATTATTTTTCAATTAATAAGATTGAACCTTTTGCTCCTGGAACAGATCCTTTAACCAATAAAAGATTGTGTTCCGGCATCACCTTGATCACTTGCAGGTTCTGAACAGTTACACGTTCATTACCCATTTGGCCGGCCATACGCATACCTTTGAATACCTTTGCAGGGTAAGAACAGGCACCGATACCACCGGGAGCACGCAAACGGTTATGCTGACCGTGAGTAGTCTGACCTACACCACCGAAACCATGACGCTTTACTACACCCTGAAAACCTTTACCTTTTGATGTACCTACTACATCAACGAAACCTGCATCTTCCAAATAATCTACAGTGATTACATCACCGAGCTTATATTCGGTTTCAAAATTCTTGAACTCGGCCAAGTATCTCTTGGGAGTTACACCAGCCTTTTTGAAGTGGCCCATTTCCGGCTGTGTGGTGTGTTTCTCTTTTTTCTCTTCGAAACCCAACTGTACAGCTTCATAGCCATCTTTTTCCAAGGTCTTAATCTGTGTAACTACACAAGGACCCACTTCGATAACAGTGCATGGAAGATTTTTTCCCTCGGCACTGAAAACGGATGTCATTCCGATTTTTTTTCCTAATAATCCTGGCATTTCACTAATTTGTTAATAAACTTACACTTTAATTTCTACTTCAACACCACTGGGCAATTCCAGCTTCATCAATGCGTCAACTGTTTTTGCAGTCGAGCTGTAGATGTCGATTAATCTCTTATAAGAAGAGAGTTCGAACTGCTCACGAGACTTTTTGTTAACGAAAGTCGAGCGGTTCACAGTAAAGATACGCTTGTGCGTAGGCAGAGGTATCGGGCCGCTAACAACAGCACCGGTAGCCTTGACCGTCTTTACGATCTTCTCTGCAGACTTGTCTACCAGAGAATAATCGTAAGACTTTAATTTAATTCTGATCTTTTGGCTCATATCTATATATATGTTTCTAAATTATTTGATCAAATCAGCACGACCCTGTACTTCTGTCAATACCTGCTTAGCGATAGAAGAAGATACCTGAGCATAATGTGAGAACTGCATTGAAGAAGTTGCACGACCTGAAGTGATAGTACGCAAAGCCGTTACATAACCGAATGTTTCAGCCAGAGGAACTTTAGCTTTTACGATACGAGCACCCGTACGGCTTGTTTCCATGCCTTCAACCTGTCCACGACGCTTGTTCAAGTCGCCGATTACATCACCCATACTTTCTTCCGGAGTAACAACTTCCATCTGCATGATCGGTTCCATCAAAGCAGGACCTGCCTTTTCGGAAGCGCTCTTGAATGCCTGGATCGCACAAATTTCGAAAGACAACTGGTCAGAGTCAACCGGGTGGAATGAACCATCGATCAATGTTACTTTCAATTTATCCAACGGATAACCGGCAAGGATACCGTTCTTCATTGCTTTTTCGAAACCTTTCTGAACAGAAGGGATGAATTCCTTCGGAATGTTACCACCCTTCACTTCATCGATGAACTGCAGAGTACCTTCGAAGCTTTCATCAGCCGGTTCGATACGAACGATGATATCAGCAAACTTACCACGACCACCAGACTGTTTCTTGTAAACTTCACGAAGTTCAACGGATTTAGTGATAGCTTCCTTGTAAGTAACCTGAGGTTTACCCTGATTACATTCAACCTTGAATTCACGACGCAGACGGTCAACGATGATATCCAAGTGAAGCTCACCCATACCGCTAATTACAGTCTGACCTGTTTCTTCGTTAGTCTGTACACGGAACGTCGGGTCTTCTTCAGCCAGCTTAGCCAATCCCATACCCAACTTATCCAAGTCTTTCTGAGTCTTAGGCTCTACTGCGATACCGATAACCGGATCGGGGAAGTCCATCGATTCCAATGTGATCGGATTATTTTCGTCACACAACGTATCACCAGTACGGATATCTTTGAAACCAACACCAGCACCAATATCACCACAACCGATAACTTCCATCGGATTCTGCTTGTTTGAGTGCATCTGGAACAGACGAGAGATACGTTCTTTCTTACCAGAGCGTGTGTTGTAAACATAAGAACCCGCCGTTAAAGAACCAGCATATACACGGAAGAAACACAGACGGCCTACATACGGGTCTGTTGCGATCTTAAACGCTAAAGCTGTCAACGGTTCTTCGAACAACGGTTTACGGATAACAACCTTTTCAGGATCGCTGGGATCCGTACCTTCGATAGCCGGAGTATCTTCAGGTGAAGGCAAGAATGCACAAACGGCATCCAGCAAAGTCTGAACCCCTTTGTTCTTGAAAGAAGAACCACAAGTCATCGGGTTGATCTGCATAGCCAAAGTACCCTTACGGATAGCGGTGTTGATTTCTTCTTCTGTGATAGTCGAAGGATCATCGAAGTATTTCTCCATGATCGCATCATCGCATTCAGCCAAAGCTTCAAGCATCTTATCGCGCCATTCTTCAGCTTCAGCCTGCAAATCTGCCGGAATTTCTTCTACACTATATTCAGCACCCATTGATTCGTCGTGCCAGAAAATAGCCTTCATCTTAATCAAGTCTACTACACCCTTGAAAGTTTCTTCAGCACCGATAGGGATCTGGATAGGACACGGATGAGCACCCAGGATATCCTTCATCTGGCGGATAACTTCGTAGTAGTTCGCACCCGAACGGTCCATCTTATTTACATAACCGATACGAGGTACATTATATTTGTCAGCCTGACGCCATACAGTTTCAGACTGAGGTTCTACACCACCTACAGCACAGAAAGTAGCAACGGCACCGTCCAATACGCGAAGAGAACGCTCTACTTCTACTGTAAAGTCAACGTGTCCCGGAGTGTCAATCAAATTGATCTTATATTTGTTACCCAAATAGTTCCAGAAAGTAGTCGTTGCAGCAGATGTGATTGTAATACCGCGTTCCTGCTCCTGGGCCATCCAGTCCATCGTAGCAGTACCATCATGCGTTTCACCGATCTTATGGGTCAGACCTGTGTAAAACAAGATACGTTCGGAAGTAGTTGTTTTACCAGCATCGATGTGAGCCATGATACCGATGTTTCTTGTAAACATTAATTGTTTATCGTTTGCCATATTCTTTCTTAGCCTTTATAATTAAAATCTGAAGTGAGCGAATGCACGGTTAGCTTCAGCCATACGGTGCATATCTTCTTTTCTTTTGAATGCTCCACCCTGGTTGTTGAAAGCATCTACAATCTCTGCAGACAGCTTGTCAGCCATAGTCTTACCACCTCTCTTACGTGAGAAGATGATCAGGTTCTTCATAGAAATTGATTCTTTGCGATCGGGGCGGATTTCAGTAGGTACCTGGAAAGTAGCACCACCAACACGGCGGGATTTCACTTCGACTTGAGGAGTAATATTGTCGAGTGCAGCTTTCCAAATTTCGAGAGCGGACTTTTCTTCGTTAGGCAATTTGGCCTTAACTGTTTCCAAAGCGGAATAGAAAATTTCGAAGGCAGTATTTTTCTTGCCATCATACATCAAATGGTTAACGAATCTCGTAACCTTAACATCACCGAAAACAGGATCCGGGAGGATCTGTCTTTTCTTTGGTTTTGCTTTTCTCATTTTGTTTTCAAAAATTTCGTTTTTGTTTCTTGGTTGCCTTTAATGCGTCTTCAACGGTTCCGCTGAACCATTTACTCAACCTAATAGCCTATCCAAATAACTCAAACCAGCTTTAATACTTAAATTTAAATTCTCAGTTTGAAGGGATGTAACTAATTACTTCTTCTTTCCTTTAGCTGCAGCAGCTGCCTGTCCCGGTTTCGGGCGTTTAGCGCCGTATTTGGAACGTCTCTGAGTACGTCCGTTTACGCCAGCTGTATCCAAGGTTCCACGTACAATGTGATAACGTACACCAGGAAGGTCCTTCACACGACCACCGCGAACCAATACGATCGAGTGTTCCTGCAAGTTGTGTCCTTCTCCCGGAATGTAAGAGTTTACTTCTTTTCCATTTGTCAAACGAACTCTCGCTACTTTACGCATTGCAGAGTTAGGCTTCTTCGGAGTTGTCGTGTAAACACGTACGCAAACGCCACGTCTCTGCGGACATGAATCCAATGCGGGTGATTTACCCTTTTCCACCAAAGTTTCCCTTCCTTTTCTAACTAATTGCTGAATTGTAGGCATTTCTTTTCTTTTTTAAACTTTGAATGTGTTATTATTATAATTATCTATTTCTTTATTTTGAGCTGCAAAGGTACACATTATTTTCGGACTATCAACAAGTTGCGCTTCCTTTTTTCGCACACTTCACGCTAAAACGCTGCAAAGGTACGCATTTGTTCCCGTTCCACAAGACGAATCTTTTACCCATTTACACATAATTAACAATTATTTTTCCATTAGATCGAATGAAGACATGACTTGGACTCCCGATCACAAAAAATCCGGCAGGCATCGGATAGAAAATCGATGCTTATCGGATGAAGGTTCGATGCTTGTCGGATCGTAGACAAACTACAATCCGTTTATGCATTCCTAAATACAGGTCTTGTTATCTGAAACGTTTTTCCAACTCTTCGTCTGTCAGTTTGGAGATAATAATTTTTCCATCGGGCGTCAGATTCGATTCCTGACAGGAAAAAAGAGAAGCGAGCAAGTTATCCATTTCTTCACCGGAAAGAATTTTCCCCGGACGGATAGCAGCCGCTTTGGCCAGAGAGAGTGCCAACGAATCACATATTTCTTCATGCACTTCACAACCGGTCTCGATCGCACGGTCCACCATATTGCGGATCAAAGTCACCGGATCGAGATTCTCCACTCCGGCAGGAAGGCCATTAATAGCATAACTGTTATTCCCCAGGTTCGTCAGATCGATACCGATAAACCGCATATCTTCGAGCAGAGCGGGCAGCACAGCCGCTTCACCGGCAGTAAACTCGACGATTTCAGGAAAAAGGACTTGCTGAGAAGCCCCTTTCTGCTGTCGTATATTCGTAATATACTGGTCGAAAAGGATACGAACGTGCGCACGATGCTGATCGATCAGGGCCAAACCTGATTTTAAAGATGTAATAATATATCTTCCTTTATATTGATAACACGGATTAGACACGTCATTAAACAAGCCGACCGAATCATCCTGGACGCTAATCTCATCCGCATCGGCAACCGCCTCAGCAACATCCGTTACGAACGGCGTTCCGGCCAGATCTTGATCCTGTTGTATAGCGGAACGATCTTCCTCAAAATCGTTATAAAGTTTGGACCAATCGAATTCCGGTTTCTTATAAGAAGAAGTCTCAAAGGGATTATATCCGGAATCCACCTGTACCCGGGGAGCTTTATAGGAAGGCGCTTCCTTCACCGGATTATACACCGGAATATCGATAGCATCCTCCACATCGAAATCGATAGTCGGGATAGCGCTGGATTTAGCAAGCGCTTCGCGGGCAGCCGCCATCAATATTTGCCAGATCGGCTGCTCGTTTTCAAACTTGATCTCCGTCTTGGTCGGATGAATATTGACATCGATCGTTGCCGGATCGAGTGTGAAATAGATAAAATAGTTCGGTTGTTCGCCTGCCGGGATCAATTGTTCGTAGGCTTGCATGACCGCTTTATGAAAATAAGGATGCTTCATGAAACGTCCGTTCACAAAGAAATACTGCAAGGCTCCCCGCTTCTTGGCCGAATCGGGACGGCCCACGAAACCGGAGATCGTCACCAGCGAACTCTGTGCATCCACAGAAAGAAGTTTCTGGTTCAGCGTTTTGCCATATACATTAATAATACGTTGCCGGAGGCCGGATTCGGGCAGGTTGAATATCTCCGTATCATTGTGATAAAGTGATAAAGCGACCTGCGGGTTAACCAGGGCAATCCGTTCGAACTCATTGATGATATTCCTGAATTCCGTCTCGTTCGACTTCAGGAACTTCCGACGGGCCGGGACGTTAAAGAAAAGATTCTTAACAGAAAAAATACTACCCTCGGTGCAAGCATCCGGTTCGACGGTTTCTATATCAGAACCCGAAAAAACAAGATGCGTCCCCAACTCGGCCCCCTTCAGGCGAGTCCGAAGCTCCACCTGCGAGACCGCCACTATCGAAGCAAGCGCCTCGCCGCGAAATCCCATCGTATGGAGGGAGAAAAGATCATCGGCTGTTGCTATCTTAGAGGTCGCATGCCGCTCGAAAGCCATGCGTGCATCCGTTTCGGACATACCTTTCCCGTCATCGGCCACCTGGACCAATGTACGACCGGCATCCTTGATATTCACCTGAATATGTCCGGCTCCGGCATCAACCGCATTTTCCACCAGTTCCTTAACGACAGAGGCAGGACGCTGGATCACCTCGCCTGCCGCTATCTGATTGGCGATACTGTCAGGAAGTAAATGAATTATATCACTCATTACATGAACAAATACCAGAATATTCCGGCTAAAATAGCCGCAGCCAATAACAACTTCATATTCTTATAGGTACGACTACGGGAATCATGTCCGTTGTCGCGGCTCCTTTTCAGATGGGAAGTTCCTTCGACAAAACTGCCTTTGATCTCGGCTTTGTAATCATCGACCGTCAGTTCTTCTTCCATCCCCATCTCCCGCTTTACCTTGCGTATACGGTCTTCCATCGCCTCTTTATGGGGGTCCCAGTAAATAGGCTTGTGATCGAACTGGCGAGGTTTCCGCACATTATAAAATGAGAATAATGCCATAGTCTATGTATTGTTAGAAAATTCTGTGCTAATGTACAAATTTATTGCTTCGCTTCGGCGATTCCGCCGCTTTTCTTTTCACCACCTGGTAGATATCATCCTTATCCTTCGGACGCAGATAGTCGAACCAATAGAAATCTTTCAACATCTTTTGGTCGGGTTTCAGGTCCGGAATCGGTGTCATGCTGCCGACCGGACTGGGCCAGATTTTCAGTTTATCCAGTTTGTTGTCTTTCACCCAGATCGTCAGGAACCCGCTCTTAGTCTCATTCATCCCGACTTTTGCCCCATCTTTTTCCAGCGGGTAAAAAATGGATTCGGCATTTCCCGCCACGTCGATCTGGTGAACAGCCTGCCCTTCGAAATAGGCTTTCAGATCGTTCCCCTTCAACTGGTTATAATAACTCGAATCGACATGCTGGGCTGCAAAAGCGAACTGGATCACATGGGCGTATTCGATCGTGCTGTCGTTCATATAGATGGCGATCGTATCGCCGTACAACTGATATTGCTCGTTCCAGATGACCGGTTCCGTGTACATATATAATACGGAGTCACGCGTGTTGAACTGCATCGAATCGCACACCCCTTGCATATCGGTCCGGTAAAAACGTACGCCGTAATAAGCCTTGATCTCCCGGGAAGTGGAATCGACCGTCACCATCTGCAACGTATCGGCATGCAGGAACAGCGTGTCTCCCTGCGAATATTCGAGGAAGCGGGCGCTATCGGTTGCAAAAGCATATCCGGTCTGTTCGTTATAATAGCCGTATTCGCCTTGCAGCGTCACGTGCTGTACCGTGTCAATCAGACTCATATTCCCATAGACTTCTCCCATGCCCGTATCCCGGTTATAGAAGATGGAGTCGCCAATCAGGATTTTATCACCCGATTCAACCTGCGACCTGTCAAGCAAAAGTGAAGTATTATTCGCCGTATCATACCATCCTCTGGATGTATGGACCGTACCACTGTCCGAGACAATCACAGACGGCCCCAGGATCGTGGCGATCTTGGACTCCGTATCATAATGCAGGGTATCGGAATATAAAGTAAAGTCGGGGTTTTCAAGCTGGACGCTGTCATTGAACACAGCCAGCTTCGTCCCAGGGGAATATTGCCCGTAGAAAGAGGAAAGTTGATTCAGCGAATCTACGATCAGGCCCCCTTCAAAATAGTACCCAATATTCGGAATACGCTCATAATTGAGGCTATCCGTAAAGAGCGTCACCTGGCCGTTTTCCATCCGGACATTCTCACGCAAATAAGCCACCTGCGTATTTCCGTCATAAAAAAGATAATCTCCGTACACGAACAAGGTGTCTCCCTGCTCCATCCGGACATTACTGAATGCTTCAAGCGAATTGGTCTGCTCAAAGAAATAAGCACTGTCGCAGTACATATATGAACTGTCATGCCGGAAACAGACATCGCCGCTCAGGATTTGCGCATCCGGCCTCACAGCCTTATCGAACGACAATGTATTGGTATGTATCAAATAGACCTGAGTCTTTTTGACCGGGACAGTATCTGTCCCGGCCAGCATACTATCGGCCGCCACCAAGCTATCCGCTGGGGCTATCGTTACGTCCTGTGCGGAAATAACAGTCGTATCTATGCGGGTGATGCTATCCTGGGCCTGTGCAAAAGCACAGACCGCCAACAGAAAAAACAGACCTGTGAAAACAAACTTACTTACAGTCCTCATTCTTTAATCCAGCCGGGATACTGGAAGTCACAATTACGCCAGCCGTCGCTAATACGCACGTATGTGCTTTTCTGCTTCTTAATGATCCAGTCATGCAGCAATTCTTCGCGCTTCCGGGATTCGACGATCGACTTCAAAGCCTGATAGTCATCCGATATATTTGCCTTATGCTGGTCCACTCTGGCTTTCAGTTTTACAATAGCAACCACTTCTTTCTGCTTGTCGTTGATCATCGTGAAAGGTTTGGAGATGTCGCCCACCTGCATCGTATAAACGATCTTACCGATTTCCTGCGGCAGTTCGGACATTCCGAATTTCGGAGTGCTATGGTTGTCACTCTCGAAATTCTGGTTCACCATCAAACCTTTGTTATTTCTCGTATCCTTGTCGGCAGAAATAAAAGTCGCCGCTTCTTCAAATGTAAACTTCTTTGCCGTCAAGTCATTATACAAGGAATCCATACGTGTCATACACTCGTTCAACTCCTTGTCCGAAACTTTCGGCTTCAACAGGATATGGCGGCAGTTGATACGGTCGCCACGCTTTTCGATCAACTGGATGATATGATAACCATATTCGGTCTGCACGATCTGTGAAATCTTCTTCGGATCTTTCAGGTTGAAAGCGACGTTGGCAAACTCGGGCAACAAACTTGTCTTACCCAAGAATCCCAGTTCACCGCCTCTTTTGGCAGATTCCGGATCTTCCGAATACAGACGGGCAACGGTTGAAAATTCCATCTTCCCGTTGTTGATATCATCCGTGTACTGGCGAAGGCGCGCTTTGATAGCATCCGTTTCTTCAAACGGGATCTTCGGCTCCATCGTGATGATCTGCACTTCCACGGTTGTCGGGATATTAGGCAGACTGTCTTTAGACAACTGGCTGTAATATTTACGCACTTCGGAAGGCGTCAGCTTGATCTCACCGACCAGCTGCCGCTGCATTTGCTGCACCGTCTGCTGCTCCATGATCATTTCCTTACGCTCATCTTTTAGCTGTGAAATCTTTTTACCGAAATATTCCTCCAGCTTTTCTTTCGATCCAGCCTGGTTTATAACATAGTTAATCCAACGATCCGTTTCCTGGATCACCTGGCTTTCGCTAACTTCCACACTATCGATCTTCGCCTGGTTCAGATATAGCTTCTGTATCGCCATCTGTTCCGGGAGCACGCAATAAGGATCACCCTCAAGACGCTGTCCTTCGTTTTGCAGATACAAACGCTGGCTCTCGATGTCCGAACGCAAAATCGCATCATCTCCTACCACCCACACAATCTCATCAATCACATTATCCTGTGCAGAAACCACACAAGATAAACAGGCAAGAATGAATACTGTTAAAATCTTTTTCATCATGTACTTCTCTATAAGCTGCCGGTTACGGTTCTGTATAAAATTTCACGTCGCCGCTCCTGACCGCATCATTATATAATTCTTCTTCAAATTTTTTCAAAAATTCCACCTTACGCAAATTAGTCAGCATCTCTACAATCTGAGTGCTGGCATAGTCATAAGGCGCCACACCCCCAACGGGTAGATATTCCTTAATATTCAACAGATAGCAATATGTACTATCCGTATATTCGACAAATTTATTCGCCTTCAGGAAGTCGTTCGCATTCGACACGTGCACCGGAATATTATCCATCACCTGGTCAAAGTCCACCCATTTGTCGTAAAAGTAGTCATAAATACTGGCATTCTGCACACTGTACTTCTCTATTTTTTCTAAAGAAGCCTCAGAAGTCGATCTATACCATCCCTTTACATCAGAAAGTCCGGGGGCATCCACCGGGATCTTGAGGAACAAGCCTTTCACCAAAGCCTTGTCCAATACGAACTTCTTCTGGTTTTCTTCGTAATAACTCAGCTTATCGCTTTCCTGAAATTCGGAAGAAAGCCTTTCTTTTATCAGCTGCTCCTGATACCGATAGCGGATCAGCGAATGCCGGTATTCCTCCACCAGCTTATCCACTTCTTTCTTGTCCTCTCCTTCCAGGTTACGCAAAGCCACATCGTAGACCAATGCATCTTTCACCCACTTCTTTTCCAAGCCTTCGGCGAATAACAAGCTATCGGCGGAGGACAGTCCTCGCGGGATTTGCCGCTTTATCTCCGAACGTCCGAGAGCCCGGTCCTTCACTCTTACCAATACATCCGCGTCATCTGCGGGCTGTGTCCCTCTACAAGAGCACAGCAAAGATACGAATGCTATAAAAATGAAGCAATACCTCATATAACTTTCTCTTTATTATTTCTTTGTCATTCGACCCATTTTCTTCACCAACTTCCTGTTTATCGTCACCGGATACTTCTGATTCAACCGCTCGATCCACTCGGCTTCAGCCGTAGCCTGCTGATCCATCGGCTTGTTCCAAACTTCCTTGTTGCTGATGTCGAACAGCAAGATGCCATCCCGATATTCCTGCATCAGAAGTTCGAACTCCGGATGTTTTGCCGTCAGATTCTTACGTTCGGCCGTCGTAACGATATCGCGGATAAAAAGATCATAGACCTCCTGCATGAAATCTCCCGCATAAGACTTTGTCGAGAACGGGCAACGCTGGATATAATAGGCGAACTCGCTCTGTGGAAAATCCGTGCCATTCAAATGGAACAAAGTCTTGTTCATATCTTTCGCTTTCTCATAGAAAGCAGGATCGGACGGGAAATAATCGTTACACAAGGCTTCCAGCTCAGCATAGGCTTCGGGATAGAAACGATAGCCGTACTCTTTCTTCATCCGTTCATCGAACGCGCCGTAATATTCAAAGTTCCGTTCTCCCTGTGCCATCTGGCGGGACCAGCCTTTTTTCTTATCATCAAAAGAAGGCAGCCCTTTCTTCCCGATCAACTTAATAATATGATAGCCGAAACGGGTTTTCACCGGTTGAGATATTTCTCCCGGAACGTTCAAGGCGAAAGCAGCCACTTCAAACGGCTCCACCATTTCACCGACACCAAAAGCAGGCAACTCACCGCCTCTTCCTGCAGAACCGGTATCGGATGAATATTCTTTTGCCAGCCCGGCAAAGTCCGCACCATCTTTCGCTTTCCGACAAACTTCTTCCGCGAGGGCGAATGCTTCGGCCTCACCCAGCTTGACCGAATCTTTCTCGAACGGGATTAGGATATGCGCCACACGCACCAGGCCGGGATTGGGTTTACGGCTGTGTATTTTTATGATATGGAAGCCCATAGTCGTACGGACCGGCAAAGAGACGGAGCCGACAGGCATCGAATAAGCGACATTTTCAAAAGCCTTGACCGTTTGCATCGGCAGCAGGCAGTGTACATATTCATAGCCGGTATGTTCTTTATCGGCTTCTTTCAATTCTTCGCCGACAGCAGCAAAATCCTCTCCCGCCTGAATTCGCTTATAGGCCTCGATCGCTTTCTGATAAACGGGAACCGTATCTTTCGACAACGTACGCTGGGGTAAACGGAACAGGATATGACTCAGTTCCAACACTTCGCCATACCGGTCATATACGGCACGCACGGCCGCTTCCTCACCATCCTTATCCGACAGATAACTTGAAGTCAACTGTGCCCGGTAACCATCCAATTCATCTTTGAAGGCTTTCGTCTTGTCCAGCCCCAGATCTTCCGCTTCCGCCACTTTCAGTTTGAAGTTTTTAAACAACTCCACATAGGCATCCACGGACTTACGGTCGGACAGATTAACTTCGCTATTCTTTTGTGCTATAAAAACAAACTCATCCAACGGGATCTGCTTTCCGGCAACCGTCATCACTACCGAATCGGCCGGGATTTGCGCATTTCCTGTCATACAAGCGAATACCAAAGATAATACAAGCAACTTCTTCATTAATCCTACTTTTACCATATCAAGATATCGATTACAAAAATAACACTAATCTAACGGAGATACAGCCTAAAAAGTACATTGCCCCGTTAAATTAGTGTTTTTTATCAAATATAATTCTCATTTAAAACATCTCACGCCCCAGCCGGTACGTCTACAAACAAAATAACAATCGCAAACCCTGTTTCCTTGTCCTACAGACACGGATTTCATCTGACACGATTGTAGCACTCCATAAATTATGAGCCTGAATTATAATAAAAGCAAGGTGAATTAATGTTCCGGCCGGTGTTGTATAGAAGGAATTAATTCCGTTTCTTTGTGGCAAAGATTTTGGATATGGCAGACGAACAACAAATGGTGCTTCGAACGGAGGACCTCGTTAAGAAATACAAGACACGTACCGTTGTAAATCATGTTTCGATCAATGTGAAACAAGGAGAGATCGTGGGACTGCTTGGCCCTAACGGAGCCGGAAAAACGACAACTTTCTATATGACGGTCGGATTGGTGACTCCCAATGAAGGAAAGATATTTTTGAACGATATGGAGATCACGAAGTTCCCGGTGTATAAACGTGCACGTAACGGCATAGGTTATCTGGCACAAGAGGCTTCTATTTTCCGCAAAATGACAGTGGAGGACAACATTCGCTCCGTATTGGAAATGACAGAGACGACACCTGAATACCAGAAGGAGAAATTGGAGAGCCTGATCGCCGAATTCGGTTTGAATAAGGTACGGAAGAATTTAGGTGACCAGTTGTCCGGAGGTGAACGCCGACGTGCCGAGATCGCCCGTTGCTTAGCTATCGATCCGAAATTTATTATGCTTGACGAACCGTTTGCCGGAGTAGATCCGATAGCCGTGCAAGACATCCAGAGTATTGTCGCAAAGCTGAAACATAAGAACATCGGTATTTTAATCACGGACCACAACGTATACGAAACGTTGAGCATTTGCGACCGCGCCTACCTGCTGTTTGAAGGGAAAGTGCTTTTCCAGGGAACAGCCGAACAATTGGCCGAGAATGAGATTGTACGTGAAAAATATCTGGGAAAAGATTTTGTCCTACGCAAAAAAGATTTCTGAATTCTATTTTGCCGAGAGTTGTTTTTTTATGCGTTTAGCGCAGGCATAGAACAGGAAAAGTGTGATAATTGCTACAATTGTATAAGGCAACAAATTTTGTGCGGAGATATCCCCGGTAATAAATTCATTATCCTTCAATCGGGCGTTTGACATGCCTATCACGGCAAATGCATTATTGACAAAGTGGGCAAAGACCGGAACCCAGATATTCCGGCTCCAATAGAGCAAATACCCGAAATAGGCCCCTAACAGCATACGGGGCAGGAAGCCGAAAAACTGCATATGGAAAGCGCTGAAAATAATCGCCGCACTCCAGATGATAATATGATGGTTGTGTGTCCATTTCCCGATTACCCGTTGCAAAGCGCCCCTGAAAAGGAATTCTTCTGTGACCCCGGCAGCCACAGCGATAACGATCAGATTAAGAATCAAAGTTACAAACCCTTCGCCGGCCAGCAACATCAAAGTCAACTTTTCAGCAGTTTCTTCCTGTACACGCATCCAGTTTTCCATAGGCTCCATAAAAGAAGGCAGCTCCATCTGCCTATTCAGCAAGCCGGTGAGGCTGATAGCGGGGGAGAGCAGAAAGACGCTGAAAAACGTAAGTAGCAATATATGTCCTTTGGGCATTTCTCCGATCGACAGATATTCTTTCGGATTGTTACTGCATAGCCACGCAAGCGCCAATGCCGGAAACAGGAATGTCCCGATGGCTGAAAAAAGCTGCAGCAAACGCATCATGTCCGGGTCTTGGGTAATCTCGGCATGGAAACCATAGATAAAATAGAATATCCCCATGGCAATCAGCGATGAGAAAACGGCTCCTGCCAGAATCAGGAGGAGCAAGACGATCAATTGGAAAACGGCCGGTTTTCCGGCATATATACCTTTTAAGAACATATTTTTGAGCATAAAAAAACTTCTGCTCAAAGATAAGCAGAAGTTTTTTATTTTTTCCCGGAAAAGTAATTATTTAGGACGAGCCTCTTTTACTACCATCTGACGGCCTTCGAACTCAGCTTCGTTCAGTTCCACGATCGCTTTCTTTGCAGCAGCGTCGTCCGGCATTTCAACGAAAGCAAAACCTTTTGATTTGCCTGTTTCACGGTCTTTGATGATCTTTACTGAGTCAACAATACCGTATTCTTCCATTACTTGTTTTAAATCATCTTCCCGAACACGATAGTTCAGGTTACCAACATAAATGTTCATAAAAATAGAAAATTAAAAAAATAAAATTGTTACTTAATGAAAGTAGTAAACCGGAATTTCGTAACAGTGAGAGATATTCAACAAGTAACGAGTAAATGAAGAAATAAAAAACAATGTTAGGTCCGTTCAAGGTTAATGCCCTTTCACATCGCAAAGAAATGCATTTATTTTAGATAAACAACATTTTAGCCTGAAAAAAATAACATTGCTTCTAAATTCATCTCGGTTATAACAAATTAAGCAAACAATTTGCGAGATTAAAAGAATAAGTCTAATTTTGCACCCTAAAATTCGAACAAGACTATTAATTAAATAAATCATTCAGAATGAACGTTTCGCTTAAAAACATTGATGCCACAAAAGGCATTGTGAAATTAGAAATAGTGAAAACCGACTATGCTGACAAGGTGGAAAAAAGCCTTCGCAGCTTCCGTCAGAAAGCAGATGTACCGGGCTTCCGCAAAGGTATGGTCCCGATGGGTATGGTAAAGAAAATGTATGGTAAGCATGTATTGATAGAAGAAGTCAATAAACTGATATCAGAAAATCTGTACAACTATATCCGTGAAAACAAACTGAACATTTTGGGCGAACCGCTGCCTAACGAAACTGAACAGAAAGAAATCAACTTCGATACTCAGGAAGACTTCGAATTTTGTTTCGACGTTGCTATAGCTCCGGAAATCAAGATCGAACTGTCCAAAAACGATAAAGTACCTTTCTATCAGGTAAAGATCGATGACGAAATGATCGGTAAACAAGTCGAGGCTTATCAGGCTAACTTCGGAACATACGATCAGGTTGAAGATGTAGAAGAAAAAGACTTGGTAAAAGGTATCGTAGCCGAATTGGAGAACGGTTCTCCGAAAGAAGGCGGCATCGTTGTTGAAGATGCAGTTCTGATGCCAATGTATATTAAGGATGAAGCTGAAAAAGCCAAATTCATCGGAGCAAAGAAAAACTCTGTCATTGTATTCAACCCGAACAAAGCTTACGAAGGTGCAGAAGCCGAAATCGCTTCTTTCCTGAAAGTCGATAAAGAAGCCGTAGCCGGTATCACTGGCGATTTCAGCTTTGAAATCACAGAAGTGACTCGTCATAAAAATGCAGAACTGAATCAGGAATTGTTCGACAAAGTATTCGGCGAAGGTGTAGTCACCAGCGAAGAAGAATTCAAGAACAAGATCCGCGAAGCACTGGCTGAACAGTTCACACCGCAGAGCGACTTCAAGTTCCTGACTGACGCGCGCGACCTGTTGGTTCAGAAAGCCGGTGATCTTGCATTCGCTGAAGACCTGCTGAAACGTTGGTTGCTGGTCGCAAATGAAAAGAATACGAAAGAAAAGATCGACGAAGAATATCCTAAGATTATAGAAGACCTGAAATATCAGCTAATCAAAGAAAACTTAGTAAAAGACAACGGTTTGAAAGTTGAAGACGCTGACATCGAAGACTTCGCCAAACGTGTAGCGAAGGCTCAGTTCGCTCAGTATGGAATGCTTTCCGTTCCGGAAGACGTACTGGCCAACTATGCCAAGGACATTCTGAAAAACAAGCAGACTTTGCAGAATATCATCGACCGTGCGGTTGAAGAGAAACTGGCAGGCTGGTTGAAAGAACAGGTCGAGTTGGACATCAAGGAAGTTACAGCCGACGATTTCAATAAACTTTTTGAAGAATAATACTACCCTAAAAGCAGCTACGGCTGCTTTTTTCATATAAAAAGGGCTTTCTCTCGAAAAAATATCTTAGCGGACAGCAAATAAGTTGTTTCTTTCAGAAATTTATTTATAACTTTGTTATTCCGATAAGTAAGAGGGAAATCCCTTTTTTTATGACTTTTCGGTAACACAATAAGACTATAGATTATGGAAGATTTCAGAAAGTATGCAACGAAGCATTTAGGGATGAACAGTAACGCGCTGGACAGTTATATGAATATAACCAGCAGTTACATATCTCCGACGATTATCGAAGAGCGCCAATTGAACGTTGCTCAGATGGACGTTTTTTCACGGTTGATGATGGACCGTATCATTTTTTTAGGTACACAGGTTGACGATTATACGGCAAATGTAATCCAGGCGCAGTTGTTGTATCTGGACTCGAGCGATCCGGGCAAGGATATTTCAATTTATATCAATTCGCCGGGCGGTTCGGTTTATGCCGGATATGGCATTTACGACACAATGCAGTTTATCAGTAGCGACGTGTCGACTATCTGTACAGGCATGGCAGCTTCTTTTGCTGCGGTATTGCTGGTAGCCGGAACAAAAGGCAAGCGTATGGCGCTGCCTCATTCCCGCGTGATGATCCACCAGCCGTTAGGCGGCGCACAGGGACAGGCTTCGGATATCGAGATCACAGCCCGTGAAATCCTGAAAGTAAAGAAAGAACTCTACACAATCATATCGACTCACTCCGGTCAGCCGTATGAAAAGGTTGAACACGACAGTGACCGTGACTACTGGATGACAGCCGAAGAGGCTTTGGCCTACGGTATGATTGACAAAGTTCTGGTTCGTAACAAATAATATTAATATAAGGGCAAGCATTGCCTTGCCCTAAAAAAACAAATACGGAATGGCCAAAACAGGCGATACCTGTACGTTTTGCGGACGCAGTAGCCGGGATGTTAATCTGATGATTAACGGCATCTCAGGTGCTATTTGTGATGAATGTGCACAGCAAGCGTACGAAATAGTAAAAGAACAAATGCCCGGCAAGAGGAGTTCTTTCGGATTAAACCAGAAAGACCTGCCGAAGCCTGAGGATATTAAAGCTTTTCTGGACCAATATGTAATCGGACAGGATGATGCGAAACGCTACCTGTCGGTTGCAGTGTATAACCATTACAAACGTTTGATCCAGAAAGTGACATCTGACGATGTCGAGATCGAGAAATCGAATATTATTATGGTGGGTGCTACGGGGACAGGAAAAACGCTGCTCGCCCGTACGATCGCCAAATTGCTTCACGTCCCGTTCGCCATCGTTGATGCGACGGTCCTGACAGAAGCCGGTTATGTGGGGGAGGATATAGAAAGCATTTTAACCCGCCTGCTACAAGCTGCCGATTATGATGTCGAATCGGCACAGCGCGGTATCGTTTTTATCGATGAAATAGATAAGATCGCCCGTAAGAGCGACAATCCTTCCATTACCCGTGATGTGAGCGGTGAAGGCGTGCAGCAAGGCTTGCTTAAGCTGCTGGAAGGTTCCATTGTGAACGTTCCCCCACAGGGAGGGCGCAAGCATCCGGAACAGAAAATGATTGCTGTGGACACGAAGAATATCTTGTTTGTATGCGGTGGCGCTTTCGACGGAATAGAGAAGAAAATCGCCCAGCGTTTGAATACCCGTGTAGTAGGATACGCCGCAAACGAAAACACTGCGCAGGTGGATCGCAACAATCTGCTGAAATATATCACGCCAACCGATTTGAAATCATTCGGCCTGATTCCGGAAATCATCGGACGTCTGCCTATCCTGACCTATTTGAATCCGCTGGATAGAAGCACGCTCCGTAATATCCTGACCGAGCCGAAGAATTCGATCATCAAGCAATACATCAAATTGTTTGCGATGGATGATATTAAACTGACATTTGACGAAGACGTGTTCGAGTTTATTGTCGATAAGGCACTTGAATTTAAGCTGGGAGCACGTGGCCTACGTTCCATTGTGGAGGCTGTGATGATGGATGCGATGTACAGTATGCCGTCCGCAAATAAAAAGAAGCTCCATGTCACGCTGGAGTATGCGAAGGAAAAGTTTGAAAAATCGGACGTAAACCGTCTGCAGATGGCCTGATCGGCGGTTTTTAAAATATAAATATAGTAATGGCAAAGAAGGATAATTTAACAGAAGAGCTCAAAAAACATTTTGGTTTTGATACCTTTAAAGGAAATCAAAGAGCGATCATCGAAAATGTGCTGGCAGGAAATGATACCTTTGTGTTGATGCCGACCGGAGGAGGAAAATCTTTGTGTTATCAACTGCCTTCTCTTATGATGCAGGGGACGGCCATTGTGATTTCTCCCTTGATAGCCCTGATGAAAAACCAGGTGGATGCCATGCGTAATTTCAGCGAAGAGGACGGGGTTGCCCATTTCATAAACTCTTCTTTGAACAAATCGGCTATCGACCAGGTAAAAGACGATATCCGGAAAGGCCGGACGAAGTTGCTTTACGTAGCCCCCGAGTCGTTGACCAAAGATGAAAACGTAGAGTTTCTACGCCAAATCAATATTTCGTTTTATGCTGTAGACGAAGCCCACTGTATTTCCGAATGGGGACATGATTTCCGCCCGGAATACCGTCGTATCCGCCCGATCATAAACGAAATCGGCAAACGCCCGCTGATTGCCCTGACGGCGACAGCCACACCGAAGGTACAGCACGATATCCAGAAGAACCTGGGAATGATCGACGCCTCTGTTTTTAAATCTTCCTTCAACCGTTCTAATTTATATTATGAGATTCGTCCGAAAACGGCGAATATCGACCGCGAGATCATAAAATATATTAAGTCCAACGAGGGAAAATCCGGTATTATCTATTGTCTGAGCCGTAAGAAGGTGGAAGAGTTTGCCGATATCCTGAAAGCAAACGGCATTAAAGCGTTAGCCTATCATGCCGGTATGGATTCGCAGCTACGTTCGAATAACCAGGATGCGTTCCTGATGGAGAAGGCGGACGTGATCGTTGCGACAATTGCATTCGGTATGGGGATCGACAAGCCCGATGTACGGTATGTCATTCATTATGATATTCCCAAGAGCCTCGAAGGATATTACCAGGAAACCGGACGAGCCGGCCGTGATGGCGGCGAGGGCCAGTGCATCGCTTTTTATGCGTATAAAGACTTGCAGAAGCTGGAAAAATTCATGCAGGGGAAACCGGTTGCAGAGCAGGAGATCGGGAAGCAGTTGCTTCTGGAAACTGCCGCTTATGCCGAGACCTCCGTATGCCGGCGGAAAGTCTTGTTGCACTATTTCGGTGAAGAATACCTGGAAGAAAATTGTGGAAATTGTGATAATTGTTTGAACCCGAAAAAGAAAGTGGAAGCAAAAGAATTATTAAGCGCCGTACTCGAAGTAATTGGCACATTAAAGGAAAAATTCAAGGCAGAATATATTGTCAACATGTTGGTCGGCAACGAGACCTCCGAAATTCAATCTTACAAGCACAATGAACTGGAAGTTTTCGGCTCCGGTTCGGACGAAGAAGAAAAGACATGGAACGCCGTTATCCGTCAGGCCTTGATTGCCGGATATCTGGCTAAAGATATCGAGAACTACGGTTTACTGAAGATTACAGAAAAAGGGAAAGAGTTTATAAAGAAACCTGTTTCTTTCAAGATAACCGAAGACAACGAATTTGACGAAGAGGAAGACGAAGTTCCGGTACGTGGCGGAGCGACCTGTGCCGTCGATCCGGCTCTTTTCTCAATGATGAAGGATTTGCGTAAGAAGTTGTCCAAGCGTTTGGAAGTTCCCCCATTCGTTATTTTCCAGGACCCGTCTCTCGAGGCGATGGCAACCACCTATCCGGTGACATTGGAGGAATTGCAGAACATCCCCGGTGTCGGAGCCGGTAAGGCAAAAAGATATGGTAAAGAGTTCGTCGAACTGATCAAGAAGCATGTGGAGGAAAACGAAATCGAACGTCCCGAAGACCTTCGTGTGCGTACGGTTGCCAACAAATCCAAACTGAAAGTTTCGATCATCCAGCGTATCGACCGCAAGGTGGCGTTGGACGAGATTGCCATGACGAACGGTTTGGAGTTTAGCGAACTGTTAGACGAAATCGAAGCGATCGTTTATTCCGGAACCCGTATCAACATCGACTACTTCCTGAACGACGTGATGGACGAAGATCATATCGATGATATTTACGAATACTTTAAAGACTCGGAAACAGACGACCTGGAAGACGCCATCGAAGAATTAGGTGGCGATTATACGGAAGAAGAGATTCGTCTTGTACGAATCAAATTCCTATCGGAAATGGCAAATTAATAATGTGCTGATCCGGGATAACCGCACCAAAATCATATCTGATAGGTGTATCCTCCACAGGATGATCGGTATCTCTGAAGTTCCTTGTCCCCATACTTGACACCATAGCGTCAAGTGTGGGAACAAGGTAATTTTGGTTTAACGGCAAATCAGCATTCATGATTCATTTCCATAAAAATGTAAACCAATAACCTGTATCAAAATAGAATTATTCCATATATGGCAACTGCGACACCACCCAAATGAACCTACAGCAGTTGTTGGAAGCCCGAAATCGGCTTGTTACTGAAAACATAAAACAGGCTATTTATATGCGTTCCTATTGAATTACACCCCAGTTTAGATTAAATACAAACCAGAAGTATCAAGCCTGAAATGAACAGTTGTTCCCAGAATTGCGTTATATTTGCAGACTGTAATTGAATAGAAATATAAAATAATGAATAAAGCATTACATCAAGTAGGTGAATATGTCATGTTGATGGCGAAATGCATCTCCGTCCCAAACCGGTGGAGCATGTTCTTCAAGCAGCTGATAAAAGAAATATACAAATTAGGAGTCGATTCGCTCTGGATTGTTATTATCATTTCCATTTTTATCGGTACGGTTATCGCTATCCAGATTTCACTGAACATCAGTTCGCCGCTTATCCCTAAATTCACGATCGGATATACGACGCGTGAAATTATCCTGCTGGAATTTTCTTCTTCCATTATGTCATTGATCCTGGCAGGTAAAGTCGGTAGTAACATAGCCTCCGAGATCGGGACCATGCGTGTGACGGAGCAGATCGACGCGATGGAGATTATGGGGGTAAACTCCGCCAACTTCCTGATCCTGCCGAAGATGGTCGGCATGATGACTTTTATTCCGGTACTGGTTATCTTCAGTATGTTCACCGGCATTTTGGGAGGTATCGCAGCCAGCCATTCCACGGGAACGGGTATGACACCCGCCTCTTTCGAATATGGCTTGCAGTTCTATTTCAATGAGTTCTACATCTGGTACTCCATCATTAAATCCGTAGTGTATGCGTTTATTATTTCATCCATAGCCGCTTATTTCGGTTATAATGTAAAAGGCGGTGCGCTGGAAGTAGGTAAAGCCAGTACGAACGCGGTCGTTATGAGCAGCATCATGATTCTGCTCGCCGACGTACTATTAACCAATATAATGTTGACATAAGGAATGGTAGAAGTAAAACATATTACTAAGTCCTTTGAAGGACGGGTTGTCCTGAATGATATCAGCGCTGTCTTCGAAACAGGAAAAACAAACCTGATTATCGGGCGAAGCGGTTCCGGTAAGACGGTCCTTATTAAAAATATTATCGGATTGATGCGCCCGGACTCAGGAGAAATCCTGTACGACGGACGTGATCTGACCTCGATGGGCAAGCATGAACTGAACATGTTGCGTCGTGAAATGGGTATGCTGTTTCAGGGATCTGCCCTGTTCGACAGCATGACGGTGTTGGAAAATGTCATGTTCCCGCTGGATATGTTTTCAAACGATACGTACAAAGACCGTTTGAAACGTGCGCTGTTCTGTCTGGATCGTGTCAACCTGTCGGAAGCCGGCCATCTCTATCCGTCCGAGATCAGTGGCGGTATGATGAAACGCGCTGCTATTGCCCGTGCGATCGCCCTGAACCCGAAATACCTGTTCTGTGACGAACCGAACTCTGGCCTCGACCCCAAGACTTCGCTCATCATCGACGATCTGATCCACGATATCACCGCCGAATACAAAATGACGACTATCATCAACACGCACGATATGAACTCCGTCATGAACATCGGTGAAAACATTATCTTCATCAAAGAAGGCGTGAAAGAGTGGCAGGGCAACAGCAAGGAGGTTATTACTTCCAAGAATAAAGCGTTGAACGACTTTATCTTCGCTTCCGACCTGTTCCGTAAGGTGAAAGAGGTCGAGGAAGAAGAAATGAAAGAAGAAGAAATGAAAGCAAAATAAAAAAAGATCCGATGCCCACCAGATGAAAAATTCACGGGCATCGAATTGGGAAGGGATAGGCATCGGATTCTTTTTCGATGCCTATTTTATCTATACCTTCAAAATACGGGTTTCAAGCCTTCCCATCTCACATTCCACTGTCCGTTTTTAGGAAATCCGGGATTCTCTTCCTCACAACCGTCCCAACCGGCACACATCATTGCGACAACGGTAAGCAGTCCGCCATTTCCCGGCAAGTAAAGCGGAAGTCCCTCATTCTGGAAATTGTGTCCATTAGGCAAGTAAGTATTTTTCTGAACATTCTTCAACAAAGCTTCCAACGCCCACTCCGGTTCATTCAAACGGATCGCAGTCATGGCCATCAAAGGGTAATCCCATCCCCAGGTTTCAGCCCAGTCCCAATTGTCCAGGACATGACGCAAGGTTTTACGCATAACCTCCTTATCCAAGTTAGCCGATGCCGGAAGAAAACCGTAAGCGGCCAATTGAGTCGGATGTCCCCCGTCTTTCTCCAACACAGATTCAGCCTCGACATAGACGCCCTTGACAATGGGCCAGGGAGCCATCTGATCTGCCATCCGGTCCCAATCGGCATTCCGTTTCCGCCCCATCCGTTCCCTCCAGTCATTCGCCTTTTTCAAGCCCCAACTCCAATATGCCAGTTCGAAAGCAGGATTGATATTGTCCCGGAATGTTCCACTGTTTCCTTCACGGGCGGAGATTATCGGAGGTCCCAAAACAAAGCATTTCCGGGAGGCATCCCAATGAGCGTAATCGTACATGAATTCGGCTGTCGCATCTATCAGGTCGCCGAACCGGTCCAATGTCTCCCGTGTCGGATTTTCCCGGTAAAGCAATTCCGCATAAAAGATCGGATGCGGCTGTTGCCAGACCAATAAGGGGCCGACATTGGAAGGCGCCTCCACGCCGTCCGGCCCGATCATCTTCGGCCAACGGACACCTTTATATCCCTGCGTGGCAGCATACGATTCCGCCACTTCAACAATCTCTTTATACCAGTCTAAGGTATTCGACAGGCAGGCAGACCGGCCCCATAGTGCAAAATGCACAGAATGCCACCAATGCATCTCCAGATGGAATTTGCCGTACCAACTATTGCAGGTCAAGCCCGTTTCCTGCGGCGGATACTGTTGCCGGGACTGGATGGCGGTCAGATACTGCGACAGAACAATCCGGCGCTCCAGCTCTTTCCAACGGTGATCTTTGCTGCCCGACAGATCGACAGCGCCGCCGCTCATCCAGAAAGTTTCCCATGCCTGTCCGTTTGCTCGGACAGCAGAGGCATAATCACCGGATGTATTCAATATCTTTTCATCTGTAGAAAAATCGACCAACAGCGTAAATTCGTCTTTACCGGAAAGCAATTCAAGGGAATAGTCATGACGGGATGTCTCTCTCAGAGCTGCCTTCACGGATGTCCGTATACGGCAATAATAGACAAAATCATCCGTCTGATGTTTAATGATCCAATCGTTTTCACCGCTTCGGATGATCCCGGACCAATGGCCGTCCTCTTTGTCCCAGACAGCCGGTTCCTTTCCAAATGCTACACTGGGAAATGGGAAGCAGATCCGTACGCCCAACTTCTTTTCGGAAAAGAGAGGAGATTTCAAGCGATAGGCCAACTCATCTTTATCCGGATGACAAAGTGTCGTGATTTCGACAGGAGAGCCGGACAGCTTAAAACGGCTTTCCAAGGTTCCTTTCCAAACATTCAACTGTTGAAAAGTTTCACTCAGTTCATTCTCCGAAAGCGTCTTTCCTTCCGCCTTCAGCAAACCGATCAGAGCCAATCCCGTTTGATGGGGATTGGCGCGAAGATATTCATGGCCGGGAGAAGAGCCGATCGGATATGGGACTTTCTTGTCGTAAGCATCCACATATTTGAAGACCTCAGACAGCTGATAGTTTTCCGTATTCGGAAAACTATGCCAACCCCACTCCGACATTGTCGATAAGGGAATCCCAGCCCTGTACAATTCCGGAAAAGTTTGCATTCCCGTTATATCGGCTGTATAGCAGAAGCGTCCGTTCCCGACGGAAAGTGGAGAATATTTGTCAATCTGCGTCTGCGTCACATTATGACGCGTGACAAGTGCTTTCCGGTCTATCTTGTTACTTCCCGCCACTCCCTCACCACAGCAGGCAAACAAGAAAGCGACCATAATCAATCTTTTTATATTCATATCCTACTTCCTTTTTGAAGATATTACATCATTGGGATTCAGTCTCCTACTTTCGTTCCACTGCAACCCGCACCGTCACTGGTCCCAACAGGCCGGAAGGTTCCAACGTAATCTCGGACACGGCATTTCCTCTGAAGTCATTTCCCAAAACGACATTCGTTTGTGTATATTTGGCCGGCCCCACCGATATCTCGTCACCTGCGACCCGGTTAAACCAGGAATTGGTAACTTCCACTACCAAATCGTTTTCTCCTTCCTTCAAGCCGTCTGTTATATCCACACGGAAGGGTTTTGTCCAGACAACTCCCTTGTCTTTCCCGTTGATACGGACAGAGGCAATCCCGACATCCTTTACATTTTCCAGTTGCAGGAAATACCGGTTTGCCGGATTCTTTTCAAAATTAGCGGTAAATTTCTTATTATAGACTGCCGTTCCCGAATAATATTTGATTCCTTTATCCGGATGTGTCGTCCAGTCTATCAGTTCGGGGAAAACGACGGATGTCGGGCCTCCCCATTTCGGATCGAAATTGACGGTCCAGGCGCCATCCAACGTTTGCAGGGCTTCATAATCAGGATCATTGCAGGCTTTCACTCCTTGCTCATTCCGGTCGATCACCTTGTGGAACACTACGAATATAGAACCGTAAGGTTCCAACGCTAAGGGAACGAGCGTCTTTTCCTCTTTCTGGGTGAAAGCTCCGGCATCACGTATTTCTCCGGTAAGGGCATCCCATAACTCCGGCTGTAGTCCTGAAACACGGAAACGTGCGTTGACCGTTTGCCGTTCTGCCGTCTGATTGCTGACAAAGTAAACATGGGTATTACCTACTACATAATGGATGTAATCAAAATCCGTCTTACTATCGTTTCCTTCGACAGCAAAATCAACCGGTTGGTTCCGGGATAGAAGATATTCCCTGGCGCTTATTCCCCAAGAGACAAGCCCCTTTCCGTATTTATTCTGTCCCGTTGTTCCGGTTGCCGCTCCCCAAAGCAGATCTGCCAATTGTTTGAATTCGGCAACTCCCTTCTCGCCTCCGGCCAATGATACTGCTTTCTGTGGTTTGGGACCGAGAACAGAGGCTCCTTCTTTTACCAGCGTTTCCAACTTCTCCAACACAGGCAACGACAAGATCCGGTGATCCGGCAGAACCAGCACTTTATATTTCCTGCCGCCCGGCACAACGATATCTCCATTTTCGACATCCGATTTCATCAAAATATTTTCATCCGTCACATCGTAATCAAAACCGAACATCGCACCGGGCATATCCGAATGCTTAAACGGATAGACATTCGGGACGTGATCGCCATAATAATAAAGGACATCGGCGACGAACGTTCCTTCCTGCGCCAACATCTGTACACGATGCATGTAATCGATGAAAGGGGCCGACTTGCTCCACCAGGTAACACGCGGGTTCACATGCGTACCGGCAAAATATTCCTGTCCCGGTATTCCCTGCTCCGCGGGGGAACAAGTAAAGGTATGGAAATACACGCGGTTCAGGCCGGAGCATATTTCATGGTCGAATGCCGACTTCTGATCGTGCCACAGTTCATCGTTCCAATGCGGACCGATCGTCGTGAAAGACTCGGCTCCTACAATCTTCTTTCCGTAAATATGAGCGGCGGAAGAGGCCTGCTTGATAAAGAAACGGTCCTGCGGCCGCGGACGGTGCGGGGAAGGCGACCAGAACTCGCTCATCACAATATCACTGAAGCTATAATCCTTAATACCGTCCAACGGCCCGGCATGGGGTCCTGCCGACTCCGGTTGAATCCCCATATTATGCTGATGGGCATGTTCGGCAAAGCGGGCATAATGATTCGTGGCGACCAGATGGCCTATCGTCTTGCGGAAGTCAGCCAGAAAAGCATTCGAGGCGTCGATATTGTCCACTACATGCCCGGCAATAAGAGGCAAATATAGTTTCAAATCGTATCCGCAATACGAACGGAACTCATCGGCGAAAGCATCCGTCCAGTTCATTCCTCCGCACTCCCAGCTATCCGTCTCCATAAACTTCAATGTCGAGCCGACATGCTTTTCACCCGCCGCCTGAAGGATCGGTTCAACAACCGTATTCCAATAATAATCGAATGCATTCCGATCCATATAATCTAATACATTGCCTTGCCAATCCCTGCTGGAGGTCGAAACTTCGGACTGGGTGCAGGTATAACCGATACGCATAATATTCCAGTCGCCGGCAGGAGCGTCCCAGCTAAGCAAGCCTTTTTCATCCATCTTTCCTGTAAGGTCGACTATCCGGGCCTTATCGACAAGACAGATCGTTTTATCCTGTTTCTTTTCTCTGCCATGCGAACTGTTCTCCAACAAGAAACGGCAGTCCGGAGCAGAACCTCCCAGTTCGTGGAAGCCTAATTTCAGATCCAGATTACTGACAGGTTCGTCCGTTTTGTTTTCTTTATTCGCCGGGAAAGCAAGGACCACGATATCCTTATAGAATCCTTTATGGATTTCAGGTTCCGCCAACTGCAAACGGAGCGTTTTTCCTCCTGCGGCCTTTTGCTCGGAATAAGTCAGTTGCTTGGCCGCATACTGCGGAGTAACACACGGACCGCCCAGGTTCCAGCCACTCTGGATGTTGAAACCGATTTCCAACCCTAAACGCTTAGCCTCATCCAAAGCAAAGACAAAAAGATCCGTCCATTCCTTACTACCGAAAAGCGGCCCGGCAGGGATATCCTTGTTCCCCCGCTGATTATGTCCGCCGGCATCAAAGATCATCGCTCCCTGGAAATTCCGGGATCTCATTGCTTCCAAATCTTTTGTAATAGCTTCTTTTGTCACATTTCCATTCAGCCACCACCACCAGCAATTGACGCCATAGGTTTTATCCGGTTGCTGGAAATTGCTTTTCAAATAGTCATAGTCAATTTGTAAATTCCTATCTACAGGTTGATTATCCGAACCCGCACAGCTAAAGAGGAAGCCGAGTAATATCGCTTCCCAACATATTGTTTTCCAACTCATCGCTCACATCTATTATCTATCTTAATAATCAAACCCGCTAAAATTTTATTCATTGTCTGAGTCATAAAACTTTAGCGGGTCTTAGTAAAAATCACTATACTAACCGGTTAGTTCCAACCCGGATTTTGTTCCATTACGATATCCTTATTCGTATCGATCACAACCTGGGGAATCGGCCATAAATTGAAATGCTTGGTCAATGTCGTTCTCGGATCATCCCAGTAAGCGTATTTCTTAATCCGATCTACGGCAACTGTTCCACCCATGCGCAACAAGGTATTCCAACGACACTCTTCATACACCAGCTCACGGGCACGTTCGTCCAGGATCAAGTCTACATTCACATCCGATGCTTTCACCAGATAGTCACACTGCGCACGTTTACGCAGCAAATTAATATCATCCGCCGCGCCGGCATTGTCTCCGGATCGCATCTTGGCTTCTGCACGCAACAAAATGGTTTCCGGCAAACGGATCAGGTACTCGTCACGGAACAGGTTGCTTCTGTTTTCCCCTGCATTCAGGCCTCTGTACTTATCCGTTGATATTTTGCAGGAGATCGGGAAACATTGTGTCCATGCACCGTCTCTCGCATCCTGGCTCTCCCCTTCCTTATAAATAACGCTCCAAGGAACCGGTACACCATAATAAGGAGAAGAAGGCATATTTCCCAATAAAGTACGCCTGAGAACGGCTTCCGAATTACGCAAATCTTTTCCCCATTTGCCTTCATAAATAAGATCTCTCGTATATTCTGTCGGAGTTATCTGTACAATGCCACGTCCTCCGACATCCTCCATTGTCGAATTCAAATGAGCCGACATGGGATCTCTGTAAACAGGACCGAAAGAACGGGAATACTGCAATTTAGACTGTCCATCCTCTGCTTTATAAGCATCATAGTCAATCTGGGCTACCCAAATAGCCTCTTTGTTACCTTCCTGGTAATTCTGATTCCCTTCTTGAAACAAATCCCAATAAACATTCCCTTCTACCGGATAACCGGCTGCTGAATAGAGATGTTCGGGAGTCTGCATATCTTCCGCCGTTGCATAATAATAAACCGGATCTTCATTTGCTCTGGAACCGAAACGTTCCGTCATCAAACTATAGACCGAACTGTCAATCACATCATTACCATAGGCAATCGCTTGCTGGTAAGCAGCAGGAGCCTCACCGCTCTTGCCTTCCTCTTCCAAAGCGATACCTTTATCAAGATACAGTTGGCAAAGGTTATGCAGGGCAGCACCTCTGACCAAACGTCCCGTGGTTCCGGTAGTCTCCGGCAAATCATTCAGGGCCGCTTCCAACTCATCGATTGCAAACTGATAGGTTTCAATACGACTGCTACGCTTAAAATCATAATGCGGAGTTGTCGTAATTTCCGTTACAAGTGGCACGCCTCCATATAATTCACCTAAATTCCGATAGGCAAAAGCCCTGAAAAAGCGGGCCTGGGCTATTGCATACGATTTTTCAGCATCCGAACTCCAGGAAATCTGCGGAAGTTCTGCCGCATACAGGGCAAGGTTCGCTTTTGATATCAACTGATACCAATGTGAATAGTTCGTATAAAATACCTCTGATGTCGAATTCAATATACTATAGTCATTGAAACGGTTACTGCGACGGATAGTAGCCACGTCAAACATGTCCGTCCCGTTTCCACCACGAAAGACAAAGGCTGTATTGCTCTCTTCAACCATACACATCATGACACGTATGTGAGAATAGCAACCTACCAGAACCTGGTCTACCTGTTCGGAAGTAGAGAAGACATTATCTATCGTATAAAATGTTTCAGGATCTTCTTCCAAAAACTTGGAATCATTGCAACTACCGAGCAAACCGACACTCAGCAGACCATAAACACTATATTTTAATAAGTTTTTCATTTCTATATTATTTTAGCCATTAGAAACTGATATTAGCGCCTAAAGAGAAAGAAGTCAATACCGGATAGGTGTTTTCACTAACGGTAACCCCAACTTCCGGATCTCCACCTTGCCAATTAGTTATCGTAAATAAATTCTTCGCCGTAAAAAATACTTTCAGGTTTTGGATGTTCACTTTCTGCACCCAAGGTTCGCGAAACGTATATGACAAAGTCACATCTTGTAAACGTACGAATGCCCGATTCTGCAATCCCAGGAAACGTCCGCCATCCCCATTAAAGGTTGCTGCGGGATATTCGTTGCTCTTATTCTCCGGAGTCCACCAAGGGATATAAATGCCATTAGTATTAAATCTCCCTGAACCATTGGTCAAATAAGCTCCTTTATTTGATTTTTGATAGTATCCGCCACCACCGAATGTCCCGGTCAGCATAAAATACAAATCCCAATTCTTATACGTAACCGTGTTGCTCATATTCAACTTGAAGTTTGGAGTTGAATAGCCCAAAATAACACGGTCGGATGAAGTGATCCCTCCATCACCGTCCATATCTTTATATTTAGGGATACCCGGAGTTGCTCCGTTCGCTTTCATATATTCGGCGTCTGCTTCCTGGACTATACCATCTTGTTGATAGCCATAGATAGCACCTAAAGGTTTACCGATAAAACGTGAGTTTGAAATATCGTCATCTTCTTTACCGTCACCATCCAGATCATCGCCATACAAATGGGTTAATTTATTACGGTTCAACCAGAATGTTAAGTTCGTCATCCAATGCCAATCTTTCGTATCGATATTCACAGAACGAATCGTCAATTCCACACCTCTGTTATTTACCTGCCCCATAGAAGACTTCATATTCTTAAAGCCGGTCATAACGGGGATATCTCTCGTGAATATCTGATCCGTTGTCTTTGAAAAATAAAGGTCCAGATCCACAAACAAACGATTACCCAGCCAAGCAGATTCAAAACCAGTATTCCAGGATTCTGTCGTTTCCCAGCCCAAATTGGCATTACCAAGAGCTTTCTGATTCAATCCATAAATAATATCGCTCCCTCCGAATTCATAACGGACACCTCCGGAAGCCCCGTTATTGATAGTAGACAATGTTCCGTAAGGATCCAATCCCTGGTTACCGTTCTTGCCCCATGACACCTTCAATTTCAAATCATCCAAGAAAGAAGTCCGAGCCATAAACTTTTCACTGCTCAATCTCCAAGCGCCACCAAAAGCGAAGAAATCTCCCCATTTCTGATTAGCTCCAAAAACAGAAGCTCCATCACGACGATAAGAGCCGGTAAAGAAATAACGGTCATCGTATGAATAAGAGGCACGTCCCAAATATCCGATGTTGGAACGCTGATTATTATCCATATTTACTTTCTGGACTGTCGCTTTGTGCAGCCCGTTAAGCCCCAAAGTCGTATTTCCATTTGCAGCGAAGTTTGATCCGGTAGTTTCTATTTTCTCATATTTTTTCCTATCGCGCGTTGCAACAGCAGTCAGATCAATCGTATGCTTTCCAAATGAGTTTTTATAATTCAGGATATTATCGATCACCCAACTATCGGTTGTATTATTATTGATTTTTCCATTCGCACTTGTCAATAAACTTTGGAGCGTGGACGGAGAATAACGATTTTCGTCATCATAAGCGCCTTCCTTGACAAAATACCCCTCATAATAGAAATCTCCGGACTGATTTTTGCTTAAGTTACCGGCATAATTAAAACGGTAACTTAATCCTTCAACCCAAGGAAGCTTAACAACAGCATAAGCATTGGCACGGAAATTATTCCGGATGTCCTTATTGTCCCGAACACTTCTGTCGGTGTCCCACAAAGCATTTACACTTGATTGTGTATATGGGAACTTTTCCAACAATTTTTCCGATTCATTTCTATACATCACGCCATAAGGAGACGTTTGCGTTGCCTCTCCAACATTGGCTCCTACTCCGGAATAGTCCGACTTTGTAAAGGCTGCATCTACTCCGATTTGCAGCCAGCTCGTTATATCCGTGTTGATTTTTGCTAAAGCTGTAATTCGATTATAATCATCACCGATAACCACACCTTGATTATCCGAGTAGGCTGCAGACAAATAATAATTCATTTTTTCTCCGGCTCCGGAAACAGAAACCTGGTAATCCTGTACCCAACCTGTGCGGGTTGACGCATCCAACCAATTTATTTCCCTACCGGCTTCCATATTTGCCAATTCCTGAGGCTTTAACCAACTTAAATCCGAACTATTATTCCGGGCCATAACAGATTCGAGCCATTGTTCTCCTTTCATCAACTCCGGTTTATTCTGCCAGGTCTGCATACTACCCGAAGCATTAAAAGTGATAACAGGCTTTCCTGTTTTTCCTTTTTTAGTCGTAATAATAATCACACCATTTGCGGAACGGGAACCATAGGCAGCAGCAGATGTCGCATCTTTCAATATATCATACGAAGCGATATCATTCGGGTTTATATCATTGATACTACCCATAAAAATCACTCCATCCACAACGATCAACGGATCATTCGAACCCGAAATAGACTTTTGTCCACGCATTTGCATGCTCGGCTCTCCACCGGCGGAATTAGTCGCGCCAATATCCAAGCCTGAGACATTGCCTTTCAGAGATTCCAATGCATTCAAATTCGGCGACAGGGCAATCGGAGAATTTTCCAATCTAACGGAACTGACAGAACCGGTAAAGTCTTTTCTTTTTGTCGTTCCATAACCGATAACGATTACTTCATCCAACGTCTCCGTATCTTCCTTTAATAATACATCCAACGTATTGCTGTTTCCGACAGGAATTTCCTGGGTAATATATCCGATATAAGAGACAACCAGAATGCTATTCGAACTCACTTCAAGCGAATATTGTCCATTGATATCCGTAATCGTTCCATTTGTTGTCCCTTTTTCAACTATATTAGCACCAATTACCGGTTCACCGCTCTGATCCTTAATAACACCGGTAATTTTCCGGGTGCTTTGTTGGGTAGACGAAGAAACATAACCGGGTGCAGAAAGTACTATTTGGTTGTTTTCTTTAATAATATAAGTGATTTGGGCTTGTTGCTTAATCTGTTCCAACAGATCCCGGATATTTCCTCCCTGAGCAGAAATCGTAATTCTTGTATTCAGACCGGATAAATTGTCATTGTAGAAAAATCGGTAATCACTTACTTTTTCTATTTCGCGAATCACCTCGCGAGTGGATTTGTTTTGCATGGATAAGGATATCTGCGCAGAAAGTATTGTACCCGAAACAAGACAAAAACTTCCAATTGTGATTCCTTTCCTTAATAAATTCTTTAAGGTATTCATTTTTTTAAAGTTCTCCATTAATTAGTAATAAATTAAAAGGTAACTTTGCATACGAAATCAAGTGGTGAGAAGCGAAGATTTCAAATTTGCAAAATTACATTGCATAATTATCAGGTGTGTCTATACCATAGATGCACCTGTGTTTTTCATACTCTCTTTCCCATAGGCATTCTGTTTATTGTTAACACTTTATTTTATTATTTTCTCTCCTCTATAATAATCTCTCCACCAACCTTTTTATATACAATCGGTGCTGTAAGACTAATTAATTCAATCACATTCTCCAAGCTATTATTTTTTATAACTCCTGAGAAACGATAACGCTTTACCTTTTCAGAGGCAAACCGCACTTTGACATTATATAAACGATCCAACATCACGGCGACCTCTTCCATCGTCTCTCCCTTAAAAACCAACTCATTATCTTTCCACATCCGGGCATAAGCCGCGAGCTCGTCGGAGACGATCATTCTGCGTGAAGACTTATCAAAGCTCAAACTCTCATCAGGTTTCAAAATGACTTCATCCTTTCCTACCGATGTACGGACTTTTCCTTCAAAAAGAGTTGTTGTCAACTCTTTATCTTCCTGATAAGCTTTTACATTGAATGTAGTGCCTAACGCTTCGACCTCCATTTCTCCTGCTTTCACTATAAATCGGGAAGTGGAATCTTTTGCCACTTCAAAATAGCCTTCTCCCGACAAAACAACCTGACGATTCTTTTTCCCGTAATCACCATTATAGGTTAATTCCGTATGAGAATTCAACCAGACCTTTGTACCGTCCGGCAATATGACACTTGCCCTCTGTCCTTTATCAACTAAGACTTTATAGTTCTGCAACGAATAATTTGCCGTTTGATCCACCAGATTCATATATAGATGGACAAAAGTTGCAAAGCCTAATAGAAACACAACAGCCGCCGCATAGGGCAACCACTGGCGGAACTGTAGCTTTCGAACTGATCTTGGTTCCTTCTTTCCTTCTGTTTCCGTATGTATCCGACTTTGAATATTCCGGAACATACGATTCTGAATTTCAACCGGAAGTTCTTTTCCCTCCGCCTCCGTCCAAAATTGGCGGTAATGTTGGAACAACAGTTCACGAATTCCAGGTTGCCTGAACCAGGTCCACAACTCATGTTCCTGCTCGGCAGGAAGTTCACCACGCATAAAGCGGTCCAGCAACTCTATGTATATATCTTTTCTTTCCATCCTCTATATTGTATATCCCCTATAAAGAAAAATCACTTACAAAGGCATTTATGTTTAACACTGATTAACCAAATAACAAAAAAGGAGTAGCCATCTTTTATCTGAAGGCAGTTTAGAACGTAAATATTGAAAAGAACGATAAAGCTGTGTCTCCACCGTTTTTTCGGAAATGGATAATTTATGGGCAATTTCTTTATTAGAAAGTTGTTCAAGGCGGCTTAAACGAAATATTTCTCTTCGGGCGGGAGGTAGATTTTCTATTAAATGGTCTATATACTCAAGAAGGGAATTGGTGTCGTGTTGTTCTTCTTCTCTTGAATTATCACTTAGATCAATATTCTCAACATGCAACGTTGCATGTTGAGACAGACGGAATTCCGTCTCCTTAAAAACTAAATGCCGGGCAATCGTAAACAGGTAGGCCGTGATCCCTAACTCAGGTTCTATCTGCTCGTGCTTTTCCCAAATTTTCAGAAAGACATTCTGTGTCAAATCTTCTGCGAGAGATTTATCAAACAATAAAGAGTTGATGAAGTTATACACCTGAGGGCTGTAAGTCCAATACAAATCCTCAAAAGCTTTTTCGTCACCAACTTTCAAGCGTTTCAGTAAATCTTCATTAACTCTCATTTTATGTCGTTTTTTTATAAATTTGCATTAGACAAATTTACCCAAGTATATACAATAAACTATATACTTGGGTAAGATTATTCAGAGGAGGTTATCCTCCATAAGAGATTACGACAATCAATATCCGAACAACTCTTCCTGTGTCAGCTTCTGGATCGGACCGTATTGTGACAAGCCTTTCAGATCGAGATCCTTTTCATCACCCAACACGCAATAGATATAAGTACGTCCTTTTACCCATTTTTCCTGGAACGACTTGATCTCAGGCAATGTCATCGTTTGGGCTTTTTCGAAAAGATCCTTACGGCTGTCGGTATTCAGACCTAAATCCTGAGCATTCAGATAAGACCAGAGAACGTCGGATTTGGTAATACGCTCCGTACGCAAACGGGTGATGAGAGCATCTTTAGCCAAGTTGAATGCCTTTTCTGATTCAGGCATATTATTGATAATTTCATCGAATGCATTCATCGCATCGATCATCTTATCATTCTGAGTTGCGATAAACGTTCGGTACACATACGGATATTTCAGTTTGGACGGAGCAATCAGGTAAGCTCCTGCGGAATAGGCCAAACCACGCGATTCACGCATTTCCTGGAATACAATCGCGTTCATGCCACCACCGAAGTATTCGTTATACATATTCAATGCAGGCTGGATAGCCGGATCGAACTTTTCACCCCGGTTAGAGACTGCGGAGAAATAAATTTGTTTCGCATCGTACTGGGCAAGCAAAACTTTATTTTCAGGAGTTTCCTGCTGGCTGAACTCGATAGCTGCCGGGACCGGCTGTAACTGGTCAGGGACATTATGATATTGTTTGATGATATCCAGAACGGCCTGCGGTTTTTCCGGACCATAATATAAGATCTTATGATCGAATGAATTGATCTTATGAATGCGGTCAACCAATTCCTGCGGATCCATCTGCTGCAATTCGGCAGTCGTCAGTACATTTGTGGCAGGAGATTTCGGACCCCAGATAGCATACTGGATCAGTTTATTGAAATTCTGTCCCTGATTTAACTTAGCATCAGCCCGTTTTTTCAGGATATCGCCGGCAAGGTTTTCATAGGCTTCTTTATTGACCTGTGCATCCGCCAGAATTTCTTCAAACAGTGCCATTGCTTTCGGCATATTTTCTTTTAAACCTTCCAGCATCACATAAGTACGGTCCGAACCGGGGAATACGTTAAAGTAACAAGCCAATTTATAAAACTCTTCATTGATTTCCTTCAGGCTCTTTTTTGATGTACCCAAATATTTCATATATTCGAAAGCAGTACCCATTGCCTTGTCATTATTCGTACCCATATCGAATACATACATCAGAGAGAAGACATCGTTGGTAGTATTCTCTTTATACAGTACCGGAATATTGGATTTAGCAGTCAGTTTCTGCAAATCCTTATCATAATCCAGGAATACCGGTTCGATCGGAGCGACTTTTGAAGCCTGGATTTCTTTCAGGAACATACTTGAACTGTCGCGGTTCATCACGATCGGTGTGATTTTGGGTTTCTCGATCTTCTTTTCGTTCGGATCTTTACCTTGTTTTTTATAGATGAGCGCATAGTTGTCGCCGAAGTACTTGTTGGCAAAATCAACGATCTGTTGCTTCGTCACTTTGCTCATACGGTCCAGTGAAGCGACTTCGTCTTTCCAATCGACACCGTCGATGAAAGAAGAGACAAACATATCGGCACGGCCGTCGTTGCGGTCCATCCGGTACATTTGCATCAGTTTATAGTTATTGATAGCAGCCTCCAGCAAACCTTCGTCAAACTCACCTTTCTTCAGCTTATCGATTTCGGCCAGGAAAAGATCTTTTACTTCGTCCAAAGTCTGTCCCTGTTTCGGACGGCCACTAATAACAAATGCGTTATAATCAGACGTCCCGTATGTTCCGGCATAGCAGCTTAGCACTTTCTGTTGTTGGACCAAGTCGACATCCAACAAACCAGCTTTACCATTATTGATAATTTCGCCAGTCAGATCCAGCAAATCCTGGTCAGGAGAAGCAGCTCCCGGAAAACGCCAACCCAATGTCACATTTTCGGCATCGACACCCAACACTTCTTTTACCACCGGCGTTTTAATCGGAGATTCGTGTGTTACCGGCAGTTTAGGCAGATCGGGATTCGGTTTCAAGTGGCCGAAATATTTATTGATCGTCTCGATCATCTGGTCCGGATCAAAGTCTCCGGACAGACAGATGGCCATATTATTAGGGACATACCAGGTCTTATGGTAGTTCTTGATATTCGTGATAGACGGGTTCTTCAGGTTTTCCTGTGTCCCGAGGACAGTCTGCGTCCCATAAGGATGATCAGGGAAAAGAGAGGCCAGAACAGCTTCATACACTTTACGGCCGTCACTGGTAAGAGACATATTCTTCTCTTCATACACCGTCTCAAGCTCCGTATGGAAACCACGGATTACGTTGTTTTCAAAACGGTCTGCCTGTATCTTCGCCCAATTATCGATCTGATTGGAAGGAATATCTTCCACATAGACCGTTTGGTCGAAACCGGTATACGCATTTGTTCCGGTTGCCCCGATAGCGGACATTAGTTTATCGTATTCATTCGGAATTGCCAACTTGGATGCCTCATAGGAAACACTGTCGATCTGATGATAAATAGCCTGGCGTTCTGCCTCATCGGTCGTCTTGCGATACACTTCGAAAAGCTGTTCGATCTGATCGAGCAACGGTTTTTCCTGTTCATAGTTCTGCGTACCGAACTGCTGAGTTCCTTTGAACATCAAATGTTCAAAATAGTGCGCCAGACCTGTCGTTTCGGCCGGATCGTTTTTACCACCCACGCGAACGGCGATATACGTTTGAATACGCGGGGTCTCTTTATTCACAGTCATATAGACCTTCAAGCCGTTATCCAAAGTATAGATACGGGCTTTCAGAGGATCGTTCGGGACCGACTCGTATTTAAACGGGGAAGTCTCTGCACATGCAGTAGCCAGGAAGAGAATAAAGGCTAACTGAAGAAACTGAATCGTTTTACGCATAAAATTTAGATTTAGATAATTACATGCGTCAAATATATGAAATTTAAAACAAAAATAGCTCCCGTCCGAAAAAAAACGGGACAAGAGCCGATTTTTTTCAGACGGGAGCTAATATATGTTCGTACAAAGGTTATATTAAAGGCCGAATGCCTCTTTTACCTTATCGACATAATCCAGTTTTTCCCAGGTAAACAATTCCACTTCGCAGATGGTCGGCTTCGGATTGTAACGAGACGTAAATGTTTTTGTCACAATCTGCGGTTTACGTCCCATGTGACCATAAGAAGCAGTTTCCAGGTAGATCGGATTACGCAGTTTCAGGCGTTCTTCAATTGCTTTCGGACGCATATCGAACAGGTTCCAGATCTTTTCAGCTATCTCTCCGTCTGTCATTTTCACGTTGGCACGGCCAAATGTATTGACAAAGATATTCATAGGTTTAGCAACACCGATTGCATAAGAGACCTGTACCAGCATTTCATCAGCCACACCGGCGGCAACCAGATTCTTCGCGATATGACGAGCGGCATAAGCGGCAGAACGGTCTACCTTCGAAGGATCTTTTCCGGAAAATGCGCCGCCACCGTGAGCACCTTTACCACCGTATGTATCAACAATGATCTTACGGCCCGTCAGACCGGTATCGCCGTGAGGGCCACCGATCACGAACTTTCCGGTCGGGTTCACATGATAGATGATATCATCATTGAACAAAGCCTGAACATGAGCCGGGTACTGCGCCTTTACACGCGGGATCAGGATGTTCTTAACATCTTCAGCGATCTTTTTCTGCATAGCCAGATCCGCTTCTTCCTGTGTGATGCCTTTTGCAGTGATAAATTCATCATGTTGCGTGGAAACAACAATCGTATCGATGCGCAACGGCTTTCCGTTGTCATCATATTCAATCGTTACCTGGCTCTTCGCATCCGGACGGAGGTAAGGCATCAGGTCGTTTTCATTCTTGCGTATCTCGGCAAGCTCCCACAACAGGCTGTGTGAAAGATCCAATGCCAGAGGCATGTAATTTTCAGTTTCGTTTGTAGCATAACCGAACATCATACCCTGGTCGCCTGCACCCTGGTTGTAGGGATCTTCGCGCTCGACACCACGGTTAATGTCGCCACTCTGTTCATGGATAGAAGAGAACACGCCACATGATTTCGCTTCAAACTGGTATTCGCTTTTCGTATAACCAATTTTTTCGATCACGTTACGGGCTACATCCTGTACATCCACGTAAGCACTTGATTTTACTTCTCCAGCCAAGACAACCTGTCCGGTTGTTACAAGGGTTTCGCAAGCAACTTTAGAGTTCTTGTCATAAGCCAGGAACTCATCCAGCAAAGCATCCGATATCTGATCGGCTACTTTATCGGGGTGCCCTTCGGACACCGATTCGGAGGTGAATAAATAACTCATCGTTTTTTTAATTGAAAATTGAAAATTGAAAATTGAAAATTAAAAGAGAGACCCAATAAAGTCAACAGACAATTTACAATTGACGGTTAATAAATCAAATTAATGGATTGACGAGGGAAATTTGCTTTGCCGGACGGCAGTAATATAAAGGCTTGTTTTTAGCATTTTTTCCTGTGGTTGCAAGCAATACAAATCTATCCACATCAATTCGGACGCAAAAATACTCCATAATTTTGAATTATGAAGTATAAATGGTTAATTATTTTTTCTTCTTGGTGTTGCGCAGTGCTTTTTTATATTTAAACCCGGCTTTCATTTTCGCAGAACCGGACTTATGTGTTCCGCGCAGGAAGTCCGAAAATTTAAGCTTTTTCTCATCGGCATTTTCATCTTTGGCTTTCTTTTTAAAGACCATGCCACCACCGGTCAGTATCTTTTCTTTATCATTCATAATCGTTCTTTTAAGTCTATTATACGTTCTTTCAATACAGGATGTACAACAAACGGAGCAATTTCGGACAAAGGGTCCATTACAAATTTCCGTTCGTGCATAAGAGAGTGCGGCAAGGTTAGCTGCGGAGTTCGCAAGACTTCATCGTCATATAGTAAGATATCGATATCGATAATGCGGTCGTGGTACGCTCCGTTGCTTTTTTCCGTACGGCCCAGTTCTTTTTCTATCTGTTGAGTGATTTGCAATAACTCCAACGGAGAAAAAGAAGTCTTTAATTTAACAGCTGCATTCAAGAAAAAGTTCTCCGACTCGAACCCCCACGGCTCCGTTTCATAGAAACCGGAAAGGGCGAGAATATCTCCCACCCTTTCAGCTAACAACGCTGCGGCTGTTATCATGTTCCGTCGCTTATTCCCGATATTGGTTCCCAAGCCCAGGTATGCAATCGCCATAAGCACCCGTTTTTACAGGATCAACATGGCATCGCCATAAGCGCCGAAACTATATTTTTCTTTCAATGCGACCTCATAAGCATCCATGATCAGGTCGTATCCGCCAAAAGAGGCCGTCATCATCAACAAGGTGGACAGCGGCATGTGGAAGTTTGTGATCATGCTCGACGCTACACTGAAGTCATACGGCGGGAAGATAAACTTATTGGTCCATCCTTCAAACTCTTTCAGGTGACCGTCGGTGCTGACAGCCGTCTCGATGGCACGCATCACGGAAGTACCGACTGCACAAATCTGGCGTCCGTTATCCTTTGCCGTATTCACGATATTCACGACATCCCCGTTTACGACCATCTGCTCAGAATCCATCTTATGCTTGGTCAGGTCTTCCACATCGATTTCACGGAAATTTCCCAGACCGGAATGCAGTGTCAGAAAAGCGAACTGGCAATCCTTGATCTCAAGGCGTTTCATCAGTTCACGGCTGAAATGGAGACCTGCGGCAGGAGCGACCACAGCCCCTTCTTCCGTTGCAAAAATATTCTGGTAACGTTCTTCATCGTCCGCTTCCACAGGACGGTCAATATATTTAGGCAGCGGAGTTTCGCCCAATGCATATAAAGCCTTTTTAAATTCATCATGGTTTCCGTCATAAAGAAAACGCAAAGTACGGCCACGTGATGTCGTGTTGTCGATCACTTCAGCCACCATCGAATCATCTTCACCAAAATACAGTTTATTACCGATACGGATTTTACGGGCGGGATCCACTAATACATCCCAAAGACGGAGATCTTCGTTCAGTTCGCGCAACAGAAAAACTTCGATGCGAGCACCTGTCTTTTCCTTATTTCCGTACAGACGGGCGGGAAAAACTTTTGTGTTGTTGAAAATAAACACATCCTTTTCTCCGAAATAGCCCAGTAAGTCTTTGAATACTTTATGTTCGATCTCTCCGGTCTTACGATTGATAACCATCAACCTGGACTCGTCTCTGTTCTTTGCCGGATGGAGAGCGATCAGCTCCTGCGGTAAGTTAAATTTGAATTTCGACAGCTTCATAATGTAAATTCTATTTTTGTTTTATTTTTATCTTTGTTGATTTGCACAGGATTCCCGTTTTGGTAGAGACGCACGGCCGTGCGTCTCTACAGGACCGTATTTTCATCTAAAAAGGCATCTATATCATCCGGAGACATACATTTGTCCAATGTGATATCTCCGATACGAGTCCGTTCGAGAGCAATCAGATGGGCGCCCGACTGAAGGGCGACACCTATGTCACGTGCCAAAGCGCGGATATAAGTACCTTTGCTGCAAACCACCCGTATCTTGATAACCGGCAGGTCACACTCCAACAACTCCATCTCATCGATCACAAGCGTCTTAGACTTCAATTCCACCTCTTCACCCTTGCGCGCCAGCTCATACGCCCGCTTACCATCCACCTTACAAGCCGAAAAAACCGGCGGTATCTGCTGGATCGTCCCAACGAACGACTGCAGTACCCTCTCTACTTCCTCACGGGTAATATGCTCTGTCGGATATACTCCGTCTATCTCTTTTTCCAGGTCAAAAGAAGGAGTCGTTTCGCCCAACTTCAAGGTAGCGACATATTCTTTTGTCTGATACTGAAATTCATCGATCCTCTTGGTGGCTTTGCCTGTACAAACAATCATCACCCCTGTCGCCAGTGGATCCAATGTTCCGGCGTGCCCTACTTTAATCTTTTTCACCTTCAGTTTCCGCGATAACTTATAGCGGAACTTGTTCACCAGGTCAAAAGAGGTCCACTTTAAAGGCTTATTGAAATATAATACTTCTCCTGCTATAAAATCCATTCTTATTTAAGTAACGTACAGGCGATTGTCACCAAACCTGCAATTGCACAATAGATGGCGAAATAAATCAGCTTTCCCTTCTTTACGATATTGATCATCCATTTACAGGCGATACATCCCGAAACGAATGCGGCAATGAAACCGACAACCAATGACAGAGCCGGAATATCGCCTGCCACCACTTCACCTTTCAGCGCTTTCATAACATCCAGCAAGGCCTCACCCAAAATCGGGGGAATCACCATCAGGAATGAAAACTGGGCCAGTTTCGCTTTATTGTCACCTAATAACAAACCGGTCGCAATCGTTGTTCCGGAGCGGGAAAGTCCCGGCATCACGGCGCAAGCCTGAGCCAAACCGATGATAAAAGCATCCTTCATCGAGATATTTTCCTTCTGGCGGGGTTTGGCATAATAGGAGAATGCAAGCAAAGCAGCCGTCAGCAACAACATACAACCGACGATCAGCAGTCCCGATCCGAAAATATCTTCCACCGTATCCTTGAAAAACACGCCTACAATACCGATAGGAATCATTGAAATCAGGATATTGACTACATAGCGAGTTTCTGCGTTCATCTTGAACTTAAACAAGCCACGGAATATCCATTCGATCTCTTTCCATAAAATCACCAGCGTACTAAACACAGTCGCAACATGGACAACGATCGTAAAAGCCAGATTTTCTTCTCCCTGAATCCCAAACAAGGCAGAACCGATAGCCAGATGTCCACTACTGCTGACCGGCAAGTATTCCGTAAGTCCCTGAACAATCCCCAGCACCAAGGCCTCAAACCAACTCATTCTGTTACTTCCTTATTTTTGCTGTTCTTCAAAATACCGAAAATCATCAACACGAAACCGATCACTGTCACAGCCGGAGCCACAACAATACGGCGGGAGCTGAAAATCTCAGGATTAAAACCCGCCGGGTCCTGCGAACCGCCACCACTCATCAACATAAAACCAATCGCGATAATAGCAACAGCAACAGCGATCAAAATGAAATTTTCTTTTCCAAAAGCGAAATCTCTCTTAGCCATACATTTATATATAATATAATTTATCAACACCCATTCGTAAATACTTGTTCACCGCCAAAACAGTAGCTGTAACCGAAAGCAAAATGCCCATTACCAACACGCCGGCATACACAATTATCAACGCTTTAATATCCAGCAGCTGAATAAAACCGGATAATTCGTTCTGTAAATAATACAACGCTCCCGTCAGCATTAATATTGCAAGGATAGATGCAAAAATACCGCTGACCACATTATACCGGACAAACGGCCTTCGGATAAAGCCCGGCGTAGCGCCCACCAGCTTCATCGTATGGATCAGGAAGCGTTTGGAATAAATCAGCAGACGGATCGTGTTACTGATCAGTACAAACGAGATCGCCATCAGCATCACGGCAAGGGTCAGCAGGATCAGGCTGACACGTTTCACATTGTCATTCACCATCTGCATCATATCTTTCCGGTAAAGCAAATCGGAAACGGAAGTATAGTTTTTTATTTTCTTTTCAATCAGTTGCAGGCTGTCCGCGTTGGCATATTCCGAATGCAATTTCACTTCTATGGAAGCCTGCAGCGGATTAAAGCCCAGGAATGTTTCGGGATTTTCGCCCAGTTCCTCTTCCAATTCCTTTGCAGCCTGCTCTTTCGAGATATATTCGGTCGATTTGATATAAGGCAAGGCATCCAACGTTTTTTGCATTTTCTTTATATCCGCCTCTTTCTGGTTATCTTTCAGCACGATCGAGAACGATATATTCTCCTTCACATATACGGAAAGTTTGTTTCCCAACAACCCTATCAGAAAGACAAGTCCAAGCAAAAACAGTACCAATGCGATACTTATAATGGAAGTCAGACGAGAATTAAAGAAAGAGACAGAACTAACCTTTTTACTTTCAGCCATTAGACAGAACCTTATTGTTATTAAATAAAGTGAGGAGATGTGTTCAGAGAACACACCTCCCAATTTTTCTGCAAAAGAACAAATAATTTATGAAATAGCGGTTGCTTTACAATTCTTTAACTACAAGTCCCGAGCACGGGTGGATAAAAACAAACCGGGCTCCCCCGGTATAAGCCACATCCAGATAGATTTCACCTTTCAGGCGATCCGCTATGAGCCGGCAGATAGACAATCCTAACCCGGTTCCTTGGCTATATTCGTCCAACTTCTCGAAGCGCTCGAAAATCTTCTCCCGCATATTCGGTGAAATACCGCATCCCGTATCTGTCACCACAAAGCGAACCTGCCGTTGTTCCTCCTCGACTTGCACCGACAACTCGATCTTTCCCTTTTCCGTAAACTTCGCAGCATTCGAAAGCAAGTTTATCAATAACTGCTGCAAGCGAAGCGGGTCTGTATTCAATTTAAAAGAATCGTAAGGGCAATCCAATAGCAAGCTGACACCCGGCGAAACACGATGCGCCACACTTTTGACCGTCTCCTGGACGCACTGCTTCAAATCGACTTCTTTAAGGATAAATTTCATGTTCCCTGATTCTATACGGGAAAGATCTAACACGTCATTTATCAGGTTCAAAAGCAGATCTGAATTATTCTGGATCGTTTCAATAAACAACATCCTCTCCTCTTTCGAATAATCTTCGGCAGCCAACAGTTGGGAGAAACCCACGATAGCATTCATCGGGGTCCTGATTTCATGGCTTATATTCGCGATAAACAAACTCTTCGAAGCATTGGCACGCTCGGCATCTTCTTTTGCGGCACGCAATTTCTTCTCCGAATCCAGCAGCGACTCTTTTTCCTGTTCTATTACCTTCTTCAACCGCAACTGCCTACGGTATAAACGATAGAAACCATACGCCATTCCGACTAACAGGATCAGCAACACAGAAAGAAAAAGCAACTGCTTATTCTTTGCGACGAGTTTCGTCTTTTGCAATTCGATTTCCTTCGACTGCAGTTTCTGCCTGTTCAAATCATATAGCGAGTAAAAGCGGTTGATCTGGTTCGTAAACGTCATGTCGTGCTTATAGCCGACAACCTCCAGCAGACGTTTATAAACAGCCAAGGCACCTTCCATATCGCCCTCATGCACCAATAACTCCGCCTTTAACAAGAGAACTTCTTCATATTCATCTGTCTCAAGGACAATATTTACATAATGCAAGGCTTTCTTATAATCTTTGATCAATTCATAATACCGGGCTTTGACAAAATTAAGTTGATATCCGACATAAGGATCTTCTTCAGCCCCTCCATTCGCATCAGCCTTTTCCAAATAGCGATACGCTTCACCGGCATTTCCCGTACTGATCGCATGATCAGCCTTATACACAAGCAACTGACAGATATTGGCATCGACCGGATATGAGTAGTTTAATTTTTCCCCTTCTTTCTTCCATTTTTCCAACAAATCTTCATACCGGGCTATATATGTTTCACATTCAGACAGCCGCTTCAACCGGAGTAAAGACTCAAGAATATCACCGACATATTGCATTTTATACCCGGTATTGCCGTTTTCCTTGTCTAAAATTTCAAAACCTTCCTTATATATCGTCACGGCATCACTGTCTTTCCGCAAATATTTGTAAATGCCTCCTAAGCTCTCGGCGCTGCAAACAATCCCATATTTGTCCTGCTCACCCCGCGCTTTATTATAGGTTTCAAGTGCTATATCTATGGCAACTCCATATTTTCCTCCCCAAAGGTTCGATTGCGAAATATAGGTCTTTATATCATAGTAAAGCTTCCGGTATTCTTTACTATCGGAAGCAATCGCCTCAGTCCGGGACATCAGATCGTAAAGGGATTCCTGCCTGTTATTGTTATAATAGAAACGCCCCATGCTCGATATAGCTTCATAAATCATAGCGGTATCGCGCGAATGCAGAATCTCATGAAGCGCACTATCCAATGCCGCAATTTCCGTAGTCGAATCTACAAAAAGGAAACTGATCTCGTCCAAAACGGCACATTTAGCACTCAAGCTGTTTTCTTTTTCAAGTATAGCCCGCAAACTATCAATTTCTGTTGCTTTTAAAGGGGGAGCCAGCATTAGAAAAAGAAGCCAGATTAAAATATATTTCTTATCAAGCATAAGATACCCTTTATTATCCCACAAAAATAGCATACTCATCTTAAATAAACGAATCCCCAACGATAATATTACCGCCGGGGATTGTTTTTAACTGCTTTCGACCTTCACAGGCATACTGGCAGAAGAACTTTATTTCAATACTTTAGTATTAATAATACGATCGCTTGTTCACCTGTCGCAGGGTAATTGCCGTTGTTTGTAGAGATGCACAGCCGTGCATCTCTACGGCCCACGATCTTATTTAGAATTATTTGATTATAATTGTAATGTTATTATTCTGAGATTACTTTACAATTGCTTTTACAGCTTCTTCGCCTTCGACAGCTACTACGACTACACCAGCAGGAGCAGCGATAGTGGCGTTGTCAGAAGTGAGCACTGTGTTAGCGACTGTCTGGCCCAAGATGTTAGTGATAACCACTTTCTTGCCGGCAGCACCTGCAACCTGTACTGAACCGTTACCGGAGATTACTGTTACAGAAGACGGAGTTGCGATTTCTTCGTTAGAAGTTGCACCACCCTTAGCATCTGTATCCAGTAACAAAGCCTGATAGATATCTTCATAATAAGTCGGATTCCAGCTGCTCACACCATTATGATTTACAGTTTCACCAGAAGCTGTAGAAACGATATTCGAATTGTTCTGTTCTTTCATCCAAGCATTGCCATCAGAAGCGAATCCATATTTGCGACCATTTGTCTCAACATAAAATTGACCTTTTGTCACATCATTTTCATGATCTTTCAAACGGAATGCTACCGGAGCGCCATTCAATGTTTCTTTCTTCATAGGCAGAGCATACTGAACTTTGTTTTTCTCAATTGTCAATTCATTCTGGTAGCGGATAGAATCCGTTGCAGACTTCATGATATACAGAGTGTCGCTCATATGGATTGCATTTACGAATGCATATTTGCTATACATCTGAGCATACGGAGTTACGTCAACATAAGACGGGATAGCCTTTGTTGCGATTGCACCCAAATCGATCATGTAACGACCTTGCAGATATTCAACCTTGCGCCAATGTTCGGATGTGTTATGCGGATGATCTGCATGTTCACAAGTATCGGTGATGAACTTGTTTACGTCGCGAGCCAACAGATAAGTAGGCATTGTCGTTCCGGAAACCCAAGCTGTATCAACAAACAACTTATTATCAAGAGTTTCTTCTGCAATACTATGTATACCCATGAAGCCATTATTTTCAAACAATACACGGTTGTTGTTGTTTACAGAATAGAACTCTGTATTTTCCAAACCTGCAAGTCTGCGATAGTACGGCATTGTGTCAGCTTCCAAAGCAAAAGCTTCTGTACGATCCTGGCACAAATCTTCTTGCTTAGCATCCAACTGGCCTTGTTCGATAGCCAATTTTACATCATCATAGAAACTGTAAACCAAACGATATGTTTCTCCATCCTCATTGGCTTCAAAATCATAACCCCAGTTAGTTTCCACTAATGAATAATAATGGTTTCCATCTCCTTCTTTCGGCCAATGATTATTTTCCTTTAAAGTAAAGTAAGCAACTCTATATTCCGGATATTTAGAATCCAAAGTATCTGCCACGCAATATTTGCCATCTTTGTTTACACCGACAAAAATGCGGTCGTTGTTGATCTTGTCTGCATCCTTAACCTTCAATTTGTAGATTGATTTATACAACTGAGGAGCATTTGCATCTTCACTTGTGTAACCAAACGGCATATTTTCCGGAGAAATAACAAAAGTCTGATCACCCTTCTTCACTGTATAAGCATCAAATGCCGGAATCAACTCAAAGTTAGAACCTTCTCCCTGAACTCTCAAGATCGTATCACTACCGACCTTTACTGCATTCAGATAATAAGGATCTTCTCCATAGTTGAAGAACTGTTTCAGTTTGAATGTGTTTTCGATCACTTTGTCACCCGGGTTCAGATAACCTAACGTATTGGCTTCAATCTTTGTGAAGAGCAACGTGTCTGAACATGCAAGTTCTGTGCTGCCATAAGAATGATTACCCAAATAGTTATTATAATTATGGTTGATGATATAGAATTTATTATCACCAGCAACATACAACTGACCTTCAAATGCTGTTTTTGCATATTCACGGTTCACAATCTTAACACGAGCCTTTCCGTCTTCCTTGCAACCAGTATATTCCACAACCCATTGTGCAGCAGGCATATGAGTAAAATCTTGTGATTTTTCTTGCTGGTCGTAGATCACGTGTCCATTCATATCAGCAACAATATTAGTTCCGTTTACACGATGAGAATAAATATTCGGCTGCTTTTCTGTAACTAAGTTAAGCAGATAAACACCTTCTTCAACTGTTCCAGGAACCAGTGCAGGATAAGAATGGTCAAATTCGATACAAGTATGAAGAGTCCCTTCAGCAGGAGCACCTTTAGGTTTATCTGTTCCACCTGCAGTTACAACCCAACCGTCTTTCGTATTCAACTTGCTCAACATTACAGCAACAGGAACTTCTGCATCTGTAGCCAATTCCGTATTACTTGCACTTAAACCTTTACGGCCTGCTATAATATCACTTGAAGAGATAAACTGACTTGCTACAATTGAGTTTCTCCAATAAGTATCAGCCTTATATTCCGCATCTGTCATAACAGAAGCATTCAGCGGTTCGATAACCAAGCTGTCTTGAGTCGGGAAATAAGTCAAGCGGAAGTTAAAACGAGCATCCACAAATAAACCGTTTTTCATATCCGGCTTCTTATTAGCCAAATACAATTCAGGAGAGTTAGATGGATTTTCTGTAGCTTCTTCCCAACGAGCAGTATCGACCATCAAATACTTATCGTTCTTAGCCGGATCAGCATTAATCTGAGCTTGCAAACGAATCGGGAACTGACGAGCCATAGCTGCTTCTTCACGATACTTTTCAGCCTCAGCAGCAAGATCAGTCGAAATGTCCATTGCGCCAACTTTTTTCACTGATGCATTAATACGATCTCCATACGTTTGGTTGTCGTATTCAGAAGCTGTACCCAAATATATTTTCCAGCTAGTATTTGCTTCATAAGCAGCATTAATAGCATTCAACAAATCTTTAGCGGCATTAATCTTATCTACATTTGTTTTAGCAGCATCAAATTCAGTTTTAGCAGCGAGAACAGCTTCTCTTGTCGTTTCATCTGCATTATCAACATTCCAATTTACAGAACTGTTCTGTGCACCACTCCAATACTTGTAATTTTCATTTGCCAAACGAACTGCATCTGCTGCATTCCCTGCATATTTTGCATCAATATTATCAGCATATTTCTGCAACAGATCTGCAATTTCCGTATTTTCAACAGCGATATACTTATGAGAACCCAACGTGCTGTTATCTTTCGGAGACATATCCGTTCTGTAGCCAACACCTGTCGGAGTCATAAAGTTGAAACCGGCAGCACCGTCTTTCTGAGCATCGATCATGCGGTTGATGTCTTTTGCTCCCAATACGATAGATTCGGCAACAACCGGAGTCACCTTCAAAGCGTGACAAGCTGTAGCAGCATCACCTGCATCAGCAGAAGTATAAACAACAGCTACAACCTGAGGACCAGCAATGTTCAAGCCGTTTGCATTCGCAACAGTCCCCGGGTTTCCAACTACTGGTTTCAGCACAATATACTTTTCGCTATCGTGGAACTGAGCATACAACACCTTATCGCTCAACGTCCCTGAAGAAACTTTATTCGTGGAAAACCAGCTCCACTCTTCATTACAACCGCTCAATATCGAAGCAGCCGTATTAGAAATAACTGGAGAATTGACACCTACATCTTCTTTCGTATAAGCAGTTTCGTGGTCATAAACAATACCCAAGCCGGTTTCTTTATTTACAAAAGTAAATTTACCCCCAGTAGCACCATCGGCTTTGTTATAGGCAATCTTCCACAAAGAATAGTTCAGAGGAGCTACAGCCGGGTCGACAATACGAAGAGTCACTTCACCTGTCACAAAATCACGCTCCTGAATCAAAATACCTTCAACACCTTCTTCATTTGTTGCACGCAACTGATACCATTTATCAGCCTCAATTTTGTTCACTTCAGAACCTAAAGCAACATTGCTGTTAGTTCCGAAAGAACGATAAGTTAACCCAGTCGCACAAGGAGTAACCTGATCATAAGCATTGCTTACGGGGAAATTACTTACCTGTGCTACCGCAGAGAATGCCGTTCCGAAAGCCAGACATCCTACAAGAGTAGAAAACTTTTTGTTCATAATCATTTGAATTAATATTAATAATACATATACTAAAAGTTCGATCGATCTTACGTGCGTCTCTCCTGTTTTCGTCTTTTAACTAAACTTCTGTATTTTGACGAGAAAAAACGTACGTTTTTTTTAGTCATTTTTTGGGGGTTTGTTGGCCAAAAGCCTATTTTCGTACGGTTTAGCTTATCTAATTGATAAGAAAGGACATAGAAAAGGAAAAATTATTGATGGAAAGGATTGCAAGTTTAAAAAGTATGCGTATTTTTGTGACGAAAATAAACGTACGTTTTCTTTAGTCATTTTGAAACTATATCCTATCCAATTATCATCCAACCATTTACAATCGTAAAATCAGGTAAAATCAAGCATTTATTATATACGTACGCGCGTACATTGACACAAACCATAAATAGCAGACAATCAAGGTGATAGTATCAAACACATCCAATATCAATTCCACCCTCAAAAACAGGTAAAATGGGTAATTCCAGAAGAAAACAAAAGCTATTGTTATTTTTCCCTTGAGACAGCAACAGTTATTCACATTTCTAACCAAGGGGGGAGAGAGCGACTTTTCTCGCCAGCTATTTTAAGTATGAGTTTCCGAATTTGGAGAAATAGAATTGATCGTAAGAAGAAATAGAAAGTATGACCAGAGCCATAGGGCGTAATCATGGAGTTGAAACGTTATGATCCGGTATACGACAAATCAGTTGAAAGTGTTCTATACTGCAACGCTTCAGACAGCCGGTGTCACTGACATCCTCAAAATGGCTATCACATTCGATGGCAAGCAAGTCTGGGTAAAGATGACTGAATAAGCAAAAAAGATCCATCCGTTAGGGCAAAGTCTGCACATAAATCTAAAAACGTCCCTCTCCTAAATAAACGAATCCCCAACGATAATATTACCGCCGGGGATTGTTTTTAACTGCTTTCGACCTTCACAGGCATACTGGCAGAAGAACTTTATTTCAATACTTTAGTATTAATAATACGATCGCTTGTTCACCTGTCGCAGGGTAATTGCCGTTGTTTGTAGAGATGCACAGCCGTGCATCTCTACGGCCCACGATCTTATTTAGAATTATTTGATTATAATTGTAATGTTATTATTCTGAGATTACTTTACAATTGCTTTTACAGCTTCTTCGCCTTCGACAGCTACTACGACTACACCAGCAGGAGCAGCGATAGTGGCGTTGTCAGAAGTGAGCACTGTGTTAGCGACTGTCTGGCCCAAGATGTTAGTGATAACCACTTTCTTGCCGGCAGCACCTGCAACCTGTACTGAACCGTTACCGGAGATTACTGTTACAGAAGATACGGATACTTCATCGTTAGCAGTAGCTTCGTCTGTTGTTGTTTCGAAGTAGAATACACCGGACTGGCCGATCTTTTCAGCAATAGCAGCACCTGTACCGTTTTCATGCTGGCCGTTTGCTGTTTCAACCTTTGCCAAAACAGGAATACCATTTTCAGATTTAACCCACATGCCTTCGAAGTCAGCAACATCTTTACAAGCGGATTCTAACAGGAACGGTTCGCTTGCAGTCTGATCGTAAGTACCGTCAGCGTATGTATTAGTCTTACGCAAAGAGAATGTATGATTTGTATTCACATCACCCTTAATACTGTGACGTTTAACATATACACCTTTATTAGTTGTTGCATCAACAGCCAACTTGTTCGGATCCAAAACAAAACCAGCCTTTGTATATTTAGCATGGCTACCGTTGTCTTTTACAGTCATCAAATCGTTCAACGTATATCCCGGGTTTACGATGTAGAGATATTCTTCATCACCGTCTACCTGATGGATGCCTTCTACAAAGCCCAGACGAGTATAGTTGTTGAACTTATACAAGTCAGCGTTATCCATCATATTAGTACTTGAACCGATAGAATCTTCCAGGTTTACAAGGAACCAGCCAGAAGTATAACCATTGTACGGTTTGTAATGAGTCTCACCATCGTCTTCTGCATTTTCCTGGCTATCCCAGTAACCGTGAACCATTGTAGGATCATCGCAAACAAAACCGTCAGGAATTGAATCTACGCGAACACCGAACAGATAACGTTGCATCAAAGCGTAATCCTTAACAACTTCGTCAACATAAAGAGCTGCATCTTTTTCTACATCCATTGTACGGCTTTCAAGACCCAGATAGTGGAAATCTTTGTTAATATCCTGTATCTTCTGTACATTGTTATGGTCTTTGCAATCTTCGAACAGATAGTTCTTAGCGGCCAACTGCTGGTAAATCTTGATATTGCTATTCAACTGTACGTCATAATCAGCCGAGATATTTACATACTGAGGACGAACCTCGTGAGTAGTATAGAATGCATCTGCAACATCGTTCGGTTCATCATTCAAATCGTTGTCACGTACATTACCCATCTTGTAACCGGCTTCAACAGCTGCCTGCATCCAACCGTTTTCAACATCCAAATCATAAGTAGATGTGCTCAATGTACCATCATAAGCAACCGGAGTCGTAGTTGGCTTGTTGATATCAACCAATACATAGCAAGTATCCATAATTGCGCTGTTGTCGTCCAGACGGACCTGGTTCGCTTTCAGATAGAATACAGCCAATTTCTTGTCTACGTTGTTCAGTTCAGACTGTTTAACGGCACGATAGTAATAACGGCCATCGGCAGCCTTAACAGAAGCGATATACAGACGGTTATTATCAATCAGGTTATTATCTTTAACCTTGATCACATATGCTTTTCTGTGCAACTGAACCAAAGAAGTATCTAAGTCGCCGGTCTGGTTTATAAATTCGATTACGCTACCGAATTCATTATAGATTGCACCTTGGTTTGTCGGCAGAGTAGCTTCAGCGATTTCATAATATGTAGGAGCAGATGCCTCATCAATATAAGACATTGTGTCTTTATTGCTCTGCAGATACAGATTATCATTCATGAAGTTGTTCCACTTGATCTGATAGTTGTTTTCGATACCGTTGTTCAGTTCGTCTTTCGTAAACATCTTATAGCCATGTTCGCGTGTATAAGCAACGGGATCAGTTACTTTTGTGAATGTCAAAGAATCGGCAACACGCAGCAAGTCTGAACCTCCAAACATACCGGAAGAAGCGATATAACCTTCGGAATAACCACCTTCACGGTTGATAAAACGATAGTTTACACCATCTTTAGAATACAACTGGCCTTCAAATACAACGCCCGGATATTCACGGTTCTGGATCTTCACATATTTAGCAGAGTCAGCTTCACCCATCTTTTCACAACCTAATTGTTCTACAGTCCACATTGCAGACGGCATCAGGTCATAACGTTGGTTCATAGCCTCTGTGTCATACATCATATTACCAGCCATGTTCTTAACGATCCACATACCTTTGGCACGCTGACGGTCATTATGGTTAGCCAAGTTGATGAAATACAAACCTGATTCTTTGGTTGCACGATTCAGGTATTCGAACGGACGGTCGATGGTTGTTTTAACTTTAAATTCGCCCTTACCATCTTTTGCTACTGTGATTACTTCTTTTTCTACTCCGGGAATCGTTGCGGCTGTCAAAGAAACCGTTTTGGAAGTATAAGATGTATAATCATTTACCAATGTATTGGCCTTCGAATAATCTGCGGTTCTTGCAAATGAAGTAGTTGCAGCTGATTCGCTCCAAGCCATGTCAGCATCATATTCAAAGTCTGCCTGAACAGCAGCATTCAACGGTTCGATAACAATACTATCGTTTGTCGGGAAATAAGTGGCACGGAAATAATAACGTGCTTTCATAAACGTGTTATCGGTTGTCTTCGGTGTTTTCAGTCCAAACATAACAGCCGGAGAAACAGATGGTTTATGAGTATCATCCTGATAACGAGCTGTATCGGCCAACAAATAAGTCCCTGCAGCAGTCTTGAAGTTCAGATTGAATTTATTTGCAAGCGGATTCAAAGCTTCCTGTGAAGCAGTAAACGCAACACCATTTACATCCAATGTATTAACATTATTATTACCATTCAAAAGAGCATCAGTCAAGTTTAATGCGTTTTCTTTAGCTGTAAAATACTGATCCAAGAAAACACCTGCACCTTGTAAATCTTTATTCATTTTGAAAGAGAAGCTATCAGCATTCATTTTGTTATCTGCATCCATGCGAGTATTAAATTGCTGAGCGGTCATAAAGAACGGAGTTGCAAGTACGGGCTTAAATTCCAGGACATCGTTTAAATTATCCAAAACGTCTCCGGCTGTTGTAGTATTCACAACCTTAGCTTTTACCAAAGGCCAATTTGTTCTATCGCCATCAGGACGTGCGAATCCTTTATTACCAGGATAGTTAAGTCTTTCGTTCAAATCCTTAACAGTACCGAATTTTGATTTGTCAGCATCTTCTTGATAAGCCAAATACATCACCTGGTTTCCACTTTGGTTGTGCAAATAAGAATAAACCTTTTTGTAATCCAATTTAGAAGCCGAAGTTGAATTAACAGTGTACCAAGACCATTCTGCAATTCCGGCTCTCATTTCTGAAACAGAATCATTTTTGATTACAGAATGATCGAATGTCAAAGCTAAACCAGTTTCTTTATTGACATAAGTAAAGTAACCTCCACTAACACCATCAGGCTTAGAATATTCAATTCTCCATAAAGAAGCATTCAGAGGTGCTGTGTTTTTGTTCATGGAACGAAGATAAACTTCGCCTGTTTCATAATCGCGTTCTTGAACCAAGACATCTGCAAAAGGAGTCTGATCATTTTTGATTTCCAATTGATACCATAAATCAGATTGAATGTTGTTTACATTCTTAGACCATAAAGAGCCATTTGCCAAAGCCGAATTATCGTCTTTGAAAGCAGGATTGTGTACTGTTCCGTTTCCATCGGTTGTAGTTGACACCGATCTCGTCTCAAACGTACGATAAGCACCCTGCACTGTAGCATTAGTTTGATCTTTCCAGTTTTGAGCGGAAACAGACCCTGCTACCAGCGCAAGCGCCATCAGAGTAGAAAACTTTTTGTTCATAATCATTTGAATTAATATTAATAATACATATACTAAAAGTTCGATCGATCTTACGTGCGTCTCTCCTGTTTTCGTCTTTTAACTAAACTTCTGTATTTTGACGAGAAAAAACGTACGTTTTTTTTAGTCATTTTTTGGGGGTTTGTTGGCCAAAAGCCTATTTTCGTACGGTTTAGCTTATCTAATTGATAAGAAAGGACATAGAAAAGGAAAAATTATTGATGGAAAGGATTGCAAGTTTAAAAAGTATGCGTATTTTTGTGACGAAAATAAACGTACGTTTTCTTTAGTCATTTTGAAACTATATCCTATCCAATTATCATCCAACCACTTAGGGCAATAAAAAACACATAAATCCAAGTATTTATCATATATGTACGCGTGTACATTATAAAAAAGCCAAACAGTAGATAATCAAACAGATACCGCCAAATACGCCTACATCAATTTTGCCCGAAAAAGACCGGCAAAATGGCCAATTCCAGAAGACTACAAAAATAAATGTTACTTTTTCTTTAGGCGATAACAATAGTTTGCACTTAATACAGATGCAAAAACAAGATACGGATCCAAATATAATCCGTATATTTGCGTATTATGAAAAACGAATTTGATTATCAAGAAGTCCCATACGACTTCGCGCATTGCTTAAACGATCAATGCAAGCAGATGGACAATTGTTTACGCCACTTGGCAGCAGCCAACAGCACCTCCATCCGCAAATTCTTTCCGATCGTAAATCCGGCCTGTTTCCCGGAGGAAGGAGACGATTGCCCTTTCTTCAAATCACAAATCAAGAGACGAATTGCTTTGGGGATTACAAACTTGCTCGATAATGTGCCGCATAAAATGGCTTTGCATCTAAGAAGACAGATGGTTGGCCACTTCGGAAAAACACTTTATTACCGTTTCTTGCGCAAGGAAAACGAGTTATTGCCCGAACATCAAATTTTCATCAAACAACTCTTTAAACAAAACGGAATCAACGAAGAACCGTTTTTCGATTCATACAGGGAAAGCTTCGATTGGTAATAGGTTTCAGTGAATATTTTCTGCGAAACAAAAGTTTCAAACAGTTCCCGCCTTTGAAACTTTTGTTTCATCGGCAGGAAACTTTTGTTTCATCGGTCGAAACTTTAGTTTCGTGCCTTGAAACTAAAGTTTCGACCACAGACACTTTTGTTTCTGATATTGAAACAAATGATCGGTGTCAATAGGGGTTATCCCTCCACCGGCTCCCCGAACAGAGTAGCAGAAGAAGCCCGGTTGATACGTACTTTGATAAATTGTCCTACATGATAGTTCTTCTTGTCAAAAATCACGACTTTATTCTGGCTGGTACGCCCGAACAACTGTTCGCGTGAACGCTTGGAGAAACCTTCGACCAAAACTTCGAACACTTTGCCGATATCGCGCTTGTTGCTTTCTTCCGAAAGCTGGTTCTGCAGATCGATCATACCTTGCAGGCGGCGGATCTTCTCTTCTTCACTTACCGTATCGGGAAGATGCTGGGCCGCATAGGTACCCGGACGTTCGGAATATTTGAAAAGGAAAGCGCTGTCGTAGCCCACTTCGCGCATCAGGGAAAGTGTTTCCTGGTAATCCTCTTCCGTTTCGGAATGGAATCCGCAAAACAGGTCGGTCGAGATAGCACAATCCGGCAGAATGCGGCGGATTGCGGCGATACGGTCCAGATACCATTCACGCGTATATTTGCGGTTCATCACTTTCAGGATGCGGGAGCTCCCCGATTGTGCTGGAAGGTGGATCATCTTACATATATTATCATGTCCGGCGATCACGTGCAGGGTTTCGTCACTCATATCCTTCGGGTGTGAAGTGGTAAAGCGTACACGCATATCCGGCACTTCTTCGGCGACACGCTTCAGCAATACAGGAAATGAGATTTTTTCCCCGTCTTTCTCAAAAAGATAAGAGTTCACATTCTGCCCGAGCAGGGTCACTTCCTTGAAACCTTTATCGCGCATATCGCGTATCTCGTTCAGGATGCTTTCGATATCCCGGCTTCGCTCCCGCCCGCGTGTATACGGCACGATACAATAGGTGCAGAAATTATTACACCCGCGCATGATGGAGACGAAGCCCGAAATATGCACGCCTCCCAATTTCAACGGGATCACATCCTTGTAGGTTTCCTGCGTGGAAAGTTCGACATTGATCGCCTTCTCGCCATGCTCGACCGCACCCACCAGGTTCGGCAGGTCCATGTAGGAATCCGGACCGACAACCAAATCGGCATGATGCACATCGATCAGTTCCTCTTTCACCCGTTCGGCCATGCATCCCAGCACACCGATCACTAACGATTTTTTCTTTCTTTTTAATGACTGGAAATATTGAAGCCGTCCATAGATTTTCTGTTCGGCATTATCGCGAACCGAACACGTGTTGACGAAAATAGCATCAGCATCTTCGATCTTGTCGGTCACCGCATACCCATCCATTTTCATGATGGAAGCGACTACTTCGCTGTCTGCCACATTCATCTGACACCCGTAGGTTTCGATGAACAACTTCTTTTCCTCCATTACGGCTGCGGATTTTAAGTCCGCGCCATTCTCTTGATTTGTCATCTTCTTTGTTAATTAATTTAAAATATATTCTTTTGCCAAAAATAAATGCTCAAATACTTGCACAGTTCAAACAGTGCCCTTATATTTGCAATTAAAAAACGTAAATTTTTTCATAGTTAAGGTTTTGGTTAAATCGAATAAGGGTGGCTGTGAAGTTACCCTTATTTACTTTTATACCTATTATATGTTTCCTTTCTTTCACTTCTGAATAATATTTCCTACATTTGGAGTGCAAAAATAATCAAAGTTTATGGATAACGCAGGTGATTGGCTATATATTGTGTTCCTGATAATTGCAGGGATCAGTAGCTTATTCAGTTCTAAGAACAAGAAAAAGCGCCCGAAACAGATATTGGGCCAGCCGGACAGGGAAATCGTAGCTGAAGAAGAAAACGTTCCCGACAAAGACTTCTGGGAAGTTTTGGAGGAGATGCAAAATCCGAAACCCGCCAAACAGCCCGTTGCCGCTCCCAAACCGTTCCTTACCGCCGAAAAAACAGCGGGAAAGCAGTCATTCGACGGAAACCGTCTTGCCGTTCCCCCGGCCGAAGAAGAAAATTCGCTAACGGATATCGAGTTCGACAATGCCGCCGAACTGAGAAAAGCAGTTATTTACACTGAAATACTTAACCGCAAGTATTAATCTATATTCTTTTTTAATACCTTTGCGCCGAACTGTTAACTGAATAAAGAATTACTAATATAACAACAAATAATATCATGGCTTTAAAATTTATTACAGCTGAAGAAGCAGCTTCATTCGTACATCACAACGACAATGTGGGCTTTAGCGGATTTACTCCTGCCGGATGTCCTAAAGTTGTACCGGGCGCTATTGCAAAAAAAGCAATTGCCGAACATGAAAAAGGAAACCCGTTCCAGATCGGTATGTTTACCGGCGCCTCGACAGGCGACAAGCTGGATGGCGAACTGGCTCGTGCGAATGCGATCAAATTCCGTACCCCGTACCAGTCTAACAAAGACCTGCGTGCCCTGCTGAACTCTCACGGCGCACAGTATTTCGACATGCACTTGTCAGAACTGGCACAGAGCCTGCGTTACGGCTTCTTAGGCAAGGTAGACGTGGCTATCGTCGAAGCAGCCGATGTGACGGAAGACGGTGAAATCGTCCCGACAAGCGGCGTGGGCATCCTGCCGACAATCTGCCGTATGGCTGACCGCATCATCGTCGAACTGAACTGCCGCCACCCGAAAGAAATCCGCGGTATGCACGATATCTACGAACCGGCCGATCCTCCTTACCGCCGTGAAATCCCTGTTTACACTCCGTCCGACCGCATCGGTAGCGAATGTGTGAAGGTCGATCCGGCTAAAATCGTCGGCGTTGTCAAAACTGACGAACCGAACGAAGGCGGTAAGTTCTCTCCGCTGGACGATGTAACAATGGCTATCGGCCAGAATGTTGCCAACTTCCTGGTAGGCGAGATCAAAGCAGGCCGTCTGCCGAAAGAATTCGTTCCGTTGCAGAGTGGTGTGGGTAATGTTGCCAATGCCGTTTTGGGTTGCATGGGCGAAAACAAGGAAATACCGGCATTCAATGTCTATACGGAAGTTATCCAGGATGCTGTTATCGCGCTGATGAAACAGGGACGCGTCAAGTTTGCCAGCGGTTGCTCGCTATCTGTCAGCAACGAAGTGATCCGCGATATCTATGCAAACTTAGATTTCTTTAAAGATAAAATCCTGCTTCGTCCGCAGGAAATCTCCAACAATCCGGAAGTTGCCCGCCGTCTCGGCCTGGTGGCTATCAATACGGCTCTGGAAGCCGATATCTTCGGTAACATCAACTCCACACACGTATCCGGTACAAGAATGATGAACGGTATCGGTGGTTCCGGCGACTTCACCCGCTCGGCCATGTTGTCCATCTTCACGACCCCGTCTACGGCTAAGGAAGGTAAGATCAGCGCATTCGTTCCGATGGTTTCCCACCTGGATCACAGTGAGCACTCTGTTAAAGTCATCATCACGGAATATGGTGTTGCCGACCTGCGCGGTAAATCTCCGATCGAACGTGCACGTTGCATCATCGACAACTGTGTCCACCCGGATTACAAGCCGTTACTGGAAGAATACTTGGCAATGGGTATCAAGGGACATACGCCCCAGAACCTGAAATGCTGCTTCGCTTTCCACGAAGAACTGGCTGCCAGCGGTGATATGCACAATGTTGACTGGAGCAAGTACAACAAGTAAACATCATAAATTAATAGCACGCAGAAGAGACAAACGATCTACCTGCGTGCTATATAAACAGGCTTTTAAAAGTTTCGCTTTAGCCACAACGAAAAAAAGCGATCGTAAACCATGTAAGAATTTCCTTCTTTTGTTATGAAGTCTTTTTCCAACAGACCTTTTAAAGCCGATTGAACCGAACTACTCGACGGCAAACTGTATTTATGGATAAATTTCCCGGAAGTCAATGCGGTAGCTTTTCCCTCTTTACAAATAGCAATCATCAATTCTTTTTGTTTTTCCGGCAACTGATAAAGTAATTCGGAATAAGTAAAAGAATAAGAATCCAATATAAAATCGACCGATTGTTCGACCATCTCTTTATCACACTCCTCTCCCTGCGGAGTGATTGCGAAAAGAATATTCAATACTTTTTGAAGATACCAGGTAATGCCCTCAAAACGATCATATAAAGAATCGATAACCGACACATCGATACTTTTTCGGGCGATTCGGAAATGATGCCGGGCAAATTCAATGTACTTCCGTTTATCAATTGCTGCCAAATGAAGTATTGAAACACTTTGATAAAAAGGGCGTGCCGGACTGATAAACATTTCCCCCATTAAATGGCGTTGCGAACCGGCAAATACAAAACGGGCATTGTGGCAATGCTGGACATAAGTGCGTAGCAGTGCCTCCGTATTTTTCTCCGGATATTGGGCAACTTGCTGGAATTCATCGACGGCAACCATACAAGGTTTATCGGCTATAGATAGATAATGAAAGATTTCATCTAAAGTCGTTTCCGGAGACTTGACATCCCCTAATTCAAGATTCCATTGCGGCATTCCGGATATATCGAATGAAAAGCCCGCTTTTAAAGAGACCAAACTATCGACAAAAAGTTCCCACGCTTTCCGTCCCTTCGGTTTTAAAGTAGATAAAATCGTTTTTCCCAACTGGAAGACAAACTCCCGGAGCGTCTTCGTTGCATAAATATCAATAAGAAAGGTATAATAATGATCCTTTATTTTTTCCAAATGGAAACAATGTTGAATTAACCCGGTCTTTCCCATACGGCGGGTAGAAATGATAGCTACATTGTTTTCATTGACCAGCCAACGAAGCAACTCTTCGGTTTCCCTCTCCCGATCACAGAAGTATTCGGGAGCGATATAACCACTTGTTACAAATGGATTGTTCAACAGAGTCATACGATTACCTTTTTATGCAAAGATAATTATTATCTTACAATAATTACCATGACGTAATCAAATTTCTATTCCCGTTCCGATGGCTTTCCTCTAGGAGGAACTTGTCCTTTTGCGTTTTTATATTTCCAATTGGGATAAATCCAAATATCCATACTGAATTTCAGCATCGAAACAAATGATCAGGCGGTTATTGTCTTTGTCATAGCAAAACCCCAAGATATCAGAACCGGTTTCAAGCGTATGAAGATAATTTCCTTGAAGATCAAAAACGAGGAAAGCAGTCGTGAGAGTCTCCTTAGATGTGTGGGCACCTCCGAAAGCAGTCGAGGCAATGATTTTATCCCCGGCAATAACCACATCTTTGAAAAAATCACGGCGGTTCGTCATTTCGTTATTCCAATCGGGACCGTATACATTATATTTCAAATTACCGTCAAGATCAAGAATCGTCATCAGGTCATTATGGGAAAAGCACTCTACAATAACTTCCTGCTCCAACGATACGGCAAAACTCGCGCGTACACGTTTGATCTCCGGATTCACGTAGTTCAAAGGTATGACAGTGTTGTTCGTCATGTCCCATTTAGCGATGGAAACATCGAAAGAATGGTCGTGATAAGGCAGCATGAATATACCATAAGAAAGCGTATCGTTTACATATACGTAACGCGTCGGTATTCGCTCTTTCAGGTCCACTTTCACTTTATGTTTATAGTTCTGAGGATCAGCCAGGACACTATCCAAACTGTACTTGTAGATTTTGTGCTTGCCATGATCGCTCAGGTAAAATTCCCGTTCTTTTTCATTAATGCCGACAGAGCCGAAGCCCGTTATTTCATCCGGCCCCGGACCAACCAAAGCCGTACTGCAAATGTGGCGGAAGTTATTTTTGTCAAAGATAAAGACAACAGTGTCTTTCGACCAGTAATCACCGATAATCAGATATTGATCAAGTATATAAGGTCCCGAATAACGGCTAATCAAGACATCTCCCATATCGATCTCTTTGATTCGATCCCGCACATTGATTTCATTGCTTCGTTTCGTTTGATAAATTTCTATTTTGTCTTTTTGAGAAGAACAAGCACAAAGAGACAAGAAGGATAAAAGAAGGAGAGGGATGGTTTTCATATGAATAAAGAAATATTGCTGTCCGATAAAACTCCCAAACAGCAGAGATAGGCTGCTCGACTGCT
>ERZ777306.298-NODE-298-length-102914-cov-18.111872_pt1 | contig 102914 bp, 68 predicted proteins | sample MGYA00374966_ERZ777306 | MGnify/ENA primary metagenome ERZ777306 (study PRJEB29329, sample SAMN06343882) | mouse gut metagenome | isolation source: Mouse cecum | place: Austria: Vienna | collected 2014-11-15 ...
GGCCAAATTTATTTAATGTTTAACTAGTCCCTATTTTTTATGGGACACTAATGTTCTACTCTATTAAAGCTTTTCGATTCTGCTTATATTTTAGTGCACAAAATATCATAAATAGAATACCCCTATTAACAGTGTATCATCTGCTTCTATCTCAATGAGATAGTTACCGGTGCTTTCACCGTTCAGGTTTATATTAAGGGCAGCAGGGTTACTACATGTCTCTGAATAGACCGTTTCACCGGTAGATTCATTGGTGATAGTGACATTGACAACTGCAATGTTTTCATTGAAACTAACATTTACCACATTATTATATAGGTAAGCATAGGCCGGCTGAACAATGATACTGCGTGGAGTCCCGGCTTTGTCCGGTTCTACATCTTGTTCATGTCCTATATGTCTCGTGTCATCTTTGGTCGCAGTGAGTGTAATTTCTCCATCATTATTAGCAGGCTCTTTGGCGTTGGATATTGCTGTACTCATTATTATAAAGAATACGATTAAAGCGGTAAGATACAAGATTCGTTTCATGCTTTTTGTTTTTTTGTTTATGGTAAAGTTAGCGAAATTTTCATCTATTGCACAAAAAAGCATGTCTCACTTTTGATGTGAATTGTCTCATTTTTGCATGAGACATGTCTCATACATCAGTAAGAGTACTGTTTATTATGCTTTTTAGCAGTTTTTGTAATTCATTTGCCTGATAAGGGACATTCATCTTCTTGCAAATTCTCTGCTCAGTCCGGTAGAGGGTAGCATGGGCAATCTTCAGAATCTGCATTCTTTCTTTGATGGAGAAGTCAGTAAATAGTAGATAGCAATAACGGGTTTCGTTTTTACTGAATTTATATTCAACAGCCAGTTTTGAGAGGATGCCCGTTTTCTCTATTTCTGCCATAAATCTAATCCATTCATCGTCTGTCAATGTCACCTTAGAGATTCCGTGTTCCTTACAGTCCGAAATGATTTTCTTCATTTTGTTGTAGACATCCGAATATTCTAACACCTTTTTTAGTAGTACAATGTGTTGTTTATTCAATTTCTCCAATTCCTTTTGCATTTGTTCCTTTTGAACTTCGTCAATATACTGTTGTATTATTTTTTGTTGCAGGGCGGCTATTTGTTCCTCTTTTTGTTTCGTTTCTTCTTTCACAGAAAGGTATTGTCTGCGTAGTTCTTTTTCTTTTAAAAGAGCTTTTTGTCTTTGCTGATGGAATTTCTTGAGATAACGTTTCCGCAATAGATAAATGCTTCCAATGCCTATGAGTATCGAACAGAGAATGTAGTAGCGATATTCTTTCAGATAAGATTCGTACAGTGTCTGTTGGTGTAGCATCTCTATGGTCTGCTCTGTTTCGATGATTCCGGTTCTCTGCTGAGATAAGTTTGCGCTGTCCTTATAGGTCGAATATAGCTGTTCCATATTGAGAGACCGGGAAATGTCGCCTTGTGCTCTTGCTATATCGGCCAGTCGCATATAGGCTGCTTCTTTGGTGCTATAGCTTGAGGATGCGAGGCTTTTCCTTATATATATGGTGGCAGAGTCATATTGCCCTGCTTGATAATAGGCATCTCCTAATTCCAAGAAGGTACGGTAACAGTGCAGGGTGTCTTTTTGTAGCTTGAAGTTTTGCTTGGCATATCGCAGTGCTTTTGTGCTCTCTCCGGTTCTGACATACAGTGCGCCCAGAGCTGAAAAAACGTTTGCTTTTATGGCATCTTGTCTGACTTCTTTCAAAAGAGATTCTGCCTGTAGCAGTTTCTTTTCTGCTTGCTGATATTTTTTTTGGTAAAGTTGTATGTTTCCTTGCATGGCGAGACTTGAAATCTGCAGGGAAGTATCTTTCAGCCGGATACTGATTTGCTCGGCTTGCCGATAAATGGAATCTGCTTTTGCATAGAATTTCTGCAGGTAATAAATATAGCCCGCATTGGCGTATATTCGTCCCAGCAGTACTTCGTCTCCTGCTTTTTGTGCTAAATCGGTCGCTCTGATGTATTTTTCTATAGCTTCTGTCTGCCTATTCTTGTCTCTGCAAACACTGCCCCAAAGGTAGTAGACTCGCGCCTGCATTCTATTGTCTCTCATGGAGTCATAGTAGCGCACGGCTATTCGTATCAGTGAATCATCCGTCTGCACTATGTAATTCTTGTCCCGTGCCTGCGTCAGCAGCAGGGCATGGTAGGCACGGTCTGCTTTTGTTTTCAGGCTCTCGGCTGGGATGCCTTGCAGCATGTGCAGTGCGCTGTCCGGATGCGATGCCATCAGCGAGTCTGCTTGTACCAATGTTGTATTGTAGCCTGTCGTTTCTGTGCAGGCTGCCAATAGTGCGGTCAGTATGGCTATGAGGGCTATGGTTCGTTTTCTCATGCAGTTTGCAGCTTGATATACTGCAAAAATAATGTTTTTTGTTTAGCTTATCCTTGTCCGGTCGTGTTTTTTTCAAAGGATGCATTCCCGTTTGAACCATATTCATCGTGTGCTGTACAGGGTTTCTTTGTGTTCCGCATACGTGTTTCTCCCGAGAAACCTTTTGATTTGCCAATGCTCCACTATAGTGAACAAGTCAGACCACTAAGGTGAACAAATCAGCTCACTTAGGTGAACAAAGCAGACCACTAAGGTGAGCCGTTGTCAATACACTGCGTTTGGCACAAGAAATATATATGCTTTTCTCAATAAAGGACGGGGGAGAGATGGACGAAAGCCCGTGCGTCTTGAGGGGAGTGATAGTAAGCAACAGGATAAAGCCGAAAGGGTGAGGGCAAATTTTGCCCTCACCCTTTTTATTTGCTCTCACTCACCACCGCAATGCCGATGAACAGGGCGTTTCGGGAAAGGGGTGAGGGTGGTGAGGGCAGGTTTGCAAACTTTCTTTTCTTTCCTTCTTGCTCCCATTGCTTTAAACGCTCCTACAGATGTAATTTCTCATATTCTAAGTATGTTCTCTTATTTATTTTATATTATTGTATCTGTCTAAGGGAACGTAGTGAAGAATCTACTCTCTTTATGAATACGCAGAGAAGAGATTCTTCGCTACGCTCTGACTATACCTTAATGAAATAATCAGAAGAGGTTTTGAGCGAAGCTAATGACAGATAGTATAAGCTAATTATGGCGACATACTTATTCTGTATTTAGCGATTAAACATTTATTCATCATGCTGTATAAATCCGATTCTTCTGCGTGGTTTTTCTTCCAGTTTCTTCTTGGCTTGCAGTTCTGCCAATGTTTGATTAATGAGTTCCAACTGCATCCGCGTATCGTCATTAATATCGTTGTAATCGGCGAACACTTCTTCTATGTAGTCTTTCAACTCTTTCATTTGTTGTTCCAATTGTCCTACTCTGTCTATTTGTGGGGCTGCTGTAATCAGTTGTCTCATGGCAACAAAAGCACGTACAACCAAAACACTTGTTTGAATGGCAATATCACTTCTTAGTACACTTGAAAGCATTACTACTCCATGCTCTGTAAAAGCCAGTGGCATAGCGGACTTAGGTCGTTTCATTCGTGATGTCATCACAAATTGTGATGAGATAGAGTCCCATTCCTCTAATGTAAGTTGAAACATAAAGTCTTTAGGAAAGCGTTCTATGTTACGCTTGACTGCTTGGTTAAGTACACGAGTTTCTACTTGGTACATTTCTGCAAGGTCGAAGTCAAGCATTACTTTCTGACCTCTGATTTCATATATCTTGCTTTGAATTACTTGTAATTGTTCCATTGATTTAATCTTTCGTGGTGCAAAGGCAACCAACTCTGTATAATATAAATAGAATGCACGGATAAAATTTCAGTATATGGCATAAAAAATATTCCTGCATGGTTAAGGCTCTTAAGTATGTTCTCTTATTTATTTTATATTATCGGTATCTGTCATTCAGAGCGCAGTATCAATATTCAGAGCTGCTGCAACTTGCCTTTGAAGCATGTTATGCTCCTCGCGCATTTTTTTATTGTTTCTTGGAACTTCATCTCTATAGACTTTTGGCAAAAATAGCCATTAAATCCGAGAGCAAAGTATTAATTGACCGAAAATGTCAGGACAAAACAAGTCTAATCAACGTGAATTCGACGAATTCAGATGCTCTGCTAATTCGCCGAATTCACGTTATGATTACTCGAAATGCAGTGCACCGAAGAACTCCGGACAATGGAAGTTCGGCTTCTCCAGTTCAATCGGATTCCAGGAAAGGAAGTGGGGGGTCTGAAGCTTGTCACCACACTTATAGAAGTTGGCACGAATGGTCTGGCCATCCAATGAAGTGATGCGGTGCAGGAAGAAAGCGGAATAAGGGATGACCAGAGCCACTTCCCAACTGCACTCTCCTACTCTTTCCGCGAACGATTCGCGACCCAAAGAAGCCCAGCGCTGCACCTTGTCGAGCACTTCTTGCGGGGCATGCCGACGACCGTCGCGACCGGCACCGGCGCCGATGAGCAAAGTTCCGGTGCAATTGCACTCCATGTTGTAGTACACTCCGTCGGCGGCAGGCACGGAGAAGAACTCCACACAAGCGTCTTCCCACACCGGGCCGTTGTCGTGTCCGGCAACCGCAGCCACACTGCCTTCCTTTACCTTGAAATGGAGCAGGATGGCATCGGAGGTATGGGCTATGCGGAACTCCACATCAGGACAGTAAGGATAGTCTGCCCAGTTCACTGTATTGACCGGCTGAAAAGCCACTTTTTCTTTATCCAAGAGAGCCGGCACCGATTCTACGGGCACATTGGCCACGCTCACCTTCTTTACACTTAACTCTTTCATTTTGCTGTTTTGAGGATTAATTGCAGACAGCGGCAGCATACAAAAGAGTGCCGCCACCGTCATCAGATACTTTTTCAGATACATGAGGATATGAATTCTTTCATCTCCGGTGTATGCGCTTCCACACTCTGCAACAGCTTGAACTGAGCTTTGGTACGGACGAGGTTATGCTCCGGATACTGAATCTTATAGTAAGTATCACCGTTGATATAATCTGCCAGGAAGCGTACGCACTGCATATACGGGAACAAGGCAGCCGCATACGGCAGGTTCTCAATCTCTATCGGCAGCAGGAAGGACTTGGCCGATTCCAGATAACCCTTGGTGAATGCCTGGAATATTTCCATATTGAAGTTCACATTGTCCAGGTTCTTGTCGTCTTCCAACCCCGTGTTGGCACCCGAACGGAGGAAATCGCCATAATCGGAGAAGACGAAACTCGGCATCACCGTGTCAAGGTCTATCACACAGAGCACAGTACCGTCTTCGTCGAACATCATGTTGTTCACTTTCGTATCGCAGTGGCACACGCGCTTGGGCAACTTGCCTTCACGGTGCAGACGTTCGGCCTTGCACATCTCGTCGGCACGTTTCTCTATCTCGTCCAGAAAATACTGCACTTCCTTCACCCGTCCGGCCGCATCGGCTGCCACCGCCTCACGCAATTGCTTCAAGCGGAACTCCATGTTGTGGAAATCGGGAATAGTCTCGCCCAGTGTATCCGGAATGTCGGCAAGCATAGCCTGGAAATTGCCAAAGGCCGCTCCTGCATAGTAGGAATATTCAGGATTTACAGTTTCGTAAGTCTTGGCACGGGGAATGAAGGTCATCACGCGCCAGTAGCTCTCACCGTCATGCCAATAGGTTTTTCCATCCGCCCCGGGAACGAAATGAAGCACTTTCCGCTCGATGTCGGATTCGCCCTTTTCTTCCAGTTTCTTGCGTATATGTCCGGTCACTGACCCGATATTGGCCTGCAGCATCTCCACATTCTGGAAGATGGCATGGTTGATACGCTGCAATACATAATCCGGAGCATCGGCTTCGGAGGTGGTCACTTTGTACGTGTCGTTAATTAGTCCGGCACCTAAGGGCTTGATTTCAACGACCGTACCTTTCAGTCGAAAATGAGATACAATAGATAAAAGGTCTTTCATGACAATTTATGGATTAATTAGTTTACAAAAATGCTCTTTTGCCTTATGCCAAAAGGCAAGTATGGTCCACCGAGCATCCAAAATTATACATTTAAACGGACATAACCTCAAAAAGCTCCGGATAAATAAGAAGTCTTGCATAAAATATACCTATATTTGTAACTGAAACCTTAAAAACCACCAGAAAAAGTGCGAAAGTCTACCATCCGGCTGCTTCTTGTATTACTGAGCATGGTTGCCACAACCCTGCAAGGTCAAAACATCACCTTCAACCATCTGACAACCGACGACGGTCTGTCACAATTCTCCGTGAACAGCCTTTACATCGATGAAAACGGTGTCTTATGGATTGGAACCCGAGAAGGCTTGAACCGTTATGACGGAGAAGACATACAAACTTACAAGCTGCAGAAGAACGACCCTTACAGCCTTTTCTGCAACACCGTGCTGCGCATGGCCGGCAACCGTAACGGAAAAATCTACCTGCTCTGTACGGAAGGAGTAGCCGAGTTCAATCTCGCCACCCAAAGATTCACCACCCTGCTGCAAGGAAATGTACACAGCATATATTACAAAGAGGCCCTTTTCATCGGAAAACAGAATGAAATCTACCGCTATAACGAGCAGACCGGGAACTTTGACCTCTATTACCAGCTTCCCGGAAAAAGTCTGGAAATCTGCTGTATGCATCTGGACAAAGGACAAATGTGGATTGGAACGACCACCGACGGAGCATACCGCCTGCAACTGGACAAGAACGAGCTGACCCACCCCATCCTGAAAGGCAACATCACCAGCATATACCAAGACAGCGAAGGCGAGTTATGGATTGGCAGCTGGGAAGAAGGGCTGCACCATGTAAAGGCCGACGGGGAAATCGAAGTCTTTGAGTATGACGCAAAGAATCCATGCAGTATCTCTTCCAACTTCGTGAGAGCCTGCTGTGAAGACAATCTGGGAAACATCTGGATTGGAACATTCAACGGGTTGAACCGCTATGACAAAAGTACGGGACTCTTCCAGAACCATACTGCCAGTGATGCCCAGAACGACGGACTGACACACTCTTCCATCTGGTGCATTGTGAAGGACAACCAAGGAACGCTGTGGCTGGGGACCTACTTTGGCGGCGTCAACTATTTCAACCCCGAATACGAGATATACAGCCGCTATATGTATTCGCCCATCGAAAAGAAGGGGCTGAGCAATCCGGTTGTAGGCCGCACCATAGAAGACAAGGACGGCAATCTGTGGATTGGCACCGAAGGGGGCGGACTGAACTATTACAACCGCCGTACCCGTGAGTTCAAATGGTTCCGCCCAGAAGACAGCCCGAACAGCATCTCACACAACAATATCAAAGCCCTCTACTACGATGCAGCCAAAGATGTCATCTGGATAGGAACACATCTGGGAGGACTGAACAAGCTGGACATACGTTCGGGACGCTTCACACACTACCGCATGAAAGTCAATGATCCGGAAACACTGCCGTCGGACATCATCCGTGACATCGCCCCCTACCAAGACCAACTGGTGATAGCCACCCAAAACGGCATCTGCCTTTTCGATCCGGCTGACGGGAAATGCCGGCTATTGTTCCAAGACAGTAAAGAAGGCAAAAAAATCAAGATGGTGGCAGACATTACCTTTGACAACAATGGCACACTCTGGATTGCAGCCACGGGCGAAGGTGTGTTCAGCTACCGCTTCGATACGAACGAACTGACCAACTACCGGCATGACGCTGCCGACCCGCACAGTATCAGCAACAACAATGTAAACAACATTACCCAAGACAGCAAGGGCAATCTGTGGTTCGCCACTTCGGGCAGCGGGCTGGACTTATATCATCCTGCAAGCAACGACTTCGAGAACTTTGACCAGGCGAAAAACGGCCTTTCCAGTGACTGCATCTATGAAACCCGGGAATCTCCCACCAGCGGCAAACTGCTGCTCATCACCAACGAAGGGTTCTCCATCTTCGACTACCGGCAAAAGGCATTCATAAACTACAGTGCCGAAAACGGTTTCCCGACGACTGCCGTCAACGAGAATGCCCTTTGCGTGACCCGTGACGGAGAGATATTCCTGGGAGGCACGCAGGGAATGATTTCCTTCCATGAAATGGAGCTGAACTTCACGCCGAAGCCCTACAAAATCATCCTCTCCCGCCTCATTGTGAACGGAACGGAAATACAAGTGGGAGATGAGACCGGCATCCTGCAACAAGCCTTGTACTGCACCCCCGAGATTACGCTCAACGCCAATCAGTCCATGTTCAGCATAGAGTTCGCCACTTCCAACTATGTAGCCGCCAACAAAGACGACATCATCTATAAGCTGGAAGGCTTCTCCAACGACTGGAACAGTGCCCGTGGATTGCACAACATCACCTATACCAACCTGAACGCCGGAACCTATAAGTTGATTATAAGGCCCAACGGAAAAGACGAGAGCCTTTGTCCGCAAGTCCGCCTGACCATTCACGTGTTGCCTCCCTACTACAAGACTCCCCTTGCCTATCTTATTTACCTGATAGTGACGGGAATCCTGCTCTGGTATCTAGTGCGTACCTACAAGTCGAGAATCAAGCTGCGCGAATCGCTGAAGTACGAACAGAAGCACATCCGCGACGTAGAGGCCCTGAACCAGTCGAAGCTGCGTTTCTTCACCAATATTTCCCATGAATTCCGCACCCCGCTGACGCTCATCGTGGCACAAGTGGAAACGCTGATGCAACTCCAGAACTTCACGCCTGCCATATATAACAAGGTATTGGGCATCTACAAGAACAGCATACAGCTACGGGAACTCATCACCGAACTGCTCGACTTCCGCAAGCAGGAACAAGGGCACATGAAGATAAAGGTCAGTCCGCACAACATCGTGAACTTCCTATACGAGAACTATCTGCTTTTCCTGGAATATGCCAGCGCCAAACAAATCAGCCTCCGCTTCGAGAAGGAAACAGACAGCCTCGAAGTATGGTATGACCAAAAACAGATGCAGAAAGTAATCAACAACCTGCTGTCCAACGCCGTCAAGCATACCAAGGCGGAAGACAGCATCACCCTCAGCATCAAGACCGAAGGCAGCAATGCCGTCATCCGCGTGACCGATACCGGCAGCGGCATAGATGCCCGGGAAGTGGACAAGATATTCGACCGCTTCTACCAGATAGACCAAATGGACTCTACAGATGCAAGCAAGACGGGTACGGGTATCGGCCTGGCATTGACGAAGGGTATCGTGGAGCTCCATCACGGCACCATCCGTGTGGAAAGCGAACTGGGCAAAGGTAGCAGCTTCATCGTAAACCTGCAATTGGGGAACGCACAGTTTGACGAAGAGCAAATAAACAAGAATGCAGACAGTGTGCAACAAATAGAAATTCCCAAACCGGAAAACGATGCCCTGCTCAAGGCAGAGCTGGAAGAGAGTGCTCCCATCAAACGACTCCCGGATGCAAAAATCCTGATAGTGGAAGACAACGACTCCATCCGCGACATGCTGGCAGGTATCTTCAAGCCCTTCTACGAAGTGCTGACTGCGGCCGACGGAGCGGAAGGACTTGCACTGGTACGCAGCGAAATGCCCAATATCGTAGTCAGCGACGTGGTGATGCCCAACATGTCGGGAACGGAACTGTGTAAACAGATAAAGAGCGACTTCAACACCTGCCATATTCCCGTGGTACTGCTCACGGCACGTACTGCCATCGAACAGAATATCGAGGGACTACGCATCGGTGCGGACGACTATATCACCAAGCCGTTCAACACCAATCTATTGATTTCGCGCTGCAACAACCTCGTGAACTCGCGCATCCTCCTGCAGGAGAAGTTCAGCAAGCAGCCGCAAGCCTTTGTACAGATGCTTGCCACCAACCCCATAGACAAGGAGATTCTGGACCGTGCCATGGCAGTCATCGAGCAACATCTGGACGATACGGAATTCAACGTCAACGTCTTTGCCCGTGAAATGGCAATGGCACGCACCAATCTGTTCACCAAGCTGAAGGCTATCACCGGACAAACTCCGAACGACTTTATCCTGACCATCCGCCTGAAGAAAGGCGCTCTGATGCTGCGCAACAATCCGGAGCTGAATATTACTGAAATTGCGGACCGGATCGGTTTCAGTTCTTCACGCTATTTCTCCAAATGCTTCAAGGACATTTACCATGTCAGCCCACTGGCCTACCGCAAAGGAGAGAATGGAGGAGAGGAAAGTACGGAAGACAGTGAAGAGACATCTTAATATTGTACATCAAGCCATCGCATGATACGGTTTGTACTTTTTCTCCCTTCCCTTGTACTTCCTTATACACCCGATTCCATAAAACCTCTTACCTTTGACCTCAGAATTACAATCTAAAGTCAAAGAACTATGAAGCATTTTTCCCCCTTGTGGTCTCTGATTCCCGGTGCAGCCCTGATAGCGGGATGCGGAAGCCAACCTAAAGACAAGACTTCGGAGCACTCGCCGCAGAAGCCCAATGTAGTATATCTGATTGCTGATGACCTGGGTATCGGCGACCTGAGCTGTTACGGTGCCACCAAAGTAAGCACTCCCAACATCGACCGCCTTGCCGGACAAGGCATGCAGTTTACCAACGCTTATGCCACTTCTTCCACCAGCACCCCTTCCCGCTTCGGCCTGCTGACAGGCATGTATCCCTGGCGACAGAAGAATACCGGCATTGCTCCGGGCAATTCCGAACTCATCATCGATACCGCCTGCGTCACTATGGCCGATATGTTCAAGGAAGAAGGCTACGCCACTGCAGCAGTGGGCAAGTGGCACCTCGGCCTGGGTCCTAAAGGCGGTACGGACTTCAACCGCCGGATTAAACCGAACACCCAAGACATCGGCTTTGACTATGAATACATCATCCCCGCTACCGTCGACCGCGTTCCCTGCGTCTTTGTAGAGAACGGACATGTAGTGGGTCTCGACCCCAACGACCCTATCACTGTGAGCTACGACCACAAGGTCGGTGACTGGCCCACCGGTCTCGAAAACCCCGAACTCGTCAAGATGAAACCCAGCCAGGGGCACAATAACACCATCATCAACGGCATCCCCCGCATCGGCTGGATGACCGGCGGCAAATTCGCCCTTTGGACAGACGAAGACATTGCCGACGTGATTACAGACAAAGCTAAGAACTTCATCACAGCCCATAAAGACGAACCTTTCTTCCTTTATATGGGTACGCAAGATGTACATGTTCCCCGCGTGCCACATCCGCGTTTCGCCGGCAAGAGTGGTTTGGGCGTACGTGGCGACGTCATCCTCCAGCTGGACTGGACCGTGGGTGAAATCATGCATACCCTGGACAGCCTCGGCATTGCCGACAACACCATTTTCGTATTCTGTAGTGACAACGGTCCCATCATAGACGACGGTTATCAAGACCGGGCACGCGAACTGCTGAACGGCCACACTCCCATGAAGCACTACCGCGGCGGGAAATACAGCGCCTTCGATGCCGGCACACGCATCCCTTTCATCGTACGCTGGCCCGGCGGCATCAAGCCCGGCAAACAACAAGCCCTTTTCTCCATGATTGACGTCTATGCCTCACTCGCCGCCCTGCTGGACTATCCGCTGAAAGCAGGCACCGCTCCCGACAGCCGCGACCAGCTCAACAACTTTCTGGGAACCGACACCGCCGGATGTGACTATATCGTACAGCAAAATCTGGACAATACGCTCTCCATTATCGAGGGAGACTGGAAATACATAGAGCCCAGCGACAAACCCGCACTGGAGTATTGGACCCAAACGGAAATGGGAAACGCCCCGCAGCCCCAACTGTACAATCTTTCCGTCGATCCGTCTGAAAAAGACAATGTGGCAGATGCCCATCCGGAAAAGATAGAAGCGCTCTCCGCCCTGCTGGAAAAGGTTAAGGGCGCAAAGGACTAAAACGGAGGCACGGCCCTCTCATTTAAAGGAGTTAAAGGGCGATAACTCCTTCTAACTCCCTTAAATGAAAGAGCCGTGAAACGGAGGGAGATAAAAGTACAAGAGTGTTGCCGTCCGCGGGTTTTGTACGAATTCGTACTTTTTGCGAACTATTAACGGATATGTTTGTATATTCCATCCCCTACATTTGCGATGTGATTTCACCCCAAAGTGAGTACAAGACGAAGAAACAACCTTTATTATTAACTAATTAAATTAATATTTATGGAACAAAAATCCAGCTTCTTTAAAACATTAGGTATTATGTTACTTGTCCTATTTGCCACGCAGGCCAATGCACAGGAACTGACCGTCTCCGGAACGGTGAATGATGACTTCGGTCCGATCATCGGTGCGTCAGTCCTCGTGAAGGGTACAAGCAATGGCAGTATCACCGATATGAACGGAGAGTTCACTTTGTCCGGTGTACCAGCCAAAGGAACTCTGGTTATCTCATTCATCGGCTATCAGACACAAGAAATTCAGGTAAACAATCAGCAGAAACTTTCCATCAATTTAAAAGAAGACTCACAACAACTGCAAGAAGTAGTGGTAGTGGCAGTGGGTTACGGCGATGTCCGCCGCAAAGACCTGACAGGTTCCATCGCGAAAGCAGACATCAAGGAATTAGTCAAAACTCCGGTAAACAATGTTGCTGAGTCTTTAGGAGGACGTATTGCAGGTGTGCAGGTTTCATCGACGGACGGCGGACTCGGTGACAACTTCAACATTGTGATTCGTGGTGCCGGTTCATTGACCCAAAGCACAGCGCCTCTATATGTTATCGACGGTTTCCCGCAAGAAACCTCTAACATGGGTTCTTTAAACCCGAATGACATCGAATCCATTGACGTTTTGAAAGATGCTTCCGCCACCGCCATCTATGGTTCGCGTGGTGCTAATGGTGTAGTTATCATCACTACGAAAAAAGGCAAATCTGGAAAACCGACCATCTCCTACAACGGAAGTTTCACGGTAGGACTGGTGAACAATACCCCCGAAATGATGGATGGATATGAATTTGTGAAACTCCAACAAGAAGTCATGGGTGCAGAGGATTTCAAGAACATGTATCTGAAAGATGGAAATACACTGGAGGATTACCGCAAATTCAAATCCTACGATTGGCAGAAAGAGATTTACCGCACAGCCATGAGCCATAACCATCACGTGCTTTTGAATGGCAATGCCGGCGACTTGAAATATTCTACTTCCGTATCCTACAATGACCAGGAAGGCGTCATCATCAATTCTGACTTAAACAGATACCAGGCACGTGTCAACCTCAGCCAGCAATTCAACAAGAGACTGAAGGTAGATGCCAACGCCAACTTTGCCAGTACAACACAGAACGGGCCCAATCCCTCGAACAACACCAGCGCCATGTCTACCGCATTCATGTACAGTGTATGGGCTTACCGTCCCGTATCTCCGTCAGGCGCCGACTTAAAAGACGAAATTTACGATACCGATATAGACATGGCAGAAGACTATCGCTTCAACCCTGTATTGTCGGCCAAGAACGAATATCGCAGGAACACTACCAACACATTGCAAGCCAACTTGAGTGCAGAGTATGAAATCATCAAGAACTTGAAGTTTAAAGTTGCAGCAGGCTATTCGAGCCGTGACATAAAGGAAGAAGAGTTTAATGGTCCTAATACCCGTACCGGTAATTCTCACCCTTCCAATACACAAAGTAAAGGTATCAATGCTAAGTTGTACCAATATGAATTCAGAAGCTATCTGAACGAAAACACATTGACCTATCAGTTCAATAAAAAACTTCACAGCATGAATGTACTGGCAGGTTTAAGTTTACAGAAGAACAGCAATTACTCCCACTCCGTAGCAACCGAACATATCAGTAATGAGTCTTTCGGTATGGCAGGACTAGATAAAGGTACCAACCAAACCATAGAGAGCAACCAGGGAGAAAGCAAGATGATGTCCTATTTCGGTCGTATCAACTATAACTATGATTCAAGATACTACCTTAACGCCACCATGCGTGCCGACGGTTCTTCTAAATTCCCGAAAAACAACCGCTGGGGATATTTCCCTTCTGCATCTGTGGCATGGGCTTTCGGTCGCGAAGCTTTTGTATCGGAAAATGCTTCTTGGCTGTCTAATGGAAAACTACGCCTCAGCTACGGCCAGACAGGTAACAACCGTGTGGGCGACTTTGACTACATGGCCAAACTGATTACAAGCGACAACGTGTATAAATATCCTTGGAATGGTTCATTTACCCCAGGTTTCCATATTGCCAATAAAGCCAATTCACAACTCAAGTGGGAAACTACCGAACAAATAGACTTCGGTCTGGATTTAGGTTTCTTCGACGGACGTATCAACGTGACTGCCGATTATTATATAAAAACCACTAAGGATTTGTTACTCAGAGCTGATGTTCCAGGCAGTTCCGGTTTCTCCAGTGCAACGCTCAATGTCGGTAAACTCAAGAACAAAGGTTTCGAGCTTACTTTGGAAACTATTAACCTGAAGAATAAGAAGTTCTCATGGACTTCCAACTTCAATATAGCATTCAACTCCAACAAGATTACCGCATTGACGGAAGGAAAAGGTGAAATTACAAGTTATGTAAGCTGGGACAACAAGTACAAAACCATGCCCGCATACGTCAGCCGTATCGGCGAATCGGCCGGCAAGATGTATGGTTTCATTTATGAAGGTACCTACAAAGAATCGGACTTCAACATCACTACGGACGACAAAGGCAAGAAAGTGTACACCCTGAAAGAGGGTATCGCTTCTTACGTGAAAGGCTGCCAACCCGGTGACCCCAAATATAAAGACATGCCTACGATAGATACCAATGGCGACGGTATTCCTGATACAGGCGACGGTATCATCAATGACAAAGACCGTACCACCATCGGTAACGGCCTGCCCACATGCACCGGCGGTTTCACCAATAGCTTTACCTATAAGAATTGGGACTTCAGTATCTTCTTGCAATGGAGTTTAGGAAATGATATTCTGAACGCTAACCGAATGGTCTTTGAAAATCCCGCCAAGAAGAAGAACACTAACATGTTTGCATCCTATACCAACCGTTGGACTCCCGAAAACCCGTATAGCAACATGCCCCGTGCAAATGCCCTCGGCTCCAACGAGTATAGTTCTCTCTATGTGGAAGATGGTTCGTTCTTGAAACTGAAATCCATCTCTTTAGGTTACAATTTTCCGGCACAGATGCTGAGAAAAGCATTCATCAGCTCTGCCAGAGTATTTGTTTCCGCTGAAAACATCGCTACCATTACAGGCTATTCCGGCTCAGACCCAGAAGTATCTACACGTAATTCGGTATTGACTCCCGGATTCGACTGGTCTGCATATCCACGCTCTTTCAACGCATCTATCGGAGTGAACCTTACTTTCTAACAACAAACGTATAAAACAAAAACAATGATGAAAAAGTTCTATAATATATTCAAAAAAGCCCTTGTCCTCATAGGAGTAGTCTCTATGACTTCATGTGACTTCTTAGGAACCGAACCATACGATTTCGTTTCACCAACCACATTCTATAGAAACGAGTCTGAATGTACCATGGCACTTGCCGCAGTATATTACCCAATGGCAACCGCCAACTTATATGGTAATTTCTATTCCACAGAAATGACCAATATAGATGACCTGAGCTACTATACGCGCAACAGCAACTTTTCCGGTAAGCTATGGGCAAACGACTATACCAGCACCACTCAAGAAATATGGAATATCTGGGAAGCACTATACACCGGCATTAAAAACGCCAATGGTTTGCTTGAGAACATAGACAAGGCAGAAATGAGTCAAATCGCCAAAGATAGAATCAAAGGGGAAGCTAAGTTCCTCCGTGCTTACTATCACTTCTTACTTGTACAGGCTTTCTATGAGGTGCCTATCCGCAAACAATCTTTAGATGACATCAATGCCGCCAGTATGCCTGCCACCTCCAATGCGGAAGCATTAGACTGGATTATCAAAGAAATGGAAGATTGCATTCCCTTGGTTGACAAAAAAGAATATGACAAAAGCCCATCCCACGTGAAAGAAACTTCTGTATATGGCATCCTAGCACGCGTATGCTTATGGAGAGCAGGAAAACCTTCCGACGGTGGAGAAGCCTATTATAAAAAAGCGGCTCAATATGCCAATGAAGTCTACAAATCCAAGAAACATGACTTAAACCCTGATGTGTACGCCATGTGGAAGTGTATGGCAACAGATAAATATGACACTGAATATAACGAATCCATCTGGGAAGTAGAATTTATAGGTACTCGCCTTGACAATAATTATACCGAAAGCCGTATTGGTAATACCATCGGTAACGCCCAAAGAAATGGTAACGCCACGGGTAAAGGTTATACCTATGCTTTCTATGCAGGTACATTAGTCCTTTGGGATTTATTTGAAAAGAACAGTACAGACAAACGTCGTGACCTTTCCATGGCACCTTATTACTTGAATGCGAAAGACGTGCAAGTAAAATGGAAAGACCATGAAATCACCATGCGCCGTTGTGGTAAGTTCCGCCGTGAGTGGGAAACAGCCGAAAACAAGAACAAGAACTGGACTCCCGAGAATTATCCGATTCTGCGCTATGCCGACGTATTGCTAATGCTGGCCGAAGCCGAAAATGAAGTGAACAAGCAACCTACGGACCTGGCTTATACAGCAATAAATCTTGTACGCAAGCGCGCCGGCATTCCGGAACTCAAAAACTTGTCATACGACCAGTTCCAACAAGAATTACGTGATGAACGCGCCCGCGAACTTTGCTTCGAGTCCATACGTAAGTTCGATTTGGTACGTTGGGGAATTTACTTGGAAAGAATGCAGAATACACTGGGTACGGCAGCAGCCGACAAACGCTGGAACTCACAGAGTGAAAATGAAGCCAAGGCCGACAAGACCGGTGGCAAATATGACTTCGCCGCTACTGTAGCAGCCAAAACAGAAGAAAAACATCAGTTCTATCCCATTCCCAACAAAGAACTGTCCGTGAATACTAAACTAAAACAGAACAAATGGTGGTAATAAAACCGCAAGACTTCTAACCTTATTATCTCTATATCACAAATAATCAAATAGACCTTAATTAATTTTATTTGTGCAGAGGAGGGTAATCGAGAGATTACTCTCCTCATTTTAATGAATGATTTTACCACTTGTTTTGTACAATCCACACATCTTATGAAAACAATATTCCGTAATTTTGTAACACAATCAATTAATTACCTTATTTAACCTGATAGTTATGACACGAAAGTTTTTTCAGTTGCTATTTATTTTGACCTATCTTAGTTCATCCGCTTTTGCACAATTCGTAAGTTTCGAAGAAGAAATCCCCTGTAACTTCAAAAGTTCCGATAAACAAGAGTTGGCGTTATCATCATCATACTATAAAGAAGGAAGCAAGAGCCTGGAGTGGAAATTCTCTCCTAACAGCATATTGGACATTCCATCCGAATCTGTTTTTACCCTGGAGGGCGACAATGGAATCACTCTGTGGATATACAATGAAAAGCCTCAGCAAGACTCCCTGCGTTTTGAATTTTACTCTCCCAACGGACATGTTTCCCATCACTTCGGATTCCGACTATACGCTGCCGGATGGCGCGCCTGCTGGATAAGCTTCAAGCACATGCAAGGAGACAAACAAGATAAGAAAATTGCCGGTTACCGTATCATTGCCCCCAACCGCACCGGACGAGTCTTTATAGACCGACTGACCTTCCCGGTAAAAAAAATCAATGACCGTACTACCCCCGATTTGCAGATGCCGACCAATAACTCGCTGACCTATCGCGACCTGTGGCATTGGTGCCGCGTCTGGCAATGGGAACAATATCAATACGACCTACCTCTGAGCGAATCGTTAACCACCGACGAGAAACAAGAACTGGCCACTATAGAAGCACGGCTGACCGCAATACTCGACACCCCAAAAGCACCTAAAAAAGGAATATCAAAAGCCTACAGCACATTCAAGGCGGCCAATATCCGTCCATCCAGTAACGGTTTCACCGGTGCTCCCGTTGTAGCACCCGATGAACTAAACCGTCGAAAAGGCGAACTCTCTTGGAACAATCTGGAAGATATGCTCTCGGGGTTTGCATACGATGCTTACTACAACCATTCTGCCCAATCGGCAAAGAATTACTTCCTCGTTTGGGACTACGCTATCAACCAAGGTTTCGCTTTTGGCAGTGGCATGGGCACCAACCATCACTACGGTTATCAGGTACGAAAAATATATACTACGGCATGGCTGATGCGCGACGCTATCTGGAAAGCTCCCAATAGGGATAATATTCTCTCAGCACTTATCTTCTGGTCAGCATTACAAGAAACAAGGATACCTTTCCAATACGGACGGGACGAATTACTGGATAGCTGGCACACCCTGCTGATGGCAAAAACCGTATCTGCACTCTTGTTTGTGGACGAAAGGGAAAGAGCACGGGCCCTTGCCGGACTCTCCAGATGGCTGAGTGGTTCCTTGCAATACAGTCCGGGAACCATTGGCGGTATCAAGGTAGACGGAACAACCTTCCACCACGGAGGATTCTATCCTGCCTATACCACCGGAGTGCTCGCCATAGTAGGGCAGTTCATAGCACTCACCAGCCATACCCGGTACGTGCCTACCATGGAAGCACGCCAGGTGCTGAAATCCGCATTCATATCTATGCGCAATTATTGCAACATCTATGAATGGGGTATCGGTATCAGCGGAAGACACCCTTTCGGAGGTTCCATGAAAGAAAATGACGTAGCTGCCTTTGCCTATCTTGCCCTTGCCGGAGATTTATCAGGAGAAAGCAATACCTTCGACCACCACTTAGCAGCAGACTATATGCGGCTTTGCAACAATGATACTCCCGAAGCCATCTATTTCAGAAAAGAAGGAATTACCCCCGCAAAAGCTCCGCAAGGCTTTTTTGTATACAATTATGGTTCGGCAGGCATTTTCCGCCGAAACGACTGGATGGTAACCTTGAAAGGCTATACTACCGATGTATGGGGATCCGAAATCTATAGGAAAGATAATCGTTACGGACGTTACCAAAGTTATGGTTCCGTCCAAATCATGGGTTATCCGTCGCGCAAAGCCAGCGGTTTCGATGAAAACGGATGGGACTGGAACCGTCTGCCCGGAACCACCACAATACATTTACCGTTCGACTTACTAGACAGTCCTCTGCCCGGTACCACCATGGCACATTCCAAAGAGAACTTCTCCGGCAGCAGTTCCCTTGAAGGTAAGAACGGTATGTTTGCCATGAAGCTGATGGAACGTAACTTGAAAAACTTCACACCCGATTTCGTTGCCCGCAAATCTGTGTTCTGTTTCAATAACCGTATGATATGTCTGGGTACGGGTATCAGCAATAGCAATGCTTCTTTCCCAACGGAAACAACGCTCTTTCAAAGTACCTTCCAAAAGGGGAAAAGCGACATCTATGTAGACGGCAAACTAAAGGACGTGCCTTTCCACCAAGAATTAAACGATGGCAAACGTCATTGCATCCAAGATGGATATAACAATTACTATCTGGTGAATGGAGATAACGTGCAGATACAGATTGCCCGGCAAGACTCCCACCATGAAAAAAACCGTGCCAAGACACAAGGAACTTTTGCTTCTGCCTATATCAATCATGGGGCAGCGCCACAAAATGCCGGATACGAATATATGGTATTGATACAGCCCAGTCCAAAAGAACTGGATGCCGCCCGACGGAAAGCACCTTACCAGATACTCCACAAAGACAGTATCGCCCATGTGGTTATCGATAAACAGACAGGTATCACTGCATACGCAGCTTTTGAAACTTATCTTCCCCAAAAAGACGAACTATTCCTTTCCATCCCTGCAGAAACGATGGTAATGCAAAAGCAATCTGGTTCCAACCTCTTGCTCAGCGTATGCGACCCCAATTTGAATATCTCTGAAAAGGCTTTTACCACCAAAGAGCCAAGCCGCCCCATTGAGAAGAAGTTGATACTGAAAGGTCAATGGAAATGTAAAACACTGCAGGAGGACGTAACCGTAGAAGTAGGACAAACAGAAACAGTACTCACCGTGACTTGCAGACACGGGCAGCCTATAGAATTTATCCTGCTGAACAAATAGTTAGCAAGCGATAAAAAGCCGGAGAAAGCAGTGGGGAAAATATAAAATTTCGGCAAAGCAAGTGCTGTTTCGCAAGAAAACATGTATCTTTGCCGATATGAACGAAAACAGATTACCCATCTACTTCGCCCCACTGCAAGGCTACACTGATTCGGCCTACCGCTTGGCACATGCCCGAATCTTCGGAGGTATCAACACCTACTATTCTCCGTTTGTACGTGTGGAACACGGCGAAATCCGTCGCAAGGACATACGCGAAATCCATCCCGACAACAACGGGGAAATGCACTTCATTCCGCAACTCATAGCCCCGACTCCCGATAAATTAGAGCAGATAATGGCCCTTTTCATCGAATACGGCTATCGGGAAGCCGACATCAACCTTGGCTGTCCGTTTCCCATGTTGGTCAAGCGGCACAACGGAGCAGGTATGTTGCCCCACCCCAAGGAGGTAGAGGCGCTGCTGAAAACCGCTGTAGAGAAGTTCCCGGAAATCCGCTTTTCAGTAAAACTGCGATTGGGATGGGAACATGCGGACGAGTGCCTCGCCCTGCTCCCTCTACTGAACGAACTGCCACTTTCACATGTCACTCTCCATCCGCGCTTAGGCATCCAGCAGTATAAAGGTACTGTTGACTGGAATGGCTTTGAAGCCTTCTACAAGGGATGTGACAAACCACTGTTGTACAACGGTGACATACACACGCCAGATGACATCGAAAGCATAGTCGCCCGCTTTCCCCGATTGGTTGGTGTTGTCATAGGACGTGGATTGCTCGCCAACCCTGCTTTGGCCTGGGAGTACCAGCAAGGACATCCTCTTTCTTCCGATGAAATGGCAAAAAAAGTGAGACTACTACACAACGAAGTGTTCAATGCCTACAAGGAACGCCTACAAGGTGGTGACCTACAACTGCTGACAAAAATGAAAAGTTTTTGGGAATACCTGCTTCCCTATGCCGACCGGAAAGCAAAGAAAATCATCCATAAGACAACGAAGCTAAGCAACTACGAAGTAGCCGTCGCTCGACTGTTTGCAGAACTTTGAGAAACCGATTTTGAGCTTACCGAAGTTTCACAAGCGATGCAAACAGTTACAAAATGGAAAGAACATTACTCTGGGATTAGATGTACCTCAGGCCGTATCTGCGCCACACGATGCCGTCTCATCCATTCGCCCAAATAGGCGCGATGCTGCTGCAACACTTCCCGATAATTCTTTTCAAGAGCCAAGTTACGCATCTCTCCGCGGTCGTCCTCCATGTTATAAAGCTGTTCACGATAGTTTCCTTTATCATACAACACATATTTATAACGCGGAGTACGCAAAGCCCAACCACGGGTAATACCTTTGTCGAAGGTGGTTTCTATGACCACATAAGGTTGGTGTGCCTGTTCTGGGTCGGCACTCTCAACCAAGGATTTAAAAGAAACGCCATACAAACCTCCGGGCAGAGGAATGTCTGCCCAGTCGCATACGGAAGCAAAGAAGTCAACACCTGCATTGACGAGCTGCGGCATCTCTTTTCCGGCATTCTTCTTTCCGGGTAGAGTCACTATCAGAGGGATGTTCACCACTTCTTCGTAAAGAGCAGACTTCTGATTCCATTGATGTGCTCCCACACCGTCACCGTGGTCGCTCGTGAAGATAATTACCGTGTTCTTCCATAGATTCCGCCGATCAATGATGTCGACAATCTTTCCGATTTCAGCATCCACTTTTTCTACCAAACGGAAATAAAGACTGCGATAGCGACGCCAGTCATCCGGGGAATAATGACGCATGGGATAGGTCGAATAGTTCAGCGATTGTTCATAGGTTATCACATCGGCATCGTAAGGATGGCGGGAAAAGTTCAAGGGCAATCCAGGCCATTCGTCTTGAGAAAGTTCAGGCAAATTGCCGTATGGCAGATTCTGCCCACGTGCATATTCACAGATATTGTGGGGATTATCGAAGCCAACTACAAGAAAGAAGGGCCGGGTGTGTTCCCGTTCAAGAAAGGCAACGGAAGCCTCAGCCAATCCGTGGTCGGTGTGCGGATGAAGGACAGAAAAACCAAACTCCCGATCCGGTATGGAAGCGGTATGTACATGCCACTTTCCGGCATATGCGCATTCATATCCGGCATGCTGCATCAGAACTCCCAAGGTCGTTGCCCGCAAGGAATCGGGCATAGGCACATTGTTTCTCGCAAGACCTATTTCATGGGATGTGTGTCCCGTAAACATGGATGCCCTAGAAGGACCGCTCAAGGGAGCAGAGCAATAAGCATTGGTAAACAAGACACCCGCCTGCGCCAAACGGTCTATATTCGGGGTATGCACATCCGTATTTCCCACACAGCTCATGGCAGAAGCCGTTTGCTGATCGGTCACAATATAGATAATATTCGGCAACTCCTTGGCTCCCGACAAAACTGGAACAAAAGCTGTGGTACAAAATAGTACGTCTTTGAATTTCATCATGGTACAAATTTATCGGATTTAAAAATCGATTTCTAAGGTTCACCTTTTCAATTCCACGTCAAGGCTCACTGCATCGCGACAGGTAAAACGAAGTACTGTCTGCTTCCGGTCGGCCACCACCACTTGACAATATGGAGTTTCGGTCACTCTCCACAAACCTTTCAGCGTAATGGTCACGGGAATTTCACCACTGACATTTTTTATCCACGGGCGTGAATAGATACTGCGCTCAATACGTTTTCCGTCTTTGTCGAAAGCCTCGTCGCTCGGGCCACGATACAAGGCCAGGTCGGGCTGGGAGACAGTCAGCAGAAGCTTGTCCTCATATTCGCGTATCATGACAAGGCACGATGTATCGGCTTTCTGCAACAATCCGCCGTCGGGCAGCGCCTGCGGAGTCTCGAACAAGACGTAAGAAGTAAGACCGTCGGCCGGAGAAGACACAATGTGGGCGTTGCGGTCTTGCCGCAGAATCTTGTAAGTGGGTTTCTTGGCGAATGCCTTCAAAGCAGCGGCATCCGTGTGGGGAAGCACTGCATATTCGTAGGAAGCGCCTTTCGGGGCTTTGCCATGTTGCAATGTCAAGGACACCCAGTCGCCGGAAGTAGGCTTGGTGCTACGCTCGCCTACGGTCACTTGCGGAAAGTTCTTCTCGTAACGGGCATCCGGGCGTGAAGCTTTGGAGATGTAATAGCCCACGCCGTTGGGGTCGATATAGGTCTGTCCGTCACTCTGATAAGCTTCCCAGTACCGGCGGGTTTCGGGAGTGGTGGCGGCAAGCTGGAACACGGTGGTTTCCGTCGGATACTCGTCATTCAGGTTCTCGATGTCCGTACCGAGGCATACAATGGTGCCATCGAAGAAGTGGAACGACTTGCGGGCACGGTGAGAACCGTTATACTTATCATGTTCGTGCAGCACCATACCGAAGTTACCGTTCAGATGTGCCTGGGACAAACCGCCGGCAAAAGCCTCGTCGGAATAGAGCATCTCCTCCATGCCGGAGAAGGTATCGACATTCAATACCCGGGCACGCAGTTGGTCGAAAGGCAGATGAATACTCGTGACCCCCGGAATACGATTCCAGTCGAAGCCTGCCTCCTGCCAGCCACTGGTGGCAAAAGTAACCGTTTCATCGGGTTTTCCGGTAAGAATCTGCATGCTGCCATGCGCCAGATAACGGCCATAAAAGTTGGCGGGGAGATAGTGTTCGGCAGCCCAGAGGTAACGGGAATGTCCGCGTACTACGGCAACCCAGTTGTCGCGGCGCTGCACGGATACACAACCATACCCCAAAGCCAGATTGCCTTGCGGAACCGGTTCGGGGCGGAAGCCTTCGGATTCGAGCAGCTTCTTCATCTCCAGCTCGTGGCGGGTAGAAGCCTTCGGCAGATAGTCGGGCGCATTCTTGTCCGGAGCTTCCGTATGGGCAACCAGACGCAGATAGGCTGCGGCCATTTCGGGGTCGTATTTCTGCTTGCCGTCCGGCGTACCGGCAATGGCCATCGTGGCATATTGGATAGGTATCAGACTTCCTCCCCCGTTGGGATGACGGCCCGACATGGAGAGCGGCCATTGCTTCAGGTTGCAATAGAAACGCATGGCGAGAAGCACTTTCTTCACCGTCTCGTGCGCCTGCCGGGACAGACGGAACTCCGTACCGCTCAGCAAGTAAATCATATTGGTGGCACCGTCCAGGCCACCCACAGCGTATGCCGGATAGTTATTGCAATGGTGGAAGCAGGCACCGTCCGGCTTGAAAGAACCGGCCAGTCCCGGCGCAGGAAGGCAGCCTTTGTTCAGCCAGCGGGAGAAGGAACGAAGGTATTGCAGTTTCTCCGGTGTATCCTCCATAATCAGAATGCTGGCTACGCGCCCTTGCAACTTGGTGTTGAACGTATCTATATCAATACCGTTGACGGCAGGTTCGGGATATACCTCATTGGTGATGGCATACCAGTTGAGCGTACGTACCGCCTCTTCCAGCTTACCTGCCTCACGCAACACGTCCTTCATCAGGAAATAAGCCACAAAAAGGCCGCGCATACTATATCCGTAATGGTGGATATTTCCCCAGCAACTGCCGTAGGCAATGCCCTGGTCGGTGGCGTTATCGTACATGGCGATGAATTTCTGCTTCAACTCGCGTCTCAGCACCGCATCCTGCGTATTGTTATAAGCAGTGGCAATGCGTTTCATCAGATTGAAGTAGTCGCTTATCTCCACCCCCAGTTTGGAAAACATGTCCTTGTCCCAATCGGGTATCATACGTTCGTATGCCTCGGAGTGACGTACGAAATAGATAGGACGTCCTGCTACCTTGCCGTTCTTGTAGGTAATCTGATAAAAATCATACTTCTTGCGAATGGACTGCATCTCCTTGTCCGAAAGCGCGGAAGGCGTGTAGAGCATGTCGCGGAAACGCTTCTCCATAACCCGTATATCCTGCTTCTGCGCCTCGGTCACGTCTGTCAGGGGGATGTCCGGTTTCCACAAGGAGTGTTCGTAGATAACCAGCCAGTGGTTGGTGGTTCCCTTATTTACGAACGGCACCTGCAAGTCGGCAGTCTGCTGGCGGGCATCTACCTTGCTGCCAGTAATCAGATGGTCGAAAAAGAGTTTCCCTTTCACGTCGGGGGCTACAATGCGGATTTCGTTCATCCCTTCTTCCGGGGTGCCTTGCATATCGCGTTCATAACATACCCATGCTCCGCGCCAACCGGTGAAGTTGATGCCAAAAGGGAAGGAGGTGCATACCTTGCTATCCTTCAGGAACTCGAACTGAATCTGCTTGTCCTGGGCCTGCTCATTGTACACCCATACGATGAAAGCCGAAAGATAGGTATCTTTTCCCGTCGGGTCTTTCTTCTCAAACTTCAAGTCTTTCTTGATGGACAGTGCGGCACCCGGCTCGAAAGTCCAGCTCAAGCTGTGGTCGCCGTCCCTATAATGTTCATCGCTAATGCCCAACTGCGAACCGGCTGCCGTAGTGACAAACGCCGGAACCAGCTTCTCCTCAAAAGAAAGCAAACGCTCATTCTTCACGATTTGTGCATGTACACTGCCCGGCAGCCACATGCAAACGAGCGCTGCCGCTCCCATTTTCCATTTACTGAATTGCATCATGTCCGTTTATTTAAGGTTATTGATATTCACCGCTTGAAAATCGGCAAAAGAAGTCGTAACCGCATATTTCAATGTATTAGTACGGTACAAAGAAACCCCTCTTTTTGGAAAAAGAGGGGCATAAATCGTACAGAAGAAGGATAAAATAATGATTGAGGCGAATTTCTGCCCCTACTTTCTCAAGGATGAAGTTCTTCGAAAGCCTTGTTTTCCTCTTGTACAGCCTGAATGGTTTCTTCCAGTTCACAGATAGGAAGGTCGAAGTTGTACCAGTCGTTATAGCAGTCGGTGACGTACCACTTGCCGTCTGCCAGTTCAAAGACCACACGAAGGGAAGGTTCCGATTCATCATAGCCTGCTTCGAACTCCTTATGGGCAGGTTCATTGACTGTGAAACGAGATATATAGGTGCCTCCCTCCTCTTCGGCAATATGCCCTTCCTTCAGCGTTTCCTCGTCCAGCAATGCCCACTTCTCGCGGGTGAAGGGAAAAGTCTGTTCCGTCTCACCGTCATCCTTCAAAAGGGCGATGGGAGACTTCAAAGGAAACTTGATTCGGGAATACTGGAATGAAGCACTGGACGTGAATTTCCTGAGAAATGTCTTGAAATCCTCCTCTTCGGCAGCCAGACCATTGGGAATGGTCAGCATAAGTGCCGCAAACAGACAAAGAACAAAGCGGATAGCCTTCATATACTCGGATTATTTTTCAAGGCGCAAAGATAATATAAAAGTGATAAACTGCTAAGGCTATGGGGTGATAATTATTATCATCCGTTATGCTTCAGATACTCGTAACCGAACCGGCAGCACAGGCAGTCCTTCTTGTCGCAATACTCCTTTTGAAGTTGGAGCAATGCCTGCGAATCGGCAGCGGTAGATACCGGCAGGCCGGCACCGTCCCACAGACGGGTCACGTGGTTATTCTCAGCCTTCAAGGATTCAAGGAAACGGGTGGCACGGTCACACAAAGCGTCATCGGCCTTGTGCATGCCGTATGCATAAAGAAACGGGATGACCGTATTGATGACAATCAAATTCAAGGCGCCGTCCCCTACCCGCTTTTCCCTCCAGGGTGAAACCTTTCTGAAGTTGAAGTGCTCCTCCCAATATACGGAAGTATCGGCAGCCAGTATCTTCTTCACTGCTTCCGGCGTTTCAGCTTCCATGACGCGCGAGAAGAGTGCCCGCTCCTTGTGATACAGCTTGGCAAGCTGGGCCAGACGTACATGCGGAAAGTTATCGGGACGAAGACGCAGAAACCGCCACTGTTCAACAGACATAGGAGCTGCCAGCCCGAACTTGTGCTGCAGGTAGCGGAACTCTTTCTGAAGTTTCAAATAGTAATCATCCATCCCTGCCGAGTCTTCCTCCAGCAGTCCTGCCTGCCCCAGGAAGAAAGCCTCCACCTGAAGCAGACTGTCCCGATGCTTGTCTACGGCGCGGAACGGAAGACGGTTTGCCCATGCCTCGAAAGCGTCTCCATTCAGCCCGAAACCGAAGTTACGGGCAAGAGTAATGAAAAAAACATCTTCCCAATGATGATTACAGCGTTCGAGCCGACAGGATATGGCGCGTGCCTTCTGCCCGAAGCGCTCCACCTGCAAGGCGGACAGCCAGGAATGGACGGTGAGCTTCGGAAGGGATGCAAGGATGGAGTAGCAGGGAGGATAAATCTCTGTCTGACGGAGCTCTTCATAACGCCGGCTGACAGTTTCGGGACAAGCGAGCACCATTTGAGGAATCAATTCACCGTTCGTGCGATACACATCACAATTAGATTCGCCCACTACGTGCAGAATGACGTTATCATATGCCTTGTCGCGGTCGTGCCTATGGAGCAACCAGTCTGATGCCCGTGTATGCACTTCGACGTTGCCCACCCAGAGCGTACCGTCTATTTTCAGCTTGGCATTAAAGAAGTCGGGGCCTGCATTGATGTTCGGCAAACCGGGATCTATCACTTCTACCGGCTGTCCGGAGGTTGTTTGGAGTGCCGACAAAGGAAATATTTTGTGCTTCCAAACGTAATGCAGTAGTTGTTCCATGTTAACAAGACGTTAATGTTGAGCACAAATGTAAGAAAAAGATTATCTTTGCAACCTATAGTTTGTTGATAAACTAAATTAAAACAGATAGAAACAATGAAAATCGCATTAATCGGCTATGGAAAAATGGGCAAGGAAATCGAAAAGATAGCCCTCAGCCGCGGACACGAAATTGTAAGCATCATCGATGTCGACAATCAGGAAGACTTTGAATCGGCAGCCTTCAAGAGCGCCGACGTTGCCATAGAGTTCACCAATCCCATGGTTGCATACAACAACTATATGAAAACATTCCAAGCCGGAGTCAAACTGGTATCCGGCAGTACGGGATGGATGGCAGAACATGGAGACGAAGTGAAGAAACTTTGCACCGAAGGTGGCAAAACGCTGTTCTGGTCGTCCAACTTCAGTCTGGGAGTAAGCATATTCTCTGCTGTCAACAAGTACCTCGCAAAGATAATGAACCAATTCCCTACCTACGACGTGAGGATGAGCGAAACGCATCACATCCATAAGATGGATGCCCCGAGCGGTACGGCCATCACGCTTGCCGAAGGTATTCTGGAGAATCTCGACCGCAAAGACAAATGGGTAGAAGGAACCTTCCAAGCTCCCGACGGGACTGTTTCGGGCTCTGCGGAATGTACGGCCGATGAACTGCCAATAAACTCTATCCGCGAAGGGGAAGTACCGGGCATCCACAGCATCCGCTACGACTCCGAGGCCGACAGCATCACTATCACCCACGATGCCAAGAACCGCAGGGGATTTGCCCTGGGAGCCGTCCTGGCTGCCGAGTATACCGCCAAGCACGAAGGTGCTTTGGGAATGAGTGACCTGTTTCCATTCTTAAAAGACTAAAACATCATGAGAAGAGCAACACGTATCCAATGGATTAAATTCAGTATAGTCACCCTACTTTACCTTGCCTTTCTGGTCTGGGTAAAAAGCTGGCTGGGACTGATTGTACTCCCCTTCATTTTTGACATCTACATCAGCAAGAAGATACCTTGGGGATTCTGGAAGAAATCAGAGAACGCTGCCGTACGCAGCATCATGAGCTGGGTAGATGCCATCGTGTTTGCGCTGGTAGCCGTCTACTTCGTAAATATCTATGTGTTCCAGAATTACCAGATACCTTCTTCCTCACTGGAGAAATCCTTGTTGGTAGGCGATTTCCTTTATGTCAGCAAGATGAGCTATGGTCCGCGCGTGCCGAATACGCCGCTTTCCATGCCGCTGGCACAGCATACGCTGCCGGTATTCAACACCAAATCATACATCGAATGGCCTCAATGGGAATATAAACGTGTGCCGGGCTTCGGAAAAGTGAAACTGAACGATATTGTGGTGTTCAACTTCCCGGCAGGCGACACGGTAGCCACCAATTTCCAACAGACAGATTTCTATACCCTTGCTTACGAAGAAGGAAAACGCGTGTATCCCAACAAGGTGAATATGGACAGCCTGACACGCAAGCAGCAACGTACTGTCTATGATTTGTACTACAATGCCGGGCGTAACCTTATCCGTTCCAATCCGAGAATGTACGGTGACATTGTCATACGCCCCGTCGACCGTCGTGAAAACTATGTAAAACGCTGCGTAGGCCTGCCCGGCGATACGTTGCAAATCAAGAAAGGGCAAGTATACATTGACGGCAAGGCTACCGAGAACCCTACGGAAATGCAGTTCAACTACTTTGTACAAACTACGGGACCTTATATCACTGATGATATGTTCCGTGAACTGGGCATCAGCAAAGAAGACCAGACTCTGATGACCGACGGTCTGGGCTGGGAAGAAAATCTGATTGAAATGGGACTGGACCACCGGGATGCCCAAGGCAGGCTGGCGCCGGTCTATCATCTCCCGCTTACCAAAAAGATGTACGAGACCCTTACAGGCAACAAGAAGCTAATCAGCAAGATTATCATTGAGCCGGGAGAGTTCTCGGGACAGATGTATCCGCTGAACCTTTACACCAAATGGGACCGCAACAACTACGGCCCAATCTGGATTCCCGCCAAAGGCGCCACCATCAAGCTGACCGAAGACAACCTGCCCATCTACGAACGCTGCATCGTTGCTTACGAAGGCAACAAGCTGGAGGTCAAGGAAGACGGCATCTACATTAACGGTGAAAAAACCGACTCCTATACTTTCAATATGGACTATTATTGGATGATGGGCGACAACCGCGACAAGTCCGCCGACTCCCGTTACTGGGGTTTTGTACCGGAAAACCATGTCGTAGGAAAGCCTATCGTAGTATGGTTGTCATTAGACAAAGACCGCAACTGGTTTGACGGCAAGATACGCTGGAACCGGATATTCAAGTGGGTGGACGGCATTAAATGAATTAATAATCAGAAACTAAAGAATTAAAGGGGAAGGTGGGAAACGATTGCAAACCTTTCGTTCTTTAATTCTTTAATTTTTTCATTCTTTAATTTCGAACGATAGGATGAAAGGCTGGAAAATAGCAATTGCAATAGTTGGAGTGACACTCGTCGTAGTGCTGCTTCGAGGTTGTGTTGCAACTTCCTATCTTATCCCTTCTTCCGGTATGGAAAACTCACTGTACCAGGGTGAGCGTATTCTTGTGAACAAGTGGAGCTACGGTCTGCGACTTCCTTTTATGAAGTTATGGGGGTATCATCGCTGGGCAGACAGTCCGGTACGGAAAGAAGATATTCTCGTATTCAACAACCCAGCCAATCTTTCAGAACCCATGATTGACCGGCGGGAAGTCTTTATCGGCCGTTGCATCGGTACTCCCGGAGACACTTTACTGATAGATTCGCTCTTTTCGGTGATTCCTTCGAAGAAAAATGCACCCGACCAGAAGTTCCTTTACTCTTATCCTAGACAACGGGAACGACAGTTGGATTCATTGCTTTCCATCCTTTCCATCGCTCCCAACGAACTATTGGGACAGGACTTAATAAAGAATATACGTAGTTTCAGCCGCTATGAACACTACTTGCTGGAACAAGCCATGAACGGAAATTGCTGGATAGAACCGATTGTCAAGGAAGACTCCATGGAAACGTTGAAACCGCTGATAATCCCCAGCAAAGGCAAAGCCATACGCGTATATCCGTGGAACAGAACTTTGCTGCAAAACACACTGGTACTTCACGAAAAGAAGCAGGCTGAAATAAAGAACGACACCCTCTTTATAGAAGGCAAGCCCGTGCAACACTGCTACTTCAGCAAAGATTACTATTGGGTAAACGCCAACAATTCCATCAACCTTTCAGATTCCCGCCTCTTCGGTTTTGTACCCCAAGACCATATAATAGGCAAGGCAAGCGTCATCTGGTTTTCCAAAAAGAAAGGAACAGGACTCTTCAACGGCTACCGCTGGGACAGAATGTGGAAAAGAGTGGAATGACACAAATGAAAGAATAAAAATGAAAGAATAAACAATGAACAGTAACTTCAACTGCAAATCATAAATCGCCCAATCCTAAATATACTGATGAAAACCGTATTTCTTTCTTCCGCCTATCTGGCCCCCGTAGAGTATTACACCAAATTGCTGGCATACGACAAAGTGTTTATCGAGCAGCACGACCACTATATGAAGCAGACCTACCGCAACCGTTGCACCATTGCCGCACCGGACGGTGAATTGGCACTTTCCATTCCCACCGTCAAGCCGGACACGCTGAAATGTCCGATGCGGGATATACGTATTTCCGACCACGGCAACTGGCGGCACCTGCATTGGAATGCCATAGAGTCGGCCTATAACCATACTCCTTTCTTTGAGTATTATAAAGACGATTTCCGTCCTTTCTACGAAAAGAAGTATGAATTCCTGGCCGACTTCAATGAAGAACTTTGCCGTCTCATCTGTTCCTTGATAGATATACAGCCCGATATGGAACGTACCTCTGAATACCGGACCGAATTCACTCTGGATGAAACAGACTTCCGCGAAAGCATCCATCCGAAAAAGGACTTCACGCTGGAAGACACAGCGTTCTCACCACAGCCCTATTATCAGGTATTTCAGGAGAGACTTGGTTTTCTGCCCAACCTAAGCATCATAGACCTGCTGTTCAATATGGGGCCGGAAAGTCTGTTGGTGTTACAAAAGTCTATTACTTGCTGAATTTCTGCAGAAATTCCGGCAAGTTCTCCCCCTCTCCAAGACCCAGCTTCTTCCGCAGACGATACCGGCTGATTTCAACCCCACGCAAAGAGATATTCATCAATGGAGCTATCTCTTTAGAAAGCAGATTCATCTTTATATATGCACACAACAGCTTATCTTTGTTATTCAATCCAGGATATGCCTCTTCCAGCTTCCGGAAGAAGTCGTGATGTACCGAGTCAAATGTACTTTGGAATGCCTGCAAATCATCATCATGCTCTATATTCGTTTCAATCTGTCCTAACAGGCGGAGTGTTTTACGACGAAGAGAAACCAAATTCGCTTCATTGATGGAATGGGAAATGCCCAAAACTTCCTTCTTAATTCCCAATAGCATCTCATTTTTACGTACTATGTTCAATGTCGTACGAATCAACTCTTCCGATTTATGATGCAATTCGGAACGCAGATTCTCCTCCTTCAATAAATCAATCTTTCTGTCCTTCAAATCACTCTCCTCCTTGAACTGCTGTTTCTGTCTGTAAAGTTCCAGTTCTTTCTGCATCAACAAGTGCTTACGACTAGCGGCAATGCGATAATACATATAATACAGTAATAGAACGATAGCCATACTATACGCCAGGTAGCTCCACCAAGTGCGATACCATGGAGGTAATACCTCAAAAGCAAAAGATGTCACTATAGGAACCGTGTCCTTATCCGTAAACAACTTTACACTGAATATATACTTGCCTTCATGCAAACCAGTAAACTCTTTCTTGTTATTCTCGCTATACTCACTCCACTCACCTTCCTCACTGCCATTACTTAACCTATAAGAATAAAGGGCTGTCTGCATTTTACTATAGTTATTGGCACTATACTCTATACGGAGAGAATTATGGGTATAGGGAATTATCACCGGACTATCATCATATGAATAACTCCGGCCATAAACAAGCGAATCACGCTGTCCCGTCATATATACTTTCCTGATTTGCAAAGTAAACGGAGAACGATACGGTGACTGACTATCCAGCCTAATGAGTGAAAAACCTTCTTCGGTACCGACCACAATCTGTCCCTGATTACAAAAATAGACATCTTCGAAATTCTCAATTAGTGATTCACGCAGGAACGTTTCATGTTCTACCCGATAATATTTCTTTTCAGCGGCATCATAACGTAAAACCTTCAACCGGCCATCCGCTACGTACCATATATTCTTCAAAGAGTCTGCCTTCAGATAAGTGTAAACTTTTCCATCCAGCAGATTCTCCAGACGTGTAAATCTCTCCAAACAATCACGTGTCTGGTCATAACTCCACAAACCGTGATGAGAAGTTACAACGACATCACCATCCACCTCCGACAAACAAGCATCATAACCAAGCGGGAAAGTTTTGTTGTTATAATCTTTAAACTTCCTTACCTGCCTCAAATCCTCGGATAAAGTGACCCTGGATACTCCGTTTTCCTTATTGGCTATCCACAAAGTATTCGCCGTTAACTTTTCCGGCAACATATCTTTGCATGAACGGGGAAATCCTTGAATCCTGCATTCTACCCTCCAATGTGTACCTTTTTTCACAAGAAGATACAGCCCACTATATGTACCTGCCAACAATACATCTTCATGCCCGGCCAGCTTTACAATATCCCATACTCCCTTAAGACCGTCAAGATGTTCTATCCGTTTATCATCTGCAATGAATATACCGTTGTCCGAACAGCAAAACATCTTGTCGTCATATTCACGAAGTGACCATATCTGCCCACCTGTACCGGGTACAAAGTCCACCGGATATTCCTTATTCAACCGCCTGGGAAAAGTTGTACAATACAGTCCCTGATTGGTTCCCAAATAAAAACGTCCCTGATAATGACACGACGCATAACCTGAACCTATAACAGACCTGCCCCCATACAATGAAGCAACACGTGCATTCAGATGAATACAGTCAATCCCATTGTCCAAACCCAGCCATAGATGTCCGGCCTCATCAAACATCATACTTAGTACAGTCTTGTTTTGCAATCCATTACCTGTAGATATGACTTCCGCTTCATCTGTCTTCAAATTCAGCAAACAAATTCCATTCTGAACACTCCCTAATGCCAACAAGGAGTCTTTCAAAGCAGCACAAAAAAGCTGGTTCCGACTACAAAAGTCATCAGCCGCTGTTGCATACTTCCGCAAAACGGAACCATCATAAACAAACAATCCTTTATCCCTACTTACAACAATCAATTTATCCTGATAGGACAGTAAACCACCTGTTTTCACCGTACTTCCTATGTCAGAAGTGTTATCTACCGGTATAAACTCCGTACCGTTCAATATCATCAATCCTTTGGAAGAAGTCATATAGAATTTATTCCTGACTACCAATGAAGAATAAATATCCGAAAAAACATCTATCTGGCTAATCTTGCCATTTTCCAAACAAAAGAAACGACGATTTGACTGAAAACAAATTCGATTTTTATCCGACAGAATATTCCAGATTATCCCTACAGATACCGTCGACGGCAAACTGTCTGACAAGCATGTGTAATCCAAACCACCTAAAGGACTTGGACAAAAATAGCCAAACTGCCCCATTCCACCGATATAAATCCGATTATCACTTCCAATTTCCAGAGCACGTGTTTTAGCGTTCCTAATGGGATACGTGTTCCAGGCTACACCATCAAACTCCAACAAGCCTTTATTATTGGCTATATATATCCAACCATTGTCATGTTGCCGAATATTCCAATTCTGATTACCAGCTTTATAAGTATGCCTCGTATAATTCATGATAGGCCGTTGCCAATCGGCCCTCAAGGAAATCGAAAACAACAGCAGAAAAATACAAGTCAGAATAAACACTCGATTCATAGCGGTTAATATTTGTTCTTTACAAACACAAAGATAATACCTTTTTGCAGTAAAGACATTTATATATATAAAAATAAGAGCATATAGCAAAATCGCAAGATGTACCATTTTTACATTTTATTCAACTGATTATAAAAATTTTATATCATGGAAGAGAAAGCTTTGATGTAGTCATAACACATGATTGAGAAAGTTTTGATGTAGCCCTTTTGCCTTAGTGAATATAAGAGAAGACTACTTTTGCCCCTGACAAAATACATAACTTACAATTAATTAAATCTACGTATTATGAGAAAAAAGATCTTTTTCCGAAAGCTGGTACAGCTACTTTTCTTCTGTTGTATGCTTCTTACCAGTTTGGGAACTTTTGCCCAAAGTAGTATTACTATTAAAGGACAAGTGGTAGATGAAACTACCAGTGAGCCCCTTATCGGGGTTTCAATCCTTGAAAAAGGGACAAATAATGGAATCATTACCGACATTGACGGTAATTTCAGTCTCCAGGCTTCCCTCAATTCAACTATTGTAATTTCTTACATCGGGTATGTTACTCAAGAAATTCCAGTCAACCATGTAAAAGGAACCATCAGACTGAAAGAGGACACACAAACACTGGATGAGGTGGTTGTTGTAGGATTCGGTACACAAAAGAAAGTAAACCTCACCGGTTCTGTGGCTACTGCTTCAGCCAAAGATCTCGAAGCCCGCCCCGTGAGCAGTGCCGTACAAGCACTGCAAGGTGTTATCCCTGGCTTGAATATCTCAAACAGTGGGCATGGTGGTGAACTGAATGCCAGCAAATCCATCAACATTCGTGGCAATGGTACCGTAGGCAAAGACGCTAATAATAATGACTATGCCAGCGGTTCACCGCTCATCTTGATTGATGGTATGGAAGGAGACCTCAATACCATTAATCCACAAGATATTGAGAGTATCTCCGTATTGAAAGACGCAGCAGCCTCGTCCATCTACGGTTCACGCGCGCCTTTCGGAGTCGTATTGGTAACCACCAAATCCGGTAAATCCGGTCGCCCGGTAATTAACTACAACAACAGTTTCCGTTTCAACACCCCCATCAAGATGCCCAAAATGATGAATGCATGGGAATACGTTAACTATTACGATGAAGCCATGTTCAACAAAAACAGCACACACTACTATACAGAAGAGTACAAGCAGAAAGTGAAAGACTATGTTGACGGTAAACTTGCCCCTAATGACGTCGCCGAAGCACAAGGCAACGGTAAATGGAATTATGACTATACCTGGGGCAATGTAGACTGGCTACAAGAATACTACCGTAACTGGTCTACTGCACAAGAACATAATGCCAGTATCAGTGGAGGTACAGAAAAGTTTACTTACTACATGTCAGCCAATTATTTGGGACAAAGCGGCTTCATGCGCTACGGCACAGACCACAACAAGCGCTATAACTTGACAGGAAAAATTTCTGCCCAAATTACAGATTATGTAAAGGTAGACTATTCCACCCGTTATTCACGCACCGATTATGACCGCCCAAGTATACTATGGAATGATTTCTATAACAATGTACTCCGTCGCTGCCGTCCGGTACGTCCCCTGAAAGACCCCAACGGCTACTACATGTCCGACATCAACTACATCGAGGCCTTGCAAAACGGCGGTCGTCAGAACGAAATCAACGATGGGCTTTCCCAACAAGTACGTATTACCATTACCCCACTGAAAAACTGGAATATCATCGGTGAACTCAACATCAAGACCGACAATAATTGGACACATTATGAACACAAGCGTGTATACTCACACATGGCCAACGATCCAGAGAAAACATATGTAGCTACCATGACCGGGCCAAGTGAAGACAAGGTGTACGAATACGCCTACAAATCGCTCTTCCTGAATCCCAATGTTTATACCAACTACGACATCACCCTGGGGCAGCACACCATTGCAGCCACAGCCGGTATGCAGATTGAACGGCAAAAATATCGTGATGTAAGCGCACAACGCGCTGACATGATTTCTACCGACCTTCCAGTTCTCAACTTGACTACCAGTTCACAATCTTACGGCATTTCAGGTGTTGTGCAAGAGTGGGCCAGTGCAGGTTTTTTTGGCCGCATCAACTATGATTATGCCGGGCGTTATTTGGTAGAAGGTAACCTCCGCTACGACGGTTCCTCCCGCTTCCGCCGTGGTAACCGCTGGATTCTAACTCCTTCCTTCTCACTCGGCTGGAATATTGCCCGCGAAGCATTCTTCGAATCTCTGGCAGAAAAAATTTCTACCTTAAAGTTAAGAGTATCTTACGGCACACTGGCCAATGCCAACATCTATAACTGGTATCCCACTTATCAGACAATGGATGTAAAAGCATCCAATGGTAACTGGCTCATCAACAATGCCAAGCCCAATACTGCCAAAGCTCCGAAACTGGTTTCTTCTTCACTGACTTGGGAAAAGATCAAAAGTACCAATATCGGTCTGGATGTAGCTGCTCTCAACAATCGTCTGACCGGTTCTTTCGACTATTTCATACGCAAAACAGAAGACATGATGGGACCCGGCATTGAATTACCCGCCGCACTTGGTACCAATGTTCCCCCTACCAATAATACCGATATGAAGACCTATGGCTGGGAACTTCAAATCGGGTGGCGTGACCAAATCGGTGACTTCAAATATGGAGCCAAACTAAGTCTTTCCGACTCGCAAAGCAAGATTCTACGCTATGGTAACCCTACCGGTTCCCTTTCCAAATATGTGGAAGGCGAACTCATCGGTAATATTTACGGTTACACAACCATCGGCATTGCCAAGACCGATGAAGAAATGCAGCAGCATCTCGCTTCACTACCCAACGGTGGACAAAGTGCGTTAGGCAGCCAATGGGCGGCCGGAGACATCATGTACGCCGACCTCAACGGGGATGGTAAAATCAATAACGGAAGTTATACCATCAATGATATGGGTGACATGAAAAAAATCGGTAACAGTACCCCCCGTTTCATGACGGGCATCAACCTGGATGCTGCCTACAAAGGATGGGACTTACAAATGTTCTGGCAAGGCGTACTGAAGCGCGACTGGTGGCCGGGCGATAAAAACATGACTTTCTGGGGTGTAACGGACGGTGAATGGTGGTCTACCTCGTTCAAAGAGCATCTTGACTACTTCCGTACATCCGAAAATCCACTGGGAGAGAATCTGAATTCCTATTACCCACGACCGATTTTTAATACAAAAAACAACAAAAGCCAGACCCGCTATCTGCAGAATGCAGCCTACATGCGTCTGAAAAACATACAGGTTGGCTATACTTTCCCCAAAGTATGGATAAACAAACTTATGCTACAGAATCTGCGCATCTTTGTTTCCGGCGAAAACCTATTGACCATTACCAGCCTCAGCGATACCATGGACCCGGAAACATGTGGTGCCGGATACCAAAGCACCGAACAAGCAAACGGTACGGTATATCCACTGGCAAAGACAATATCATTCGGATTAAGTGTTAACTTCTAAAACAAAAACAAGAATATGAAAACATTAAAGTATAAACATATCGTAAAAGGAATCGTTTTGGGATGCATGCTCATGACCGGAACCGGTTGTGATGATTTCTTGGATATCACCCCTCCCTCTGACGTTGCTCCCGAAAACTATCTGGTGGAAGAGAGTCAATTAGCTGCCTATACTATCCGTTATTACACGGATAACTTCCCTTCACTGAACAGCTTATATGGAGATGACGAAATGGCTACGGACAACGCCACCACCCGCAACTCCAGCAACCGTTACCTAATTGGCGAATGGAAAACTCCGGCAAGTGGCGGCGAATGGAACTTCAACAACATTTATACGTTGAATTATTTCATCCAATCTACCGAGAAGAATCTGGAAACCGGAAGTATCAAAGGAAACTCAACCAACATCAAGCACTACATTGGTGAAGGCTATTTCCTACGGGCCTACCAATATTTCTACCGTTTACGCAAATTGGGCGATTTCCCCATCATCAAAGAAGTATTGCCCGATAACAAAGAAGCACTTGTCGAAGCTTCCAAGCGACAGCCACGCAATGAAGTAGCTCGCTTCATTCTGCAAGACCTGGACAAGGCAATCGAATATTTGACCAACAATCCTGACGGAGGCAAAGCGCGCATTACAAAAAATGCCGCACTTGTGCTAAAAGCCCGTGTAGCCTTGTTCGAAGCAACCTGGGAAAAATACCATGCCGGGACTGCACTAGTTCCAAACGGTAAGGGATGGCCAGGAGCTGAAAAAGATTATAATAAAGGATATCAATTCCCCAGTGGAAGCCCCGAAGCGGAAGTGAACTTCTTCCTCGACCAGGCTATCAACGCCTCCCAGACCGTAGCAGATGCCGTGGCACTGACCGCCAACAACGGTAGTATACAGCAATCTGCTGCCGATGCCGCCAACGACTACTATGACATGTTCGCTACCCAGAACCCGAACGGATATCCCGAGGTCCTGATGTACCGTCCCTACAACCGTGACTTGAGCATAGGTACCGACTACAACCATCACATTTACTACGGGTATGCCCGTGGCTATACACACCAGATGGAACATTCCTTTCTCATGAAGAACGGTCTGCCCGTCTATGCAGAAGGTAGCGGTTACAAAGGCGACGACTACATCGGTGATACCAAGATAGACCGCGATGACCGTTGGCGCCTCTTCATGAAGGCTCCGGGTGAAGTAAAAACATTCATCAACACTACTAGTCCCGAATACTTCTCCACTACCCCGATGGTCTATTCCGATGACGTGAAGTACTCTACTGCCACAGGATACCTGCTGGGTAAAGGTTACTCCCACGACTTGAAGGACCAGGATCTGAACAAAGACCAGACTGCCGCCATCATGTTCCGGGCAGCAGAAGCCTACATTACTTACATTGAAGCCTACTACGAAAAGAACCATAAACTGGATGACAAAGCCGACAAATACTGGCGTGCCTTGCGTACTCGTGCCGGTATTGAACCCGATTACAACAAGACCATTGCCGCTACCGACATGGGGCAAGAAAAACTATATGATTGGGGAGCCTATTCCACCGGACAATTAATAGACAAAACACTGTTCAATATCCGCCGCGAACGCCGCAATGAATTTATAGGAGAAGGCTACCGTTACAACGATTTGATCCGTTGGCGTGCCATGGACCAGCTGAATGGTTTCCAGATAGAAGGAATCAAGCTGTGGGGTCCCATGATTAAAGACTATGAAACAGCAGGACTGACCGACAAACTAATTTACGGTAAAAGCGATAAAGAAAACACCATCTCATCACCGGAATTAAGCGAATATGTACGCCCCTACCAAGTAGCGTCTACCGGACTGTACTACAATGGATTGAACTTCTGCCAGGCACACTACCTCAGCCCGATAGCCGAAAGTCATTTCCTGATTACAGCTTCAGACGGTGAAACCACCAGCACCTCCCCCATTTACCAGAATCCGGGATGGCCAATCAAAGCTAACGAATCCGCTGACAGATAATCACATGCATCCGGAATAAAAAGGTTGTTTTCTAAACCGGGAGGCGAAAATATCACATTTATCTTTATTTTCGCCTCCCCTTTCATTATCTTTGTCAGCATCACAGTTCTATAATACTTTATCTTTTATCATGAGAATCTTCAAGCATATACACAAACCGGTCTGTTGGACAATTGCTACAATAATTATTTTTTCTATCCTGGCCCCGTCCAGTCTTTATGCACAACGGGAAATCCAAACCATCAACGACAGTTGGAAGTTCCGAAAAGGCGAATGTACCGCTGCCTTAGACAGCACTTTCAAGGATGACGAATGGGAGGATATTCACCTGCCCCATACTTGGAATACCGACGCATATACCGAGAAGGATTATTATCGGGGTACGGGATGGTACCGTAGACAAATAATCCTGCCACAAGACTGGATAGGGAAACAAGTTTTTCTGAAACTGGATGCTGCCAGCAAAGCAACTTGTATCTATATCAATGGAAAGAAAGTCGGTGAACATACTGGAGGTTACACTGCAAGCACACTCAACATTACTCCATTTCTCTCCTTCAACTCACCCAACATGCTGGTTATCCGCGTGGATAATGCCAGAATGGACATTCCGCCTATTTCGGGTGACTTTACCTTCTTCGGTGGTATTTATAGAGATGCATGGCTCATCGCCGTACCCAGCCAACATTTCAATCTGACAAATCATGGTTCCGACGGTATCTTCATCACCACTCCCCGGGTATCCGAGCAACAAGCCACCTTGTCCATCCATGGCGAAATAAAGAATGATGCCCGGGAAAAAGCAGCACTCGAACTGGTACACTCCATCTACCACCCTGATGGAACCCTCCTCCAAACGCAAAAGCAGTTTATACAGCTCAAAGCCGGAGAGACACGAAACTTTGACAGCAATATATCTCCTATCCTCCAACCACTGCTATGGACTCCGGAAACGCCCTACCTCTACAGAGTAGAAACCACCTTGTTCAACTGCAAAACAAAGTCCATCGTAGACCAAAGCAACCACCATACCGGTTTCCGCTGGTTCCATTTCGAATCCAACAAAGGCTTCTACCTTAACGGAAAGCCCTATAAACTGCGCGGTATCTGCCGCCACCAGGACCAGAAACCTATCGGTGTAGCCCTGACGGACGAAATGCACCGCCGTGACATGAAACTAATGAAAGAGATGGGAGCCAACTTCATCCGAATTTCCCATTATCCACAAGACGACGCTATCATAGAGATGTGTGACAAGCTGGGAATGCTGGCATGGGAAGAAATTCCCGTCATAGACATTGTGCCCGACACACCGGGTTACGGAGACAACTGCGAACGCAGCTTACGGGAAATGATACGCCAACATTACAATCATCCGTCCATCATCATTTGGGGATACATGAATGAAATATTACTTGTCACCCAACGAAAATATAAAACCGAAAACGAGCTGAAACCCGTTATAGAACGTACCCTTGCACTGGCCAACAGACTGGAACAAGTTCTGAAAGAAGAAGACTCCACCCGTATCAGTGCCATGGCCTTCCACGGCAGCAACAGCTACAACGAAACCGGACTGAGCCAGATTACCGACATCGTAGGCTGGAACCTCTACCAGGGCTGGTACGGAGGCGACGTCACAGGCTTCGAGAAGTTCCTCGCCGAACAGCACCGCAACTACCCCGCTCACCCGATGATTGTGAGCGAGTACGGTGCCGGTTCGGACAGACGGCTGCACACACTCGCTCCCCGCGCCTTCGACTTCAGCATCGAGTACCAGCAGAAATACCTGGAGCACTACCTCCCCGTGCTTGAAGAGACGCCCTACGTCTGCGGCGGCACACACTGGAACTTCATCGACTTCTCATCCGCACTGAGAGACGAATCCATGCCACGCATCAACAACAAAGGGCTGGTCTATGCCGACCGCACGCCGAAGGACGTTTACTATTATTATAAAGCGGCATGGCGCAGCGACATCCCCGTGCTGCACATTGCCAGCCGCGACTGGACACGCCGTAGCGGTGTACAACAGGAAGGCAAGCCGGTGATGCTGCCCGTCAAGGTCTACTCCAACTGTCCCGAAGTGGAGCTCTTCATCGACGGGACATCCGTAGGCAAGAAAAAGACGGAGAACTTCACCGCCCTCTTCGAGGTGCCGTTCCTCCGGAAAGAACCTTTCCTTTCGGCACACGCCACCTATCAGGGCAAGCCGGTGACGGACGGATTGCGGGTAGGTTTCACCCCCATCCCCGACAGGCTGGACAAAACCAATCTGAACGGATTGGAACTTGCCGTCAACGTAGGCAGCCATTGCTTCTTCACCTCCGACGAGAGTCACCTGACCTGGGTTCCCGACCAACCCTACACCCCGGGCAGCTGGGGCCATCTCGGCGGCAAGGAAGCGGGCACGCAGACCGAAATCGGCCTGACGACCGACGGCCCGCTGTTCCAGACCCTGCGCAACGGCCTTGAAGGCTACCGCTTCGACGTGCCCCAAGGTGTTTACGAAGTAGAACTGCTCTTCACCGACATCTACCGCCGGAACAGCTCCACAGCCTACCTGCTGGGCCGCGAGAGGCAGCAAGAGAACCGCGAGAACGCCTTCCGCATCACTATCAACGGAAAGACCGTGGAAGATGCCCTCTCCCCCTGCCGCACAAGCGGCTACTTCCGCGCCTTGCGAAAGAAATACATCGTCGACAACGATACAGACCATCTCGAAATCAAATTCCATGCCCGAAGCGGAAACAGCTTCCTGAACGGAATCAAGATAAGGCACAGGAATTAAACATCAAGAACCCGCGCCGCCCACAGAAAACAAACTTATAACAAAACCCATAAACCCATGAAACAGAAAGCAACCAAATGGGCACTTGCCCTCCTCCTCTGGATGCCGGGCGCACAAGCCCAGTCCATCTGGAACACCGACCACCTGCAAAGCGTGAAGCAATCCATCGACAAGCCTTTCTATGCCCACTCCTACCAGGCACTGAAAGCCGAAGCCACCCGTCTGCTGGATGCCGAACCCCTCTCCGTGATGATGAAGGAGAAGACTCCTGCCAGCGGAGACAAGCACGACTACATGAGCCAGGCCCGCTACTACTGGCCCGACCCCGCCAAACCCCACGGACTGCCCTACATCAACCGCGACGGCATATCGAACCCCGAACTGAACAAGCTGGACCGCAACCGTCTGGGAGCCACCGCCAACCGTGTCACCACCCTTGCCCTCGCCTGGTACTTCAGCGGAGAAGAGCGCTACGCACAAAAGGCTACGGAACTGCTCCGCGTGTGGTTCCTCAACAAAGAGACCCGCATGAACCCCAATCTGGAATATGCCCAAGTGACACCGGGCCACAACAACGACAAAGGACGCTCCTACGGCCTGATAGACACCTACTCCTTTGTAGAGATGCTGGATGCCGTGGCCCTCTTGGAACCATCGAAAGCATTCACTGCCAAAGACAGCAAACAACTCAAGGCCTGGTTCGCCCAACTGACCCACTGGATGCTCTCCAGCCCGCAAGGCAAGGAAGAGGCGGAATGCAAGAACAACCACAGCATCGCCTACGACGTGCAGATAGCCGCCTTCTCGCTCTACGGAGGCAAACAGCAGCAAGCCATCGACATCATCAACGCCCTGCCCGCACGCCGCATCGCCAAGCAGATTGACACGGACGGCAAGCAGCCCCACGAGTTGACCCGCACACTGGCTTTCCACTACTCACAGTACAACCTGACCCACATCCTCGACCTCCTCACCATGGCACGCAACCTGAACATGGACACCGAAGCCCTTGCCGCACACGACGGGCATAGCTTCTACAAGGCGATGGACTTTCTGGCACAATACATGGGCAAGGATTCGGGCACATGGCCCTACCGGCAGATAAGCGGATGGGAAGAAGCACAACAGAACTTCTGCCGCGACCTCTACCGCACCGCCACCTGGCTCAACCCCACACGCAAGGATTACCTGCGCCTGTACAACGACTGCCGCACGCTGGACCTGGGCGACCGCTTCAACCTGCTCTACGTGCAAGCCACCGAAGTGGACCACGCCTACGCCTTCGCCGCCGGACAGCTGCAACTCGCCATGCAGTGCGCCGACAAGGCACGCAAGGAGCAGAAGAACGCCGCACGCCGCCGCGTAGTGCCACGTACCATTGCCAAAGACGGCTCGCTGGCCATGATACACCCCCACGACTGGTGCTCGGGCTTCTTCCCCGGCTCCCTGTGGCAGATGTATGCCTACACACACAGCGACTTCTGGCGGCAGTCGGCCATCTCCTGGACCTGGCCCATCGAAGAGGCCAAATGGCACAAAGGCACGCACGACCTGGGCTTCATGATGTACGACAGCTTCGGCAAGGCCTACGAACTGACGGGTGAGCAGTCTTATAAAGATGTAGTCATCCAGAGCGCCCGCACGCTGATTACCCGCTACAGCCCCAAGGTGAAGAGCATCCGCTCGTGGGACCACAACCGCGACAAGTGGAAGTATCCCGTCATCATCGACAACATGATGAACCTCGAAATGCTGTTCCGCGCCACCCAGCTCACCGGCGACTCCGTCTACTGGAAGGTGGCAGTGGACCACGCCAACACCACGATGAAGAACCACTTCCGGCCCGACCACTCGTCTTATCACGTAGTGGACTATGACCCCGAAACGGGCGACGTCCGCCTGAAATGCACGCACCAGGGACACTCGGACGACTCCTTCTGGAGCCGCGGACAGGCTTGGGGCCTCTACGGCTACGCCATGTGCTACCGCTTCACACGCAACCCCGCCTACCTGAAGCAGAGCGAAAACATAGCCGACTTCTTCCTCTCACTGCCCCACATGCCTGCCGACGGCGTGCCCTACTGGGACATGAAGATGGACAACATCAACAACCTCACGCCCGACAACGTGAACCCCGACGTGCCGCGCGACGCCTCCGCGGCCGCACTCATCGCCTCCGGTCTGTACGAACTCTGCACCTACGTGACTCCCGAGAAGGGCCGCCGCTACCGTGCCACAGCCGACAAGATTGTTGCCAGCCTCAACAGCCACTACCAGGCACAGCCGGGCACGCACTACGGCTTCCTCCTTCTCCACTCCACCGGACACCACCCAGGCGGAAGCGAGATAGACGTGCCGCTGAACTATGCCGACTACTACTATCTGGAGGCACTGGCACGGAAAAGGGCACTGGATGCGGAATAACCACCTCTGATTATCAACTACTTAACATCATTTATCAAACACTGGACTTTGAGCCGTCAGAGTCCGGTGTTTGAGCCGTCAGACACTGGATTCTGACACGACAAAGTCCGGTGTCTGACAAATCATACAATATACCCCTATATGAAGACACTCAAAAACCTACTCTGCCTGTTGCTTGCCTGCCTATGGGCAAACAGCATTTCCGCCCTCATCCCCACCGACCGCAAACAACGTCTTACGACGGGTTGGGAGTTCATCCGTCAGGACATGGGCAGCATCTGGGAAGTGATGCGCCCCGTGCCCGGAACCGGAAAACCCGAAGCCGTCCCCCTCTGGCAGAAGGTGACCCTGCCCCATTGCTTCAACGCCGAAGATGCGGTAGACCCCTACACGAACTACTACCAAGGCGCCGGATGGTATCGCACCACCCTCCATATAAACAGCCCTTATCAAGACGGGCGCATCTACCTGGAGTTTGAAGGCGCGGGACAGAACACCGAGGTCTACGTCTACACCACCCTTGTGGCCTCGCACACCGGCGGATACGACGAATGGAAAGCCGACATCACGGAAGCTGTGGAACAGTTCCGCTCCAACCCCGCCTGCCGCGAACGCTTCGGTGGGAAGATACCCGTCGCCATCCGTTGCGACAACAGCCGCGACACGGAAACAATTCCCTCCGACATGTCCGACTTCAACCTCTACGGAGGTCTCTACCGCTATGTCAACTTGGTTTACACCCCCGCACATTCCATCGGGCAAGTGCAGATAAACGCCCGGACAACTCCCGGCGACAAGCTGGGCAAGGTGGAGTGGCAGGTCACTACCGAACGTCCCCTCTCCGCCTCCCCGTCCGAAGAAGTGCCTGAACTGATGATTACCGTCCTCTCGCCCGAAGGAAGGAAGATTTACCAAGACTGCTACCCGCTGCAAGACACCTGCCGCGCCTGGTTCGCCCTGAAAAGCCCCACGCTCTGGAGTCCCGACAGCACCGCACTCTACACCTTCCGGGCCCAACTCATTGCGGGAGGCACCGACACCTTGCTGACCCACACGGAGCATTTCGGCTTCCGCCACATCCGCTTCGAGGAGAAAGGACCCTTCTACCTCAACGGGCAACGGCTGTTGCTACGCGGCACCCATCGCCACGAAGACCACGCCGGGGTAGGTGCCGCCCTCACCGAAGAGATGATGATTGCCGAAATGAAGCAAATCAAGGCAATGGGCGCCAACTTCATCCGCCTGGGCCACTACCAACAGTCGGAAATCATCCTCCGCCTCTGCGACAAGCTGGGGCTTCTGGTGTGGGAAGAGATTCCGTGGTGCCGTGGCGGACTGGGCGGCGAGAAGTACCGCGAACAGGCACGCCGCATGCTCACCAATATGATCGGCCAGCACCGCAACCACCCCTGCGTCATCCTTTGGGGCACGGGCAACGAAAACGACTGGCCGGGCGACTTCGAGGAGTTCGACACGGACAGCATCCGCACCTTTATGGGCGAACTGAACGACCTCGCGCACCGACTTGACCCCACCCGTCCCACCGTCATCCGCCGTTGCGACTTCTGCCGCGACATCGTGGACGTGTATTCGCCCAGCATCTGGGCAGGCTGGTACGGGCGGCGCTTCCGCAACTACCGCGAGATGGTACAAGCGGGCTTCGAGAGCGTGCCCCGCTTCATCCATGCCGAATGGGGCGGCGACAGCCACGCCGGACGCCACGCCGAGGAGCAAATGACAAAACACGGCTCCTCCTTCGACATCGAAGCGGGCGACCGCAACGGCGACTGGAGCGAATCGTACATCGTCCGCCTCTTCGACTGGCACCTGAAAGAGCAGGAGCAGATGCCTTGGCTCACCGGAAGCGCCTTCTGGACCTTCAAGGACTTCTCCACCCCGCTACGCCCGCTGAACCCCATCCCCTACGTCAACCAAAAGGGCGTAGTGCAGCGCGACGGCACACCCAAAGAGAGCTACTACGTCTTCCAAAGCTACTGGAGCCACGAACCGATGCTGCACATCTACGGGCACTCCTGGCCTGTGCGGTGGGGCAAGGCGGGCGAGGCGAAGGAAATCCTCGTTTACTCCAACTGCCCCGAAGCAGAACTCTTCGTCAACGGCATCTCCTTAGGACGGAAAAAGCGCGACAGCCAAGACTATCCTGCCGCCGGATTCCACTGGAACGCCGTGCTGAAGGAGGGAGAAAACGAAATTGAAGCCATCGCCTACCGCGACAACAAGCCCTGCCTGCGCGACAAGATACACCAGACCTACCAGACACAGCCTTGGGGTGCCCCCGCCCAAATACGCCTGACACAGGCCAAGGTGGACGAAGAAACCATACTGGTACAGGCCGAACTGCTGGACAAGGACGGCATCCCCTGCCTCGACGCCTGCCACTTCATCGAATTCGGCTGCACGGACAGCGAAGCATTGCTCCGAAACCAAGGAACCGCCCACGGGTCGCAACTCCTGCAAGCCACGGGCGGACGGGCAGGCATCTACGTCAAGAGCCACGTTCCGGTAGTGGTAAGCGCCCGCTGCAAGGAAGAAATATGCGGCACCGCCTTCATTTCAGTCGGAAAATAAGGAGAACTCTAAAGAGAATTCCATAATTTTGCAATATCGAACCGGAAAAATACAAAATCAGTAGACAAAACATCGTATGAAAAACCTATTCGACATCAAACACCGCGTAGTGGTCATCACCGGCGGAACGGGCGTATTGGGAAGGGCCATCGCCCTGCACCTCGCAGAGGAGGGCGCCAAAGTAGTCATCCTGGGCCGCAAAGCCGAAGTGGGACACGCCCTCGCGGCAGACATCAAGGCAGCCGGCGGCGAAGCCCTCTTCCTGACCACCGACGTGACCGACCGCGCACGCCTGGAGCAGAACCTGAGCGACATACTCGCCGCCTACGGCCGCATAGACGCCCTGCTGAACGCCGCCGGCGGAAACATGCCGGGCGCCACCATCGCCCCCACGGGCACCATCTTCGACTTGAAGACAGAGGAGTTTCAACGGGTGCTGGAATTGAACCTGACGGGCACCGTGCTGCCCACACAAGTCTTCCTCCGCCCGATGGTGGAGCAGAAGCGCGGCGCCATCGTCAACTTTTCCAGCATGGCAGCCTTCCGCCCCCTGACGCGCGTGGCCGGATATGCCGCCGCCAAAGCGGGTATCTCGAACTTCACCGCCTTCATGGCTGCCGAAGTTGCCAGGAAGTTTGGCGAAGGCATCCGCGTGAATGCCATCGCCCCCGGATTCTTCCTCACGGAGCAAAACCGAGCCCTGCTGACGAACCCGGACGGAAGCTACACGGAACGCGGGCAAGATGTGATTCGCCAAACTCCCTTCGGACGCATGGGCCGTGCCGAAGAGCTTTGCGGAACAATACAATACCTCATCAGCGATGCCTCGGCCTTTGTCACAGGCACGGTGGCCGTAGTAGACGGAGGATTCAACGCATTCGCCATGTAGCATCCCCCCGGAGGGAAACGGAAATCCTTTTCAGCGCTCCTTCGAGAGTCCGTTTTGAAGAATACATGAACAGAACCGAGAAAACATACACTCACCCCTCCTCCTCAAGGGGGCGGGGAGGCAAACTTACATACATTATGATACTTTGTGAACAAACCTGGCGCTGGTACGGTCCCAACGACCCGGTAAGCCTTTGGGACATAAAACAAGCCGGAGCCACCGGCATTGTGAACGCCTTGCACCATATTCCAAACGGAGAGATATGGACGGTAGAGGAGATCGGGAAACGGAAAGAAATGATTGAATCCGTCGGCCTGCGATGGTCTGTAGTAGAGAGCGTGCCCGTGCACGAGCATATCAAGACCCAAACCGGAGACTTCCGGAAGTATATCGACAACTATAAGGAAAGCTTGCGCAACCTGGGCAAGTGTGGCATCAACACCGTCACGTACAACTTCATGCCCGTGCTGGACTGGACGCGCACCGACCTTGCCTACGAACTGCCCGACGGCAGCCGCGCCCTCCGCTTCGAACGCGCCGCCTTCATCGCCTTCGACCTCTTCCTGCTGCGCCGCCCCGGTGCCGAGGCCGAATACACCGACGAAGAAAAGGCCAAGGCCCGTGCCCGCTTCGAGGAGATGACGGAGGCAGACAGGCAACTGCTTGTGCGCAACATCATTGCCGGGCTTCCCGGCTCGGAAGAGAGCTTCACCCTGGAGCAGTTTCAGCACGAACTGGACCGCTACAGAGACATCACTCCGGAGCGTCTGCGCGCCAACCTGATTTACTTCCTGAAGGAAATCGCCCCGGTGGCCGACGAAGCGGGCGTCGTGCTCGTCATCCATCCGGACGACCCGCCCTGCTCCATCCTCGGCCTGCCGCGCATCATGAGCTGCGCTGCCGACTTTCAGGCACTGGTCGACGCCGTCCCCAACAGGAGCAACGGCCTCTGCCTCTGCACCGGCTCGCTCGGCGTGAGCGCCGCCAACGACTGTGCGGCCATCATGCGGCAGTTTGCCCACCGCATCCACTTCGTGCACCTGCGCAGCACGCAACGCGACGCCGAAGGCAACTTCCACGAGGCCAATCACCTGGAAGGCGACGTGGACATGTATCACGTGATGAAGGCTTTCCTTGAACTGCAACAATGCCGTGGCGTCTCCATCCCGATGCGTCCCGACCACGGACACCAAATGGTGGACGACCTGAAGAAGAAGACCAACCCCGGATACTCTTGCATCGGCCGCCTGCGCGGACTGGCAGAGCTGCGCGGACTGGAGATGGGCATTGCAAAGTCGATGGAGGAATAAGATTTCTTTTCTTATATACTCTGCAAGAAGCCGTTGAACTGCAAACAATATTGTAGTTCAACGGTTCCTTTATATAAACAAATACCTTTTCTTGTTTGTCTGAAGCTACCGGAAAATGAACAAGACAACAACAGGCAAACCTATGGCATCAAAAATGCTTAAGATAGGGTACGAGGCACTCTCATCCTACTTGGAAGGTAATATCAGGTGTAAGGGATTAAACGTCTTCTCAAACATACTGAAGCAGCCTTGAACGTAGCATGAAGCAGCTTCCTCCGTATCTCTGCGTTCAATCCCCAATATATCAGGAACGAAACAACAAGAGGGAGTAAATAGCAAGAACTTCAAATCATTCAATCACTCGGTTTAAGATAGTATCTGTATATGTATTGAATATAGCAAGCCTGATAAGCTTATATTCGGGCAAACTTTCCATAAATTCCAATTCCAATACCAATCTCGGTTCAGTATCCCCACTCTCTTTATAAATTTCCGCCTTGCTTCCAATCCGGGCTATACGGATAAGATAGAGATCACGAACCCCCTTACCTTTTATATAAGGCATAAAATAATAAAGCTTATTCAAAGAAATAGTGGACGGAAAAGATTTTGCCTTCCCCGTATAGTATATCTTTGTGGGAGTTCCATTCAAGAAATAATCTTGATTGTCTAATTTGACCAGCCCAATAAGAAGCCGTTTCGTTCCATCAAGGATATATGTTTTCCTTGGAGCATTTGCAGCAATTTTTTTCGTTTCCTCAGTGAATAAATTCAAATCCAACGTCGGATGTGCATCACGTTGTATATGAATAGGACGTGAAGATACAGGCGCTTCATTATAAATGAACCGATAAAGGCTTTTTCCTATTTGTTCAACGATACCACATACAAGTGCATTCCCCATGAGAAAAGCGCGACGTCCATCCGAAACTTCAGGATGAAACGTATGATTATCGGGGAACATATTCAACCGTTCCAATTCAATGGGGATAAGACGACGATACCTCCCGGACGGAGTCTGCACCACATGTTTGAAACGGGACGGGGCAGCTCCTCCTTCACCGGTAATCATCGTACGCGACGGTTTGTCCAAACTATCGGGAAAAGCCATTCCACCTTCAGAAAAAACATACTCATATCCCTCCTTGGAAACACGGTTTATTTTCTTCGCCCCTTTCTCGTACTGCCATTTAGGCAATTCTTCTTCAGAAATAAAAAAGTCTTCCGGAACAAATTCTTCACTGACCAAATTGTCGCCTAATGTCTGGAAAGTACCCTCATACATAGCTACAGCATCTACAGAAAACACATGCCGGTCCATCATCATACCTGCATTGCCAAAAGGACTCTCTCTCTTTCCTTGATTGAAAGTTGCAGAAACTTCCTGGACACTCCCCTTTATATCAAAGGCGGACAATGTCTTCTCTTTCTGTTTGAAAGGAAAAGATTGAGCCATTACTCCATCATATAGTACCCAATCCTCCATTCCTTCAATCCGGTTTGCCACGACCGAACCCTTACGATACCCCACAATATAAGTCCGGCGCCGACGTTGCGGCATTCCATAATCGGCAGCATTGATTACCCGCCATTCCACCACATAGCCAAGGTCGGACAACGATGCAAGAATAATAGCGAAATCACGGCCACGTTGGGTTGCCGGAGAGTTTATCAGCCTATCTACATTCTCAAAGAAAATATAATCAGGGCGACTCTCGCCTTTCTCTTCAAGAATACGATAGATTTGCCACCACAATACCCCCTTTTTCCCCTCAATACCACCGGAGCGGCTCAAAGTGGCAGCTACAGAATAGTCTTGACAAGGGAAACCGCCTACCAAAAGGTCATGATTGGGAATCTCCTCTGTCGGCACTGTATTTATATCACGATTCGAATGCCCTTTACAGCCGAAACGGGCCTTATACACCAATGAAGCATCTTGACGTTTGGTCGATGGTTCCCATTGATTGTTCCAAATGGTTTGATAAGCATCCGACGCACCTTCCAAGCCAATCCGGAAGCCTCCTACACCTGCAAAAAGTTCTACAACACGTATCTGATTACTCATTTTTACCGTTTTTCGTCTTGTCTTTGTTCTACAATCTCTCTTACGTAGTCATTATTAAACCAATAGCAAAACTTCTTTGCACCTTTCCCGTCAGGCGTAGGTGCAATGTCTTTTGCTTTCTGGGCTTTTGGCCGTACATGGAACTTCTTTCTATCGCAAGCTTTCCACCAATAGTCCTCTGAGATATGACTTTCCAAGATATTCTTCTTGATATGTTCCCAATATACCTCAGCACATTCCAGGTCGGATTGGGGCATAGTCCAAAAAAATGCGTCATCAAGCTCATAGTCCCCTTTCCCTTTATGCCGTTCTCTGAAAACAACGAATAAAAATCGACTTGAATATAACTCATAGAGCCTGGATTCATACCAATTCCCACATTCGGCAACCTCCATATAGTCAATATTCTCAAACGACATGGCTTCTTTAATAATACCATCGGCCTGCACTCGGACAGTTTTCATCATAAGCCCGGCTTTCAGAAACTCTTCAGAACGATTGACATTCGAGCATTTGCCAGATGCAACGACAGCATTGGCAATCATTGCAAATTTATTCTTTGGATTATTTGAAATGTCCACCTTTTTATCTTTGGCAATAGCCTCATAGTTTTTACCCATATACGGTTTGAAACGTTTTAAGACAATCTCATCAAAGCTATTTTTACTCAAATCCTGAGAAGTAAGCAATGGATTCTCAGACAATCCGAAATTTGCCACAGCCTTTTCGCCTACATTCACGACATACTGCAAAACAGTACGCATATAGGCCATCTTCAAACTAAAAGCACGTCGTGGAGCGTTAACCTCCGAATTCGGCTGTGCCATCAGGCTATCTCCTTTTTGTCCTTTCCTGCAAGCTCCAAGATACATCGTATCACCTTCGGATAACAAATGTGCCTCACCACGTTTAATCTTATCTACAATCAACTCATAATCATGTCGAATAATCAACAAGTCCTTCTCCGGAAGTTTCCATAATACAGAAAAGACAAACTCCAAATCCAGATTATCATAACCCTTGCGATATAGATAGAATAATAACAACATCAACTGGCATTTGAGATAAAAATGCGAATGTTCAAAATCTTCATTTACAACATCACAATAGTTTATCATATTACAAACAAGGCGTTCCTTGACAAGATAGTCCTTATTCTTTCCGAGCTTCAAGGGAGTACATTTCAATTCCATTCCAGCCTGCGAAAAATCCGCTTCGGGATTATTATTGGTCTCAAGTAAAAAATAAAGGTTCTCAACCATTTGACCAATTCCCCCCTTACCTTTTCTACGTTCATATCCCTTGTCAGCAAATTCACGCAGTGTTTTGCCTAACAGTCCCTTGCTATATTCGAATATACTGGTAGCATTTGCAGCATCATACGGCAGCGCATTTTTTTCCGGACAACTGTTACAATTCATGTTACTAACCATGAGATTTTTTTGATTTTATATAAGTGCAACCTTTAGTCATCATAGACGAAGCATGCAAAATTAGAGGAATTTTAGTAATTACCTACTATAACCCATCTGTTTCTTTACCTAATATGGTTCGGATTTCAATAGAATCATCTTTCTCTCTAAAATGCAGACGAGATGCAGAAAAGAAAAACGCAGAGACACAAAGGGACTCTGTACCCTAATGTCTCCGCGTTCAATTACTCCGGTATTATATACCCAAAAGCAACCTGCCTTATTTCAATTCGAAAGGAACCACTCCCTTTATATCGGCCGCCGATGCTGCTATGACAGCCTCGAACTTGCCCGGCTCGGCCACCCAGGCATGGCGGGCATCGTCGAAGAAGCTAAGCGCCTCCTTGTCGATGGTGAAGGTGACTTCCTTCGCTTCGCCCGGAGCCAGCCTCACCTTGCGGAAGCCTTTCAGCTCCTTGACGGGACGGGGCAGAGAGGACTTCTTGTCGCTGATGTAGAGCTGCACCACTTCCTGCCCTTCGCGCGTGCCGGTATTCTTTACGGTCAGCTTCACGGTCAGCTTGCCGTCGGTCTGCATGGTGGTGGCGTCGGCCGTCGGCTTGCCATATTCGAAAGTGGTATAGCTCAAACCGTGGCCGAAGGGGAAGAGGGGCTTGAGGTTCTTCTGCTTGTCGGCCCAACGGTAGCCCACGAAGATGCTCTCATTGTACCTGATGTCGATGATGTCTCTGCTCCGCTTGCCGGTATATTGGCCCAGGCTGTGGGCGGGGCAGTCTTCCAGCTTCGCGGGGAAGGTGAACGGAAGCTTGCCGCTGGGATTGACATCGCCCATGAGAATGGCTGCCAGCGAGTGGCCGGCCTCGGAACCCAGATACCAGTCTTGCACGATGGCAGGCACTTCGTCTACCCAGGGCATGGCGATGGCGTTGCCGGAGATGTTGACGACAATCAGGTTCTTGTTGGCCCCGGCCAGTGCGGAGATAACGGCATCCTGACCGTAGGACAAGCCCAGACCCTTACGGTCGGAGTCCTCGCAGTCTTGGCCGTTGCTCTTGTTCAGGCCGCCGATGAAGATGACATAATCGGCATCCCGGGCCTCTTTCACGGCTTCGGCTATCAGCTCTTCGGGAGTACGGTCATCCTTCAGATTCTGTCCGGTCACCACCCCGTTGTATTCGCCGCTTGCATCGCCCACGTAGCCGCGGGCATATACCACCCGGGCCTTACCGGCCACACGCTGCTTGATGCCGTCCAGCGGAGAGAGCTCGCGCTGCACCTTCAGCGAAGAGCTGCCGCCGCCCACGGTCATCATCTTGATGGCATTCTCGCCCACTACCAGGATCTTTTCGGCGCGGTTCAGGTCTATCGGAAGCAGATTGCCCTTGTTCTTCAGCAACACGATGCCCTCTTCACCGATGCGGCGGGCAGCCTCGTAATGTTCCGGAGAGAGCATGCTTCCCCACGGACGGTGGGGATTCATCGCCGTGCGGAAGATAAGGCGCAGGATGCGGCGCACCTTGTCGTCCAGCTCCTTGGTGCCTACCTTGCCCTCGCGGATAAGGTTCAGATAGGGATTTGCCAGATAATAGTTATCGTATGCGTTGCTGGCACCGTTCGAGAGTCCGTTGGTCCAGCTGCCGAACTCCATGTCGAGTCCGTTGGTAATGGCTTGCCGGGTGTCGTGCGTGCCTCCCCAGTCCGAGATGACTACACCGTCGAATCCCCATTCGCCTTTCAATATATCGTTCAATGTGTATTGGTTGTGACAAAGATGTTGGCCTTTGTATAGGTTGTAGGCACCCATGATGCTCCACGCTCCACCCTCTTGCACGGCCATCTTGAAGGCCGGCAGATAAATCTCATAAAGGGCACGGTCGTCTACAATCACATTGGTGGTATGGCGGTTCACTTCGTGATTGTTCAAGGCAAAGTGTTTGACGCAGGCAGCCACGCCGTTCTGCTGCACGCCCCGGATATAAGGCACCACCATCTTTCCGGCCAGATAGGGGTCTTCGCCCATGTACTCGAAGTTGCGTCCGTTGAGCGGTGTACGGTAAATGTTGACACCGGGCCCCAGCAAGACGGACTTGTTGCGATAGCGCGCCTCTTCGCCGATGCTCTGCCCGTAAAGGAGAGACATTTCGGGGTTCCAGGTTGCTGCCAGGCAGGTCAGGGCAGGGAAAGCCACGCAGGAGTCGTTGGTGCACCCGGCCTGTTCCCACTCATCCCACAGCACATCGGGACGTATGCCGTGAGGACCGTCGTCCGTCCATACATCGGGAATGCCCAAACGGGGCACGCCTGCACTGCTGAACTTGCTTTGCGCATGGGTCAGCTTTACTTTCTCTTCCAGGGTCAGACGGCTCAATGCGTCTTCCACTCTTTCTTCGATAGGTTTGCTTGCGTCCAGATAGACGGGCTGCTGTTGCGCCGAAAGAGGAAGCGCGGCAGCAGCCAGAGCCAAGCCGAATAATACTTTTCTCATTGTTGGATAATTAGGTTGTTGCATTATCAGGTTGTTATATAATCAAGTTGCCGTATTATCAGGTTGTTGCATTATCAGGTTGTTGCATTATCAGTCCGTACTATTGATAATTCCCAATATAGAAGGGAATATGAATTAGCCCCTACCACATAGGAACTGAGGTCTTTAAGCTCGGGTGTTTTGGGGTACTCAGTCCTATGGTGTGCGCAGCTAGTCCCGGCATCTCACCTCCGGGATTTGACACGTACTGCTTACAGCCTATTTGCAGCCTACTCACAATATGCTCACAATATGCTTATAGCCTATTTGCAGCCTGCTTGCAATATGCTTGCAGCCGGTTTGGAGCGAGGCAGCACCCGCTACTTCATTCCCAATGACCGGATATAGCTCTCCTGAACCACACAATTCTTCAGTTTGCATGCCTCGATGAAGTCCGTCATCGCCTTGCGGGCCATGGCCTGCGCGGGACGTGCCTCACGGATTTCCTTGTACGTGGCACGCGGCGCTTCGGAGAAATATACGATGTTTGCCCAGTTTTCCGGCGGAGTGATGCCGACGAAAGAGGAGCCGTCCATCTTCTTGTAGGGCCAGAAGGTATAGCCGATGTTGTTCTCGCGCATCGTCTGGCAGAAGGCGGCCTGCCATTCGTCCGTATTGTGGCCTATCTCACCCATGTACATGGGCAGGTTCACACTGTCGCGAAAGTTGATAATCGTCTGGATGGCAGCCTGGGTGGGTTCGCCTCCGTAACGGTGGCAGGTGTACATTATCTTGTCGTCGAACTTGGAGTCTTTGAAAGGCTTGAAATTACCGTTCCATTGCGAGCCGCCCAGCAGGATGATGTGGTTGTTGTCTACCTGGCGGATGGCGGCTACTCCTTTCTTATATACATCTTCCAGCTTAGAGTTGAGTTCTTCCATGTTCTCGAAGTAAGGGGCAATGGGCTCGTTGAAGAGTTCGTAACCGAGGATGACCGGTTCGTTCTTGTAGCGGTCGGCTATCCGGCGCCAGATGTCGCAATAGAGTTGCTGGCTGGCTTCGCTGTCGAACAGCCAGGGATAACCGTAGCTGTCGTCGATGTTGTCGCCCGTCTGTCCGCCGGGGGCGTCGTGCATGTCGAGGATGAGATACAAGTCCGACTCACGACACCAGTCTACGAGGCTGTCTACGCGGGCAAAGCCGTCTTGGGCGGTGGTCAGCCCCATATAGTCCTCGTCCGTAAACAGTTTGTAATGGAAAGGCAGACGGATGGTGTTGGCACCCCGGCTCTTGATGAAGCGGATGTCTTCGCGCGTTATGTAGTTGTCCTTGAATGCCTTCCAGAAGTCGGCGGTAAAGTCCGGTCCCACCAGCTGGCAGAACATCTCGTTGATGAAACGGCCCGAGTTGGTCTTGCTGAACCTGAACATGTAGCCTTCCGGATTCAGCCAATTGCCGAGGTTGGTGCCCATGATGAAGAGTTTGGTTCCGTCGGGCTTTATCAGGTCTTGGCCCTGAATGGTTACGAATGCATCTTGAGTTACTTCTTTTGCCGCTTGTTTCTCACTGCATCCCGCAAGGCCCAAAGACAGCAAGGCGATGGAAATGCTTGTAGCTAATAGATGTTTCATGGTAATTATTTTTTGGGGTTATAGTATTAGTCGCGATATTTATTTTTACTTCCCCAAAGTTAGGAAAGATAAGAATATCCCATGCCGACGAATTGGGAATAGGTGGAGAACTGAAAAGGAGGAAAGAGCATAAACATCTAATAACCAAAAATATGAACTGGAATGGAGAAAGCTAAAAAGTGGATTCGGATAATCTGTCTGACGTATTGTCAACGTATCTGCATCAGCCTCATTTCGAAATCCTCGCGCGAGATACGCGCTTTGTTCTTCACTTTGGCGCGGTAATTATAGATGGTGTTTACGGAGTAACGAAGGAATTCTGCAATCTGCGAACTGTCGTCGATGCCCAGACGAATCAAGGCGAAAATGCGGAGTTCCGTATTCAGCAATTCACCTTTACGAAGCACGATACGTTCTTCCGGTTGCAGCAGGTCGTTGAATTTATCCACAAAATCGGGAAAAAGATGCAGGAAGGCGATATCAAAGTTTTCATAGAGTTCCTTCAATCCGGTGTCCAGCACTTCGCGGGAGCGTACCATTTTCAGCAACTCGTCCATCTGGCCGGCAGAGATTTTCTTGTTGACCATCCGCCGGTAGGTATCCAGGCGATTGATGTAGATGGAGCAAAGGTTCATGAAACGTCCCACATACTCCTCCTTGATGTTGTTTGAGAGTTGCAGTTGCTCGTTGGTCTGCTCCAAATTATTCCTCGCAGCAGAGAGGCGACGCATCTGCCGATAGATAAAGACCACCGCCACGGCCAGCAGCACAATCAGGGTACTGATGAGCCAGAGATACAAGCGGAGCCGGTCGTTCTGCCGCTCGCGCATGGCTTGGTAGGTAAGGTCTATCAGCGAAAGGATACCCGCAGTCTGGAGGCTGCGGCTACGGGCGTTGTAGCGGTTGGTCTCGTCCCACGAGAAACGGATGTAGCGATAGGCATGCTCCATGTCTCCTTCTTCATAGAGAAGTTCCGCCAGATTCCAGAGTGAAGCATGGTCTGTGATACTCAGGCGGATATCGGTAAGTGCAGACAAGGCGAGGTAGCGTTTCTCTTCCTCCCGGTTGCCAAGCCGTCGGTAGAGCAATGAGCGCTGATAGGTCACCAGTGCATATTCGGGAGTATCGGGTTCTGCATGTGCCAGGCGCGCGTCATTGATACTTAAGGCTTCGTCCAGGTGGCCGGCAGCAGCCTCCCGCGTCTCCATACGTTCCAGGTAGAGGGGCGACGAAGGCAGAAGTACCTGCACCAGAGAGTCGTCATAATGGACAGCCAAGGCTTGATAACGCTTCTTGAAAGAATCGTCCAGCGTATAGAAACTCAGCTCCGTGTAAAGTTTATGATAACAATTGTAATAATCCGGCAGCAGATGAGCGGGAAAGGAGGATTTGTCTATCTGCCTCAAAAGTTCGGAGGCTTCTTCGTGCATGCCTGCCGAAGCCATCAGGTGGGCGAGTTCCAGCCTTGTCTCGAGCGCTGCATTCCGTTGGCCATAGCGCTCTGCCCAATTCAGATTGACGTGGAGGTAATGGATGGCCGAATCGCAGACATAGGCCTTGTATTCCTTGTAGATTTCCCCATTCCATCGGAAAAAAGAGAGATTGGTGGTATCGGCATCCAGCAATCGACGCTTCAGCCGGGCAATGCGTCCTTCACGCTGGGCGGCATAGTGCCGGTGCACCTCGATAGCCTCATCCAAAGAGGAGGTGAGTGCAGTAAAGGAGGGCGTGCCGGCAGCCAAAGCCACACTTTGCCATATCACGACGACAAGAAAACAAAAAGTAAATAATCTCCTTTCCATGACCATAAAGTTCATGCAAATATACGAAGAAATCCTGCAAAGAAATAGCATCGGAAAGAATAGTTCCCTATATTTGCATTTAAAAACCCCCAAACAGATTGTCTATCATGAAAAGCTTAACACCCCCCCAACGAGTTATCGCGGTAGACGTATTCCGCGCACTCACCATGTTCCTCATGCTCTTCGTCAACGACATTCCCGGGCTGAAAAACGTGCCACACTGGCTGATGCATGCCAAGATGGACGAAGACATGATGGGATTCTCCGACACCATCTTCCCTGCTTTCCTTTTCTGCATGGGAATGTCCGTATCCTTTGCCATACAAAACAGGTACAGGAAGGGAGACAACACTCTGCAAGTCGTGACCCATATCTTCCGGCGGACAGTGGCGCTGATTGCCATGGGACTGTTTTCAGTTAACAGCGGAGGAATTGAAGGCGGCCTCTCGCACCAATGGTTCTCCATCCTGATGGTCGTCGGGTTCTTCCTCACTTGGGGGGTATATCCCAAAGCGGAAGGAACGAAAAAGGCCCTTTTCACCGCAATGAAAACGGCAGGCGTGCTGCTGCTCGCCTTCCTCGTCATCTACAAGGACATGAACGGGAAACCCTTCCAAATAGGTTGGTGGGGCATCCTCGGACTTATCGGCTGGACGTATGCGGTATGCGCAGGCATCTACCTGTTCACCCGCGAGAACCTGCGGAAGAATGCCGTTGTCTGGTTTGTGGTTGTATTGCTTGCCGTAGTCAGCCATTCGGACTTGATACCGGGAGAGTACGGCAGCCGGATTATTCTGCTTCCCTTCATTCCGAGCGACTGGACGCTGCATGCCCTCGGTATGTCCGGCGTACTGACCTCCCTGCTTATGCAACGCTATGCCGACCGGGAACGGCCGGGACGGTTCATCGGCATACTTTGTGCCCTCGGCGCAGGAATGCTTGTCCTTGCCCTCGTCTCACACCCGTTCTGGATTATATCCAAGATACAAGCCACACCGACATGGCTGTTCTACTGCCTCGCCATGTTCTTCCCACTGTTCGGTTTCTTCTACTGGCTGACGGACGTGAAAGGCAAGGCCAACCGGTTCGATATCATCAAACCTGCAGGTACGGCAACGCTGACCTGCTATATCATTCCTTACATCTGGTATGCTGTCCAGCAATTGCTGCATCTGCACTATCCCGAGGCATTGGGAAGCGGTGTACCGGGGCTGCTCAAGTCTCTCGTGTTCTCGCTTGTCGTTGTGGGGCTGACCGGCCTGCTGGTGAAAGGAAAAATTAAACTGAAAGTATAATGTTGAAAGTTCAAACACCCAACGGTGACCACAAGGTACTGCTGCATTCGTGCTGCGCACCTTGCTCCTCCGCCATCATCGAGTGTATGCTGGAAAACGGCATACGCCCCACCGTATTCTACTGTAATCCCAACATCTATCCGCAGGCAGAATATGAGATAAGGAAAAACGAAGCTATCCGTTTCGTAACCTCCAAAAACCTCGATTTCATCGATGCAGATTATGACTATGCACACTGGCTGCACTCTATAAAAGGACTGGAAAACGAACCGGAGCGCGGCGGGCGATGCCTGAAATGCTTCACGCTGCGCCTCACGGAGACTGCGCGCTATGCCTCCGAACATGGTTTCTCCGTATTCACCACCACCCTCGCCTCTTCGCGCTGGAAAAGCCTGGAACAAATCAATGAAGCAGGACGCCGTGCCGCCGCGCTCTATCCGGGTATCCTCTTCTGGGAACAGAATTGGCGGAAAGGCGGGCTCCAAGACCGGCGCAACCAACTGCTGAAAGTGTATGATTTCTACAATCAGCAGTATTGTGGCTGCGAATTCAGTATGCAACGACTGGAAAAGAACAAATAACGTTAAACGAAAATTAAAGATAACATGAAGAAACTGACTTTTACATTACTCATCACTCTGGCAGCGGCATGCCTCTTTTCTTCCCTGCAATGCTAAGGGAAAAGCCAAACACGTAGTTTTCATCGGTCTTGACGGCTGGGGCGCCTACAGCGTTCCCAAAGCAGAAATCCCCCACATCAAGCAACTGATGGCAAACGGTTCTTATACATTAGAAAAACGGACTGTACTCCCCTCCTCCAGCGCCGTCAACTGGGCAAGCATGTTTATGGGGGCCGGTCCTGAATTGCACGGATATACGCAATGGGGCTCCAAGACTCCCGAACTCCCGTCACGCGTATTGAACCAGCACGGCATATTCCCTACCATCTTCCAGCTGCTACGTGATGCCCGGCCGGAAACAGAAATAGGCTGTCTGTATGAATAGGACGGCATCAAGTATCTGGTGGATACCCTTTCTCTGAACCACCATGCACAAGCACCCGACTACAACAAACATCCCGAAGCCCTATGCGGTATGGCAGAAAAGTATATCAAGGAGAAACATCCGACCTTGCTTGCCGTCTGCTTCGACAACCCCGACCACGGAGACATTGAAAAAGGACATGGAGGCAAGACCATGCAGGAAATGCAGACTCCCTTCATCATCTCCGGAAAGAACATAAAGAAAGGAGGCGAATTCCACGAAAGCATGATGCAGTATGACGTTGCATCCACTATTGCCCACATCTTCGGGCTGAAACAACCGCAAGTATGGATAGGACGTCCTATGTTGCAGGTCTTCAAATAAAAGAAAACGGTCAACGATAAATGAGCGTCGAAAGATAGTGCTCGGCAAACATCTCGTTTGCCACCTCTAACAGAGCCTCCGGAGTAAGCTGTTCAATGCGATGGAACACAGCTTCGGAAGTTTCGCATTTATTATAATGCAGGAAAGTCTTTCCCATACCCAGCGCATTGTTCTCATTATTATCCGAGGCTACACCGATTTGCCCGATAAGCTGCTTCTTGGCAGCCGCAAGCTGCGACGAAGTCATCCGGACATCACGCAAGCGTTTCAGTTCCTTGTATACCAGACGGGTGCAGTAGTCCAAATCTGCAGGGTCGCAACCGAAGTAGATGCAGAAAGTTCCCGTATCGGTATAGGAAGTCAGGTTGGATTCCACGTTATAGACCAGTCCGCGACGTTCGCGGAGAGAAACGTTCAGGTGGCTGTTCATGCCCGGCCCGCCCAAGACATTGTTCAGCAGATAGAGTGCAGTACGCTTGTCATCGTACGCATTATATCCCCGGCTGCCAATCATGACGTGTGCCTGGTGGGTATCCTTATGCACTACAAGATGCTCGGGTACATAAAGGGGCGGTGGAGTACGGTGGTTGTCCACTGCCACGGCAGGTATATCCGCGAGGAGTTTTTCCGCCCATCGCACCACCTGCCTGAAATCCAGATTGCCCAGAACAAAAAAAACCATATTGCCGGGATGGTAGAAGCGGGAAGTGAATGCAGCGGCATCCTCACTGCGGAACATCTTCAGTTGCCCGGGATTGCCCAGGATGTTGCGTCCCAGGGGATGCCCTCTGAATATCAAGTCTTCGAAATCATCGAAGATAAGCTCGGAAGGGTTGTCTTCGTAGGATTGTATCTCGTCGATAATCACCTCCGTCTCTTTCTCGATTTCGCGTTGCGGGAAAGTGGAGTGGAATACAATATCCGTCAGAAGCTCAACGGCACGACCGAAATGCTCGGTCAGGAAAGCAGAGTAAATCACTGTTTCTTCCTTATTGGTGTAGGCGTTGAGGTCTCCGCCTACATTCTCCATACGATTCAGAATATGCCATGCCTTACGCTTGGCGGTACCTTTAAATATAAGATGCTCTACAAAATGCGCCATACCCTGCTCGTTTTCAAGCTCGTCGCGCGTACCCGCATCTACGGCAAAACCGCAATAAGCCACTTTAGAGGCTGAGGGTTCATGAATGATGCGCAAGCCGTTGGACAGGATATATTGATTGAAGGTGGACGGTAAATTTTCTTTTAAGTTCTTCATTCTGACGTTTCAAACTATTTGAGGCGACAAAAATACAATAAAACTTATTGCCGTTTATAGAAAATTGCAGATATTTGCAATTGCTATAATTTTAAGTACATTAATCAAATTAGCACATTAAGTAAGTATGATTGCATCCATTCAAGAGCTTTTGCAGAAAGAGGCACAAGCCGTACTGAACATTCCAGTGACGGACGCTTATGAAAGAGCTGTAGAACTCATCGTAGAACAAGTGCACCGCAAAAAAGGGAAACTGGTAACTTCGGGTATGGGCAAAGCCGGACAAATAGCCATGAATATCGCTACCACCTTCTGCTCTACCGGTATTCCGTCCGTTTTCCTGCACCCCAGCGAAGCACAGCATGGTGACCTCGGCATCCTTCAGGAGAATGACTTGTTATTACTCATCTCCAATTCGGGCAAAACTCGTGAAATTGTGGAGCTGACACGGCTGGCACATAACCTGAACCCGGAACTGAAGTTTATTGTCATCACCGGAAACCCTGATAGCCCCCTGGCACACGAATCCGATGTATGCCTCAGCACCGGGAAACCCCAAGAAGTATGCGTATTGGGCATGACGCCCACGACTTCGACCACTGCCATGACCGTCATCGGCGATATACTGGTGGTACAGACCATGAAAGAAACCGGATTCACCATTGAAGACTACTCCAAACGCCATCATGGTGGTTACCTCGGAGAAAAATCAAGATTATTATGCGTAAAGTAATAGGTATCGGAGAAACCATACTGGACATCATATTCCGTGACGAACAGCCCACAGCAGCCGTTCCGGGTGGTTCGGTATTCAACGGCATCGTTTCATTGGGACGTATCGGCGTCCCTATCTGCTTTATCAGTGAAACGGGCAATGACCACGTGGGTAATATCATCCTCAACTTCATGCGCGAGAACAATATCCCCACAGACCATGTCAACGTGTTCCCCGACGGGAAGTCACCCGTATCACTCGCCTTCCTGAACGACCGGAGCGATGCGGAATACATCTTCTACAAAGACTATCCCAAGCAGCGTCTGGACGTGGAATATCCGCAGATTCAGGAAGACGACATCATCATCATAGGTTCGTACTATGCCCTGAACCCTGTATTGCGCGACAAAGTGCAGGAATTGCTGGAACGCGCCCACGACATGCACGCCATTATCTACTACGACCCCAATTTCCGTTCGTCCCATAAAGAGGAGGCCATCAAGCTGGCTCCCACCATCATCGAGAATCTGGAATACGCCAACATCGTGCGTGGTTCGCAAGAAGACTTCTTCTACATGTGGGGCTTGCAAGAGGCCGACAAGATATACAAGGACAAAGTGAAGTTCTACTGCCGTAACTTCCTCTGCACGGCCGGTGCAGAGCAGGTGTCATTGCGCACCGGCACCATCTCCAAGGAATACTCCATTCCTCCGCTGGAAGCCGTCAGCACCATCGGCGCGGGCGACAACTTCAATGCAGGTATCATCTTCGGGCTGCTGAAATATAATGTACGCTACGAGGACCTTGATACCATGGACGAGACTACTTGGGACAAGGTCATCCGGTGCGGCATCGAGTTTGCCGCCGAGGTATGCCGGAGTTTCAGCAATTCCGTATCCAAGGAATTTGCAGAAGCACGGCAATTCCAGCCATAACCGCCCCTTGCAGCAGGGTGTGTCCACCACAGGTTGCACGGCCTAAGAATCCATGCAATCTGTGGCGAGCAGCTTACGGATTAACAAAATTATCCTGCCTTTCCTTTCATTTCTGCTTTTTTTTTGCTTTATTTGTCTATCCTTTATACCTTAAGCATTCGCGCTATGAATAGAAAAGGAAACAGACAGCACTCTCCAACCCCTCCTAAGCAGAAATGGCAAAACATCTGCCTTGCCTTGTGCATTCTTTTAGGAATACTCGCCTCTTGCGAAACAGAAGAATCCTTCTATCAACCCCGATTACCGGCAAACGATGTCCCGTTGACCCGACAAGCGTTATTCAAGCCGGGAAACTTCTTTGCCTACACCGACTCTACCCTGAAAGTCGTGATTTCCGCACTACGCAGGGTGGAAGATTTCTTTGAAACCTACATATCTAATAATGTTGTTGGCGCTTTCCGTCAGGAAGGATACGACGATTATCCATTTAAAGAGTATTCGGATATCACCAATATTTTTCCCAACATAAAATTAACAACTAAAAATTGTAACGAATGAAAAGACTATTATTTATTACACTGCTTATAGGATACATCTATCCTTGTGTAGCACAGGACAAACCTATCAGAACAGAAGAAACGCTCGAAGAAACAGTCATTTATAAAAAGACTACCACTTTTAGGGTGGATGGTTATACGTACCAATGCGATGTAGATGACGGCAGCCAGTTTGTGACTCTTCATAACAAAGAGAACAAGTTGACATACAAAGATATTGTATATAAAGCCACAGGAAAAATATACATCGGTAGCTGGAATGAAAAAAAAGTAATTGAATACGATAGCTTCATGAGTAAACAAGCAGACCGCATTGTGGACGAAGCTTTTACCAAAGCCATGGCAGATGAACTCGGAAAGCGTGAGTTCACAATAACCATGCTTCTCAGTCCGGATACGGGGAAAGTAATAGAAGTGAATTTCAATTTCACAACCTTTAGCCCATACGCCAGAGTGCCACTGCATGTCTATAGGGAAATCGAAGTAAAACTGAAAGAACAAATACACTTTAAACCCGGAGAAGTGGGAAAACAACTCAATTACATCATGCTATCATGGAGACAAAAACCTAAAGGGAAACTCCCCCCATTACCACCTCCCGGTTCGCTAATGTAAGCAACATACAAAATTAACAACTAAAAATTGTGACGAATGAAAAGACTATTGCTTATTACACTGCTTATAGGATACATCTACCCTTGTGTAGCACAGGACAAACCTATCAGAACAGAAGAATCACTTTGGGAAACTATTATTTATAAAAAGACTACTACTTTCGATGTAGACGGTTATACGTATCAATGCGATGTAGATGACGGTAGCCAATTTGTGACTCTTTATAATAAGGAGAACAAATTAACATACAAAGATATTGTATATAAAGCCACGGAAAAAGCATATATTGGTAGTTGGAACAGTAAGGTGGTTGAATACGATAGCTCCATGAGTTGGCAAGAAGACTTCATTGTAGACCAAGCATTCACCAAAGCCATGGCAGATGAAATTGGGAAAGATGAGTTATCAATAACCATGCTACTAAGCCCAGACACAGGAAAAGTAATCGAAGTATATTTCAATTTTACGACCTTTAATCCATACGCTAGAGTACCACTGTATGTCTATAGAGAAATCGAAGTAAAACTGAAAGAACAAATTCAATACAAACCAGGGGAAGTAGGAAAACAACTCAACCATATCATGTTGTCGTGGATGCAGAAACCCAAAGGGAAACTCCCCCCATTACCACCTCCCGGTTCGCTGATGTAAGCAACATATAAAATTAACAACCCCAAATGGTAACTTATCAACCATCCATTACCGATTATCCACTGAAAAGCCCTATCTTTGCGCCCGAAATATAAAGATAGACAGAATTTTAATGAAGACATTTGAAGAGCTCGGTGTGTCGCCGGAGATACGCCGCGCCATCGAAGAAATGGGTTACGAGCAACCCATGCCGGTACAAGAGGAAGTAATCCCATACCTTTTAGGAGAAAACAACGACGTAGTGGCACTGGCACAAACAGGAACAGGAAAGACTGCCGCGTTCGGCCTGCCACTCATACAAAAGATTAACGTCGGCAACAGAATCCCCCAATCCCTTATCCTCTGCCCCACCCGCGAACTCTGTTTGCAGATAGCAGGCGACTTGAACGATTACTCGAAATACATCGACGGCCTGCGAGTGCTGCCCGTATACGGAGGCTCGTCCATCGAAAGCCAGATACGTGCACTGAAACGAGGTGTACACATCATCGTAGCCACACCGGGACGACTGCTGGACCTGATGGAACGCAAAACCGTATCGCTCGCCACCATACAGAACGTGGTGATGGACGAAGCGGACGAAATGCTGAACATGGGATTCACGGACAGCATCAACGCCATCCTGGCCGACGTGCCGCAAGAACGCAACACCTTGCTGTTCTCCGCTACCATGAGCCCGGAAATCGCACGCATCTCCAAAAAATACCTGCGTGATGCCAAAGAAATTACCATCGGACGCAAAAACGAAAGTACCAACAACGTGAAACACGTGGTGTTCTGCGTCCATGCCAAAGACAAATATGCAGCCCTAAAACGTATTGTAGACTACTATCCGCAGATATACGGCATCATCTTCTGCCGCACCCGCAAGGAGACGCAGGAGATAGCCGACAAGCTGATGCAGGAAGGCTACAACGCCGACTCGCTGCACGGCGAACTGAGCCAGGCACAACGCGATGCCGTGATGCAGAAGTTCCGCATCCGCAACCTGCAACTGCTGGTTGCCACAGACGTTGCCGCACGCGGACTGGATGTGGACGACCTGACCCATGTCATCAACTACGGACTGCCCGATGATACCGAAAGCTATACCCACCGCAGCGGACGCACGGGACGTGCCGGCAAGACCGGAACTTCCATCGCCATCATCAACCTGCGCGAAAAAGGCAAGATGCGTGCCATAGAACACATCATCGGCAAGAAATTCGTTGCAGGCGAAATGCCCACCGGCAAGCAGATATGCGAAAAACAATTGCTCAAGGTGATAGACGACCTCGAGAAAGTGAAGGTGAACGAGGAAGATATAGCCGACTTCATGCCCGACATCTACCGCAAGCTGGACTGGCTGAGCAAGGAAGACCTTATAAAACGCATGGTATCGCATGAGTTCAACCGCTTTCTGGACTACTACCGCGACCGCGAAGAGATAGAGGCAGCCACCGGAAGTGAACGCGGCAAGGGTGAGCGGAGTGAACGCCGAAGCAGCGGAAACCGCCAGGCCGAACCGGGCTACAAGCGCCTATTCATCAATCTGGGCAAGATGGACAACTTCTTCCCCAGTGAGCTTATCAGCCTGCTGAACAAGAACACCCGCGGACGCATTGAACTGGGACGCATCGACCTGATGCAGAAATTCTCTTTCTTCGAAGTAGAGGAAAAAGAAGCCGGTAATGTAGTGAAAGCCTTGAACCGTGCCAACTGGAACGGACGCAAGGTATCGGTAGAGATTGCCGGAGAGGAAGGAAAAGAGACCACACGAAGCAAAGGCAAAAAACGAAACGAAGCCCCTGCCTCACGGCGCAAGGAGAAACCCGAAAACGCCCCTACTGCCAAAAAGAGCAAGCCCACACGCGAAGAACGCGGCTATACCAAAGCCCGCGGCAAGAAAGATGACTGGAAGCAGTTCTTCCAAGGAAACAACGACTTCAAAGATCCCGAACCCAACTTTAGCGAAGAAGGTTGGGCAAAAAGAAGCAAGAAGAAAAAGTAAATGCATAGTCTGGCATACAGAACGTAGTGAAACATCTCTTCTCCTACCACAAGGGGAAGAGATGTTTCGTTTCGCCCTGACCCCATACATCAATGAATAGACCGTCCTCCGGATAAGGGCAAAACCGGAAGCAAGCATAAGCAGAATCCGCGTATATTGTGAGTATTTATTTCACTCTTTTACATTCTAACCTCATATATCCTGTCAAGTGTTCATCATCTACAACCCCGTCGTCAAAATAGTATTCTATTTCCAACTTTGAATCTGTGAGTTGCAATACCTTCATCTCTTCTGTAACTCCTTCTACTTTCAATTTCAAGGAATTGCCAGATAGCGAATAAGTGCCATGGACATTGAATCCTAGTTCAAGATCTTCATCGCTCTCTTCTGATTGTATTTTGAAATTCCCATTTTTATCAAAAACAAGTGTGATTAAAGTATATGGCCCATCATACCCTTCATCATCAAGTACTCCATTAATCTTGTTCCAGATTTCCGCATGTGTGCTCTGCCACGTGCCAACAATACCAATACCCTTGTTCGTATTATCATCTTCGTCATCGCTACATGAAGCGAAGCCAACCATGAGTACTGACATGAAAAGAGTTAAACAAAATACACTCTTATAAAGCGTATTAGAAAAAATAAGTTTTGTTTTCATAATAAAAACGATTAGCCTTTCAGTTCCCTAAAGACTTTTTACTATTAAACCACGAAGCGTGAGAACTACTATGCTATCTTTGTATTTACTTATGAGATTCTTAGGTTTCCAAGTTACAAGATAAGCATAACGCTTCTTTTTATTCCAACTATAGCTTGGAGGGATTTGCTCTCTCCGAATGCAAAAATATGAAGGGTCAAGAAACAAAACAATATTCCCTAAACTCTTTATATTGGCACATAAGTATTTATTCCTTATCTTTACAGAGTAAAAATGCGGTTATCCGCAAATTTTGCACAATAGACGCAGATTTTGCACGTATGTAGATTGAATGTTATAAAAGCTTAATCTTAAACTAAAAACAGCATATTATGAACCAGGAATTATCCATGAGCCCCAATCTATTGGTGGCTGCCCTTCAAAAACCGGCTTCCGAATTTACGAAAGCAGACATTGTTTCCTATATAAAGGAGAACGGCATCCGTATGGTGAACTTCATGTACCCTGCGGCAGACGGGAGGTTGAAAACACTGAACTTTGTCATCAATAATGAAGCATACCTCGATGCCATACTTACATGCGGTGAACGCGTAGACGGTTCCAGCCTGTTTCCATTTATAGAGGCCGGCAGCAGTAATTTGTATGTAGTGCCGCGTTTCCGGACAGCTTTTATAGACCCTTTTTCCGAATTGCCCACGCTGTCAATGCTCTGTTCGTATTTCAATAAGGATGGTGAACCGTTGGAAAGTTCTCCGGAATACACCCTGCATAAGGCATGCCGAGCATTCACCACGGTTACGGGGATGGAATTTCAGGCCATGGGAGAATTGGAATATTATGTAATTTCTGAAAATGAAGGATTGTTCCCGGCTACTGACCAGCGTGGTTATCACGAATCGGCTCCTTATGCCAAGTTCAATGATTTCCGTACGGAGTGTATGTCATATATTGCGCAGGCAGGCGGGCAGATAAAGTATGGGCATTCCGAAGTCGGCAATTTTACGCTGGGCGATAAGATTTATGAGCAGAATGAAATAGAATTCCTGCCGGTGCGTGCCGAGGAGGCGGCCGACCAATTGGTGATAGCAAAATGGGTGATTCGTAATCTGGCCGACCGGTATGGATATAACATTACTTTTGCACCGAAAATCACGGCAGGAAAAGCCGGTTCGGGACTGCACATACACATGCGCATCATGCAAGACGGGCAGAACCGGATGCTGAAAGGCGGGGTGCTCTCCGAGACAGCCCGTAGAGCCATTGCAGGCATGATGAAGCTGGCTCCTTCCATTACGGCTTTCGGCAATACAAATCCCACTTCCTATTTCCGCCTGGTTCCTCATCAGGAAGCACCGACCAACATTTGCTGGGGCGACCGCAACCGTTCCGTATTGGTACGCGTCCCGTTGGGCTGGTCGGCAAAAACGGACATGTGCATGCTGGCAAATCCGTTGGAGGCTCCAAGCCATTATGACACTACACAGAAACAGACGGTGGAAATGCGTTCGCCGGACGGTTCGGCCGATTTGTATCAATTGATTGCCGGACTTGCCGTAGCTTGCCGTTACGGATTTGAGATAGACGATGCTTTGGGAATTGCAGAAAACACCTATGTCAATGTAAATATCCACAAGAAAGAGAATGAAGATAAGCTGAAACAACTGGAACAGCTTCCCGACAGTTGTGCCGCTTCGGCCGATTGCCTGGAAAGACAGCGTGCCGTCTTTGAGCAATATCATGTGTTCAGTCCTGCGATGATTGACGGAGTTATCACCAAACTGCGTTCTTACGGGGATAGAACCTTGCGCGCAGAGATACAGGACAATCCGGAGGAGATGCTTAAATTGGTCGAGAATTATTTCCACTGCGGATAGGAAAAGAAACGGGAGCACTACTCACCGCAGATTACACAGTTTGTTTCAGGATTCCTGATAATCAGGAACATTTATCTGTGGCAATCTGCGGTGATTGTGTATTCCGTCATATTATCGCCATTCCTTTGGCCTTGAATACCGGTTCTGCCTTTTGTATTTCCGATTCGAAACCGAGCCAATAACCATTCCGGGTATCATCGTCAATGGGCAGAAAACATAAGCGGAAGCTTTCTTTATAGTTTCCATAGTTTAACGTGAGCTCGAAATAAGATTAGAAAATAGGCAGTTGTCCGTCATTGACAAAATTTACGTCAATGGCGGGCTTCTTTTCAAAAAAGCAGTATGCTGCTATAGCCGACAAAGAATTGGCTATAAAGTTATTGAATGAACGATGTCTGGAGTGTTCTATCTGTGCAATGTTCTTCAATTCGTCATTGACCGTTTCAATCAAGGCTCTTTTTCTGAGCTGAATCTTGTCGGCAATACTCATCAGTGAATTCTTCATATTGTCTTTAACTTTAGTGACAAGCTGTATACCATCAAGGAAAAGGTTCCCAAACAGAGCCTGACCAATATATCCTTTGTCTGCATATAGTTTTCCTTTGATGTTCTCCAGAAACTTACCCTGCTTCAACGGTTCCCGGTCATCCACGTTTCCAGGCGTGAACATAAAATTGAGAACCTCACCCTTGTCATTGATTATCAGATGCAGCTTGAATCCGAAGAACCATCCCATTGAACATTTTCCACGTTCGGCAAGTCCCTCAAATATCTTATGAATAAGGATTCTTTGGTTACGGCAGACACGTAAAGGGGTGAAGTCGACAAAACTGATGCTTCTGTTTACTGTCTTCAACCATGTATTTTTCCTGTTGTAACGCAAATTCCTTGCAAAAATCATCGGCCATACAATAAATCTCTGTAATTTTAGACTCCGGAAATATAGCGGTAATCGTTTAAATCTTATAATTCTGCACTATAAATTTAATACTTTTATTGCTATGCCGCTAATTATCACTGAAATAAATTCATTCTTATTCCGAGCTCACGTTAAAGAAGTTAGAGGAATATCGCTCCTTCTTTATTGTTGCTTCTGCCAAAGAGCGGCAATCCTGCCACAGGATATAGGTTTCCCGCCCGACAAACACTTGCAATAAAGTTGCAAAACACAGATAATAAAATCCTGAAATATTCGTTGTAAAAATGACAAAGACAGGCTGCAAGTTCTATCCCAAGCCTTGGGATAGACATCCCTAACCTTGGGATGTCCATCCCCAACTTTGGAACGCATATCCGCAAGCCAGGTTTCATTTCTTTATTGCATGCACCCCACGGCTCTTTCAATTAAGGGAGTTAGAGGGAGTTTAGCCAAATGAAGAAACCGTGAGCCGCGTCCAAAAGATAATCATAAAGGGTATTCAATTCACCTCTTTTTTCTTATTTCTGCACCCATATCAAGAACGCTACATCTAAATAAGCATGAAGAAACACCTTTTATACGTACTTGTACTCTTACAACTCAGTATCGTCGGCAAAGGGTATTCACAAGGATTACGATTCTATGGCAACGAGAAACGGATTGCAGAGCGTTCTTCCTTCCGCGTGTTCACCGACGAGTGCATTCCTGCCTCAACCGGACAGTTCGACATCTCTTTTGAATATGCCACAAACAATATCAACAGCCCCGGACAAAGCAATGCAGCTATATGGCAAATTCATAAAAGAATACCAAAAATTAATGGGAGAAGAAATAGTTTACTTTCACCAATGTTCCGGCATTGGAAATATAAACCGTATTCGTCCCATCATTATCGTTGCAAGCCGATACTGCCAACAGCGTTCCCAGCAGACAGCTGCTTATTGTCTGATATATATTTCGTTTCATTTCTCCATATCGTTTATGAGAGCTTGTTCAGAAAAGGAGAATCTCAACAAGCTCCAAGGTTTATATATAATTAATTGTAGTCTCCGTATGTATTCCATGCTCTGCCCTGCCTATCGCCACCCGTGGGAACGTACCCGCTCCAGCCGCTACCAGCTACTGAACGGTAACTGGAAGTTCCATTGGGCAAAACAACCCGAAGAGCGTCCGAAAGAGTTCTACAAGCCCGGATATGATGTGTCGGCATGGGCCGAAATACCCGTTCGAATTGCGCGACCTGCACCTGGCCTCAGTCCTCAGCCCGCGTTACGACCGTGCAGAACTGAACGTGAAGAGTATGGTAAGAAACCATGGAAAAGCCATGAAGAACGCTTCCCTGCGCATCTCGTTGCTCGATGCCCAAGGAAAGCAACTGAAACAGTTCGTTACTGAAAGCGCCACAAGCTGAACACCGTCCGCACGAGCCACTACCCCAACGACCCCAAGATGTACGGGCTGTATGATTACTACGGACTCTATGTGATGGACGAAGCCGACCAGGAGTGCCACGGCAACCATTCGCTGACTGACAATCCCTCGTGGGAAGCTGCATTCGTAGATCGTGGTGTGCGCATGGCACAGCGTGACAAGAACCCTCCTTCCGTTATCTTCTGGTCGCTGGGCAACGCCAGTTGCGGCCCGGGTCCTCGTCCGAAATATGAAATCAAGTCTGACAGCACTTATCAATATGTCTTCCGTATAGAACCTATGAAGTAAGACTGCAATATATGCAGAAGCGGGGAATATCCAGCTAGTTACCACGTTTCAATTCCCGAATCAGATTCCCCGCTTTTCCATACTTTTCAATCATGAACAGCATGTAGCGCACATCCACCCCGATGGTGCGCTGCATCTTCGGTTCATAAAGAATATCACTGCTCATGGCTTCCCAATTGCCATCGAAGGCAAGTCCCAGAAGCTCCCCTTTGGCATTGAACATGGCACTGCCGGAATTGCCTCCCGTAATGTCGTTGTTGGAAATGAAGCAGACGCTCATTTCGCCCTTTTCATCGGCATATCTGCCGAAGTCACCGGAGGAAAGAAGGGATACCAATTCGGGCTGCACTTCAAAATCCACATCGCCTGCATGGGCTCTGACTTTCTCCAGAATGCCCGTCGTAGTGGTATGATAATCATATTCCACTCCGTCGGACGGGGCATAGCCGCACACAGTTCCAAAACTCAAGCGCATGGTGGAATTGGCATCGGGATAGAAGTTGCGGGATGCGTACATCCGCCGCACGGCAGCATTGAACAAACGCTCATTCCGCTCGATTTCACCGGAGGCTTGCTGGACCTCCATGTTCATCTCGAACAGTTTTGTAATCAAGTCGATGCCCAGGCCAATAGCAGGGTCGTTATATATCTGATAGGTGGTGTCCTGCTCCAAGAAGCGCTTCAATCCACGGGGCGTGGTCAGCTCCGAACGGGCATAAAGGCTGTCTACATAGGTACGCTCGTTGCCTCCGTATTCTGTTGCAATTCTCTGATAGAGTTCGGGAAGGTAGGCTGAATCCACTTGGGAACGGTATTCCTTCAGCAATGCCGTAAACACTTCCTTGTCAATGCCCAAATCCAGATTGGCATACTTCTCAACAATGGCTTTCAGACTGGCAACCACCGTTTTCTTTTCTCCCTCAAAGTCGAAGTTAAGAATGGACAAGGCGAGCTGTACCAGTTCCGGACCGTTCAGGAAAGACTCGGCAAAGTAAGCTCTGGCGCGATAAGCTTCGCGGCGGCTCTTGTAGTTCAACTCCAAATTGGAGAAAAGGTGCAGCAAGTGTTCCCGTTCTTTTGGAGTCTGCTGTATCCAGCGGCGGAGTTCGGTTTCCAGAGCACGCTTCTTATCCAGCACATGCAATTTTTTAATGGTACGGTTCACCCCTATGCTGTTCTTCCAATAATTGGAGCTTTCGTCATATTTGGAAGCATACTTGATGCGGATGCTGTCGCGGCTATCCATTTCACGCTTCCAGATGGCCTGCTTCACGCCACGGATGTCTATCTGTGCCCGGTTGGTGGTATTCATCATCTCTTCGATACCGAAAGAGGAGAGGTAGCGTTCCGTGCTGCCCGGATAGCCCAGCGTCATACAGAAAGAACCTTCACGGTAGCCGTCAAGGGAAATCGGGGCTACATATTCGGGACGGTAGGGAACATTGTCGGGAGAATAATCGGCAGGCCGGTTATGCTTATCGGCATAGATACGGAATACGGAGAAATCACCGGTATGGCGCGGCCATTCCCAGTTGTCAGTGTCCCAGCCGAACTTGCCTACCGAGGAAGGCGGCGCAAACACCAGACGAACATCATTGTAATCGCGATAAACGGAAAGCCAGAACTCGTTGCCTCCATAGTAAACATCCACAATGCCCGTCAGCGTGGAGTCCTTGCGGGAAACCTCTTCACCGATAGCCAGCATCACCGAATCGACCGCACTTGTACGCTCAGCCTCATCCATATCCGGCCTTACCGCCCCAAGCACGCGGCGGGTCACGTCTTCTTGGCGCAAGAGAAAGCGTACGTAAAGCTCCGGATTGGGCAGTTCCTCACTAAGATTATGTGCCACAAAGCCATCCTTCAAATAGTCGTGCTCCACAGACGAATGCTGCTGTATGCTGCTGAAGCCGCAATGATGATTGGTAAATACCAGTCCGTCCCCGGATACTACCACCCCGGAACAAAAGCCTCCGAAGCTGACTACCGCATCCTTCAACGACGGACGTTTCGTGTTGTACAGTTTACTCACAGGCATCTGCAAACCCAGCTCTTTCATTGTCCGGCATGTCTGCCTGTTCAGGTTTCCCAGCATCCACATCCCTTCATCCGCTTGTCCCGGCAGAGAGAAGAGGAAGCAGACGGCTATCAGTATAAATCTTAATTTCATGCCCAATAAATATATTTCTACCCCTCAGGGGGTGTTGTCATTCCGCAATCAACCGCAATTGTTTGGCTCCCGTACGTGCCTTGAGCCATTCGGCAATCTTTTCCTTCTCGTGTGCATTCGGATGCCTACCGAATTTCAATACGGCAAGGGTCACTGTGTCCACCCGTGCCGAATCCACTGTCAGTTCAATCGCATGAGAGATTGACACTGTCTTTACCGACGGATAGAGCACTTTCAACTCGGGGATAATCTTTTTGCCTAATTCATCGAAGGTTTTATATCTTTCCAGACTCTGTTCAAGAGTTTCAATCTGCTGTTTCTGCTCCACCAAGCGCTGCTCGCTGTTCTTGTAGAAATCTTCCATCACCATGGCACGGATGGAAGATATGTCCACCGCTCCGTTGTTCATGCCCTGAAGCACAATCAGCTTGGTATCGTCCAGCTTATAGTCTTTCATCTTACTACGGGCAATGGCAATGGAGGTTTCGGGCACCTCCTGCCCTATCAGCACTACACGTATCTCATGGCCCTTGCCATCGCGGTGAATCTTCTTGTCCAATACCTGCGTATTCTCAAAAGAGAGCTGTTCATTGACAAAACGGTTGGCCGCGCTTTCAAACAAGGTATCCTGAATAATGCCGACCGTCAGATACACGGCAGGACACATGGTCAGCACTGCAATCAGGACAATATATTTGCGCACTTTCTTCTCCCTATTCTTGTCCACAAACTCCTTGCGCTGGAAGTGCATCACACGCACCCCCACGAAAGTGGCGAGACTGATAAATACGGAATTGATAAAATAAAGGTAGAATGCACCAAGGAAGTAAATCAGATTGCCCGTCGCCAGCCCGTAACCTGCCGTACAGAGAGGCGGCATCAACGCCGTGGCAATGGCAACACCGGGAATCACATTTCCCTTCTCTTTCGTGGAGAGTGCCGTCACCCCTGCCAGACCACCCATCAGCGCGATGAATACATCATAAATGGTGGGTGAAGTACGTGCCAGCAATTCAGACTGTCCTTCGGCAACCGGACTGACCAGAAAAAATATGGTAGCCGTAGTCACACTGAATAAGGTAGTAATCAGGAAACTCTTCAATGAACGTTTCATCAGTTCAAAGTCATTCAATCCCACGGAAAGCCCCACACCCATGATAGGCCCCATCAGCGGGGAGATGAGCATAGCACCGATAATCACAGCGGTAGAATTCACATTCAACCCCAACGAAGCCATGAATATGGCGAATATCAGAATCCAAAGGTTAGCTCCCTTGAATTCCACTCCTTTGCGAATGGAGTCTACGGTTTCAAGTTCATTGTCCTTGTCTTTGCGCAAATCAAGATACTCTTTCAGAAAGGTCTTGATGGCGAAGGTATTTCTATTATCAGAATCCATAATATTTACGATTTGACGATTTATGATTGAGATTACTGTTTCCTTATCAACTTGTTGATGACGGGGATACTGCCGAGAGGCATATCACGCCGCACAATGTAGGTCACAAAGACCAGCAACAATATAGTCCGGTATGCCATACGCAGGTAGATATTATCTACCGGGACATACTCGGCAGCCAGGTAGAGAACTGCCGCAAGCAATACATAACAGCCGATGGCCTTCAGGTCATACTGAATGGGATACTTCTTCTGCCCCACGAAGTAAGACAGCAGCATGGCTATGCCATAACCGCAAAAGCCCGCCCAGGCACAAGCCATATAGCTGTATCGGGGAATCAGAAGTATGTTCATCACTACCAGTACCGTGCAACCTATCAAGGAGAAATAAGCACCCCAACGTGTCTCATCAATCAGCTTGTACCAGAAAGAAAGATTGAAGTAGATACCCATAAAGATTTCGGCAGCCATCACGACGGGCACCACCCGCAACCCCGGCCAGTAGTCGCGACCGATAATATGACGCAGGATGTCCAGATAGAACATGACAGCCAGGAATGCCAGCAGTGTAAAGATGATGAAGAACTTCATAGCCTGCGCATATACCTGCTTGTTATCCTTGTCTCGGCTCTTCCCGAAGACAAAAGGCTCGTATGCATAGCGGAAGGCTTGTGTAAGCATCGCCATCACCATGGCAATCTTGCTGGCAGCTCCATAAATGCCCAACTGCACGGAAGCTTCCGCCTCATCCGGATAGACAAAAGGAAAAATTATCTTATCGGCCACCTGATTCAGGATACCTGCCAAGCCAAGTACCAGCAACGGCAGACAATAAGCAAGCATACGCTTCAGCAGTTTTCTATCCAGCACGTATGCAAATCCACGCAGCTCCGGAATCATACAAAGCATGATGGTAGAGGTACATATCAGATTGAAAAAGAAGGCATAGCCCACATCATCCCCTTTCATCCCTACATAATAGACCAGATTCAGTGCTATATTCAGGAAGATAAACAGCAGCTTGAGTGCCGCGAATTTGATGGGACGCTTCTTGTAGCGCAAATAGGCGAAAGGAATGCTCTGGATGGCATCCATCGCCACCACAATCATCATCATGCCCACGTACCAGGGATGGTCACCATACTCCATCCATCCGGCAATGGGTTCGAGAAACAACAACCCCAATGCAAGGAAGGCAAGCGCCCCCATACTCACACTGAGCAATGTCGTGGAATACACCCGCATCGGATTATCTTCCCCTTTATTGGCAAAGCGGAAGAAACCGGTCTCCATGCCGCACGTCAACAACACCAGCATGAGCGCCACCCACGCATATACATTCGTCACTACGCCATAGCCTCCGCTCTGTGCGGACATCGCCATGGTATATACGGGCACCAGCAGATAATTGAGGAAACGCCCCACAATGCTGCTCAACCCATAAATGGCAGTTTCTTTTGCCAATGATTTTAATCCGGCCACTTCTTTAATGGTTGTTATGAACACAAAGGCACCGAGGCACAGAACTTTTTAGGATAAGAGGAAAGAGAGACTTTGTGACTCCGTATCTCTGTGTTCGTTTTTTTAAATGAATCACTCATTGCCAAACAAGGTACGCTGACTACTATAGAGGCTTCGTCCCAGATGCTTGTAGGCAAGCTCTGTCACTTCGCGTCCGCGCGGAGTGCGTTTCAGGAAACCCTCTTTTATCAGAAACGGTTCATAGACTTCTTCTATCGTACCTGCATCTTCACCCAAGGCAGTGGCAATGGTAGTAAGTCCTACCGGGCCGCCCTTGAACTTGTCGATGATGGTACAGAGTATCTTGTTGTCTATCTCGTCCAGACCATATTTGTCAATATTCAGAGCCTCGAGAGCAAACTGCGCGATTTCCGTATCGATGCTTCCGGTGCCCTTCACCTGGGCAAAATCGCGCACACGGCGCAGCAGTGCATTGGCAATACGCGGCGTGCCACGGCTGCGGCTCGCAATCTCGGCGGCAGCCCTCACCGAACAAGGGACTTCGAGAATGCCGGACGAACGGCGTATAATGCCACTCAACACGTCGTCATCATAATATTCCAGATGCAGATTTATACCGAAACGGGCACGTAACGGAGCTGTCAGCAGACCGCTGCGAGTAGTAGCTCCTACCAGTGTGAAAGGATTCAAGTCAATCTGTATGCTCCGGGCCGAAGGGCCTTTGTCTATCATGATGTCAATGCGGTAATCCTCCATGGCCGAATACAAATACTCCTCCACTACAGGGCTCAACCGGTGTATTTCGTCGATGAAAAGCACATCATTCGGCTCCAAGCTGGTAAGCACTCCCGCCAAGTCTCCAGGCTTGTCGAGTACCGGACCGGAGGTTATTTTAAAACCTACCCCCAGTTCGTTGGCAATGATATTGCTGAGTGTCGTTTTTCCCAATCCGGGGGGGCCGTGAAGCAGCACATGGTCCAGCGCCTCGCCACGCAGGCGGGCAGCTTTTACAAATATGCGCAGATTGTCCACCACCTTGTCCTGCCCGCTGAAATCCTCAAAATTCAACGGACGGAGAGCGTTCTCGAAATCACGCTCTCGGCTGGTAACGGGTTGCTGATTGCGTATGTCAAAATCTTCTTGTTCCATTCCAGACTCCTTTGTTTTCTGCAAAATAACTAATTTATTTTGAGATAAGCGACAGAAGTTGTTTTTTTCATGGCTATATCCCCTACCAAAAAAGAACTGCATGAAAGAAAAACTCATTCATACAGTTCTTAAAATCATCCATAAGCTAATCATGCTTACCTCCTGTTGCAAAAGAACTGATTTTTTTCGTAAAAAGTACGGAAACAGAAAAAGATTTGCCCTTCCCCCAAAGAAAACCTATCTTTACGCCCAAATGAAAACCTATAAAACATACATGCCATGAACCCCGAAACAGCCCTCTCCCAAATTCCCTTCGACTACGCCCTGTGCCTCGACCATGAATGCCCCAAGGCAGCCAACTGCCTCCGCCAGCTGTCCGCGCAAAGCATGCCGGCTGATAAAGATTACTGGAACATCGTCAGCCCCAAACGGCTTGCCGCCCTAAAGGGAGACTGTCCTTTCTTCCGCACCTGCGAGAAGGTGCGCTACGCCAAAGGCTTCATGAACCTGCTGGACAACCTGCCCTACAACAAACGAAGAACCGTCATCAGCCTCCTGATAGCGCACTTCGGACAGCGAACCTACTACCGCATACGCAAAGGAGAACGCCTGCTGTCACCGGACGAGCAACGAACCGTGCTGAACATCATCGGACAGCCTGAAGCAAACATAGAATCGGCTTTTGATGCCTACGTAGAGGGCTACGCATGGTAACAAACTCGTTCTCTTGGACTTATTTTGCCAAGACAACGACAACCTATTGGCAAAACATTGCCAACAAACAGGCAACACCTTGCCTGTCCGAAGGCAACGGCCTGCCAACAAACTGGCAAAAGCTTGCCGGCAAGCAGGCAAGAAACGCGATGCCATTGCCGGACTTTCTGTCTTCGGGCATCAGCCATCAGCCGCCCGAACGGCGTCAGCATGTCGGCCGCACAGCTTTACGACCCGGGGCACGGTTCCCCTTGCGGCGTGGAACAGGAAGAAGAGGGAACATCGAAAGGAAATCCCTCGTCAGCAAGCAAAAATACGATATTTGCTCAAAAGTTAATAAAGCATATGCCGCATTTCCCATTATTTTTCCCATCTTTGCGGCAATATTCACCTCTCAATCTACTTAACATTATGAAAAGAAAACCATTGCTGCTCGGAATCATCAGCCTGCTGGCAACTGCAACCATTCATGCACAAGAGTTCCGTTTGCAACCCACTCCCCAGAACTACACCGTACAACAGGACGACTCCATCAGCATCCCCCGGCAATACCGGCTGATGGCAGGCAACTCCTTGAACAACGGAACCGCCCTGCCCCTGCTCCGTTCGCTGATGCCGGAAGAGGCCCCCGATGCTGCATTCCGCATCTACATTGGAACAAAAGGCGACAAGGTGGTAAGCAGCTACCGGAAACGGATTCCGCAAAAGTCCGAAGGCTACTTCCTGAAAATAGAAAAAGACCGCATCATCATTGCCGGAGCCGACGAACGGGGAACTTACTACGGCGTGCAGACACTTGCCCAACTGCTTACTCTGGACAAACTACCCCTTGCCGAAGTGGCCGACTATCCCGATGTGCCCTACCGGGGTGTGGTAGAAGGATTCTACGGAACCCCCTGGAGCCAGGAAGACCGCATACGCCAACTGGACTTCTACGGACGGAACAAGATGAATGTTTACCTCTACGGTCCTAAAGACGACCCCTACCACAGCACACCCCACTGGCGCAAGCCCTACCCTGCCCAAGAAGCCGAACGGCTGAAACAACTCGTGGACAGAGCCCGCGACAACAACGTCATCTTCTACTGGGCCATCCATCCGGGACAGGACATCCGCTGGAACGAAGAAGACCGTGAGCTGCTGTTGCAGAAATTTGAAAGCATGTACCAGCTGGGCGTGCGCGGATTTGCCGTTTTCTTCGACGACATCTCCGGCGAAGGAACCAAAGCGGACAAACAAGCCGAACTGCTGAACTACATCGACAACCATTTCGTACAGGTCAAGAAAGACGTCGCCCCACTGGTGATGTGCCCCACGGAATACAACAAGTCATGGACCAAGGTGGAAGGCGGCTACCTCACCACTCTTGGCGAGAAGCTGAACAAGGACATCCAAATCATGTGGACCGGAAACCGGGTCATCGCCACCATAGACCGGCCTACCCTGGACTTCATCAATCCGCTGATAAAACGCAAAGCCTACATTTGGTGGAACTTCCCTGTGTCCGACTATGTACGCGACCACCTGCTGATGGGGCCCGTCTACGGAAACGGACTCGACATCGAAGACGGCATGTCCGCCTTTGTCTCCAACCCCATGGAACATGCCGAAGCTTCCAAGATTTCCCTCTACAGCGTGGCCGATTACACCTGGAACATGGAGAAATTTGACAGCGACACCTCCTGGAGACACGCCATCAAAGACCTGATGCCACTCCATGCCGAATATCTGGAAACATTTGCCGCCCACAACTCCGATTTGGGCAAGAACGGACACGGCTTCCGACGCGAGGAATCCATCCGTCTGCAACCTGCCCTTTCCGCACTGCTGAAGAGCTATCTGGAGAAAAGCGAGATAGACGAAACCGCCTACAACCAAGTAGACGAAGAGTGCCGCAAGATTATCCTCTCTGCCGATATGCTGCTTGCCTCCGGCAACGAGAACCGCCCTCTTATCGATGAAATCAGACCTTGGCTCACTCAATTCAAACTGGTGGGCGAATACGGAAAGACTGTGCTGGAAATGATGCGCCTGCCACAACAGGAAAAAGCCTTCCTGCCCGGCCATGCCCACGCACAAGCCTTGCAAACCCTGATGACGGACAACGATGCCCGCTATCCGCAAGGAGTGAAGAGCGGAAGCGGACAACTGATGCCCACCTTCGACGCCCTGTTCGAGGCCTCCACGAAGCAATACAACCAGCGGTTCCATACCGCACTGAACGCCCGTGCCGTCTACTCGCCCTACACGCTGGAAAGCAACGTGCAACAGCTCGCCCTGCTCCCCACGCAGCAGAAGGGAAAAGAAGGCAGCATCGCCCCCTCCAACGAAGTCATCCTTTGGCAGGCAGGCGGCTCTCTGACCCTCTCCATGGACCGTCCGCGCGTGCTTGCCACGCTGAGGATAGACTTGGGGACAAAGGAAGAAGGATATACGCACTTCAAGCTGGAAACAAGCCTTGACGGCAAAACGTGGCGAAACGCAAACTTGCAGAGCGTATGGAAAGGATACACCATGCAGAAAGCGGATGTGGAAGGACAAAAAGTACTGAAGATAAGGCTGACCAACACCTCCGGAAGCGAACAGAAAGTATATTTCAAAGCATTCAGGCTGACAGAGCAAGAGTGACCTCGTATCAAGAAGAGCAATCTCCGACACCGCAACCGAATGCCAAACGACCTTTAAAAAACATATAACATGTATAAAGCTGTTTTAGGAGCCATCTGCTCCCTGTTTTTCACACTGTCGCTACAAGCGCAGCAACCACTCGAGAAAGGATTGCAAAGCATCAACCGGGCTTCGGCCGAAGCCATTGTCGGCTTTCTGGCCGACGATGAGCTGCAAGGGCGCGAAGCCGGTACCCACGGGGCACGAGTGGCAGCCCGCTACATCGCCTCCCTCCTGAAAGAAGCCGGCATCGCACCGCTCTACAAGGAGGGGTATTACCAGCCCTTCGAAGCATGCAGCAAGGAGAGGCAGCAACGGGGACGGTGGCACGTGCATCCCGACTCCATCGCTGCCCTGAAGCAAGGCACCCATCGCTCCTTACAGATGGACAACGTGTTGGGATTCATTCCCGGCCAACGTGTCGACGAATATGTCATTGTAGGCGCTCACTTCGACCACTTGGGCACGGACGAGACACTGGTCAACGACCGGATATACAACGGTGCGGACGACAATGCCTCGGGCGTGTCCGCCGTCCTGCAGATAGCGCGTGCCTTTGCGGCCAGCGGTCAGAAACCGTTGAGAAACGTAATTTTCGCCTTCTGGGACGGAGAAGAGAAAGGCCTGCTCGGCTCGAAATACTTCGCGCAAAGCTGCCCTTTCATCAGCCAAGTGAAAGGTTACCTCAACTTCGACATGATAGGACGCAACAGCAAGCCGGAACAACCGCAACATGTAGTCTACTTCTACACTGCCGCCCATCCCGCCTTCGGCGACTGGCTGAAACAGGACATCGCACGCTACAACCTGCAACTGCAACCCGACAGCCGCGCCTGGGACCGCCCCGTGGGTGGCAGCGACAATGCCACCTTTGCCTTGCTGGACATTCCCATCATCTGGTATCACACGGACGGACACCCCGACTACCACCAACCCTCGGACCATGCCGACCGACTGAACTGGGAAAAGGTTGTGGAAATCACCAAGGCCTCGTTCCTCAATGTCTGGAACCTTGCCAACGAAAAGAAGTATTAACCGCAACAGGCTGCCTTTGGCAGCCTGCGGTTTTCACATCAGTCCATAACTCAAAAGTTCGCAAACTAAAAAACTCAAAATAAAATGGTTTTAAATTACATCTGGGTGGCTTTCTTCGTCATCGCATTCATCGTGGCCCTCTGCAAACTCATTTTTATGGGTGATGTGGAGATATTCACGGAACTCGTCAACTCCACCTTCTCCTCTTCCAAAACAGCTTTTGAAATATCCCTGGGGCTGACAGGAATACTTGCCTTCTGGCTCGGCGTGATGAAGATAGGCGAAAACAGCGGTATGATCAACGCCCTCTCACGTTGGCTGAGCCCGGTATTCTGCCGCCTCTTCCCCGACATACCGAAAGGACATCCTGCCATGGGCTCCATATTCATGAATCTCTCTGCCAACATGCTGGGGCTGGACAATGCCGCTACTCCGATGGGGCTGAAAGCCATGAAGGAACTTCAGGAGCTGAACCCGAAAAAGGACACCGCCACCAATCCGATGGTCATGTTCCTTGTACTCAACACTTCGGGACTGATACTTATCCCCGTCAGCATCATGATGTATCGCTCGCAGATGGGTGCCTCCCAGCCCACGGACATCTTTATCCCCACACTGATAACGACCGCCATCTCGACCGTTGTCGGTGTCATCGCCGTCAGCATTGCACAGCGCATCAACCTGCTGAACAAGCCCATACTTATCCTGATTGGCTGCATCAGCCTTTTCTTTGCCGCGCTCATTTATCTGTTCACACAGATTAGTCGCGATGAAATGGGCGTATATTCCACTTTGATTGCCAACATACTGCTGTTCTCCATCATCCTGCTGTTCATCCTCTGGGGGCTGTGGAAGAAAATCAACGTATACGATGCTTTCATCGAAGGAGCCAAAGAAGGCTTTACCACCGCTGTACGCATCATTCCCTATCTGGTTGCCTTCCTCGTTGGAATCGCCGTTTTCCGCACTTCAGGCGCCATGGATATACTGGTGAACGGTATCGGTTATGTAGTAGGACTATTCGGTGTAGATACCAGCTTTGTAGGTGCCCTGCCCACTGCCCTGATGAAGTCACTGAGCGGCAGCGGTGCCAACGGACTGATGATTGACACCATGAAACAGTATGGCGCCGATTCATTTGTAGGACGCATGAGTTGCGTGGCACGCGGTGCTTCGGATACTACGTTCTATATCCTTGCCGTGTATTTCGGCAGCGTAGGTATCACCAAAACGAGGAATGCCGTGACGTGTGGGCTGATTGCCGATTTCTCCGGCATCATTGCAGCGATTATTATCAGTTATATGTTCTTCTTCTAAAGAAACTGTCTTAATCACAGGAATGTAATTTCAATCGTAAATCGTAAAATTGTAAATAAAATGATTAGTTATCAGACAGACGGCGTTGAAATGCCCTCCATCAAGAAGCGTGAAACCACGGAATGGATAAAATCCGTAGCCGCCACTTACGGAAAAAGAGTCGGTGAAATCGCCTACATCTTCTGCTCGGACGAGAAGATACTCGAAGTGAACCGCCAATATCTGCAACATGATTATTATACAGATATCATTACCTTCGACTATTGCGAAGGAAACCGTCTCAGCGGTGACCTCTTCATCAGCCTTGATACCGTACGCACCAATGCGGAACAGTTCGCCGATAACAACTACGAACATGAACTGTACCGTGTCATCATCCACGGCATCCTCCACCTTTGCGGCATCAATGACAAAGGGCCGGGAGAACGGGAGATTATGGAGGAGGCGGAGAATAAGGCGCTGGCGATGCGGTAATTCCAAAGAATAAAAACTCTGTCTTGATAAAGTGCTGATTTTACCAAGACAGAGTATTTAAGAAAAACAAGTTACTTTGTCAACACAACGACAACTAACGGGTGATATTTGTCTGCTCCTGATTCGATGCGGGCATCCACACCATCTATAGTTACTCTAATAAGTTCAACACTGCCATAACCATCATTATACTTCCAATGGGAAATAATAGAATGTTCCTCTCCGTCACCAAAGATATAGGGACAAACAAACGTACGCCTCAATACTTCAGGCTTCTTGTCATATTTATATCCATCCCATAGTGCATCAAAGATTGCCAAAGTAAAAAGTCCGTCCCTGCTTTCCACATAGATACAGTCCGGTCCGGTAAAGTCATCTTTAGAATCGGGTTCTACCAATTTATAGGAGTAATCTTTCTCTCTCAAAGCAGGCTTACCATTTCTTCCAAGACCGGTTTGCATTCCCTTAATCAAATCATTGCCATTTTCATCGACAAATGCTAAATTGTATCCATAATGAATAGGAGGATAAGAGTCTTCCTCACTTTTACAACCCATGAAAATCAAAGGGAATAAAGCAGTCAATAACAAAAATCTAAAATTTCTCATAATATATTATTTCTGAGGTGAAACATACAAATTTTCTCTATCATATTGATAATTTCTATCTTCTGTAGGACTAACATCATAAGCTGTATACCAACCATTATATTGTCCATTCCATCCCCAATTCATATAGAAAAGATAACGTCCGCCACCAAAAGAAGTTTGTGGATATAAATAAGATGGAATACCACAACTTGAATAGCTCGGATTCGTAGAACGATTTACAAGATACTCAACAAAATAACTAACAGTAGCATCATAATAGTCAACCCCTTCGCAGACCCATGCATGTCCTTTCCAAGTAAATCCTATAAAATTCTTTCGATCACCAGTCATATATACAGGACGATGTTTATAAAAAACTTCCTTTAAAATATCATCTGCTTCATGTTTCTTTCTTACCACAGTATATCCCATAGATTCAAATCCCTTTTTAGCATTTTCCATTGATGCACCTGATTCATTAGGTTTATACTCCATATCCACAGCCAACCCAATATCTGAAATCAAAGTTTGAGTAGCCAATGTTGCATAATTATTAGGCATATTATTCCAATCATAAATTTGAGGCCATTCATAATATTTCATAATTTGAGCCATAGCAACAGCTACACAACCTGCAGGGCAGTTGTTTTTACATAAAGCATTATAATTGTTCTCTTGATCCCATGTTGTATTAATAAGAGGACCTACAACTCCCTGAGTAGGACTTTTATACCCTACTATTGTAAATTCAAGCGGAGAACCGTAAAGTTCCGCTCTTTCCACATAAGTATTATACTCTGACTGAGAGAGAAAAGACTTAGCAGATGTCAAAGGACCAAAGGAATATCCCGGACACAACTCATATAGTTCACCTAATCTTTGTCTGAATAAAGTCCCATCTCGATAGTGGTCATCTGTAGCATCAAGAGGAACAATATCTGCTTTTGACGTCTCATAAGCAACCCACATTCTTCGAAACTCAGCTTGAGCCTCTTCATCCCAAGAATCACTCTCTGCAATATTCAGCTTTGTCTCGTCTGCCCAAATGGAGAATCCGGTTTTCATAGCCTCCTCTACATTCATGGAATTAGTTTCAGAATATGCCAGAATCGGATAGTAATTCTTGGTAGCACCTACTATAACAAAACCACCGCCTTCATAATTTATTATATACATAGAAGGCGTATTGTCTTCACCGTAAACCGTCTTAATATCTTTTACTGTTTTACCAGAAAAGGCATCTGGCTCAATAAAGCCATTTCTTGTTGTCACCGCATCTTTACCATTAGCAGCTAAAAACAAGCCGGCCACCTCTGTGGCTTGACTAACCGGCACAAAGCTTTCATCATTTACAATGTCTACACAATCAGCATCCACTTCTATAGGAAGGGGTTCCATGCTATTCTCACTGCATGAACAAAATGCTGATACAATCCAAGCATACAATAAATACTTTTTCATACGCATTAATTTTTAAAGTTAACAAAAGAGATTATTATAAATATAAGGCAGGCTACGCCTGCCTTATATTTATTTCTTCACCGAAAAGCGATAGATGCAATGACTGTCATACTTTTCTCCCGGCTTCAGCAACGCCGAAGGCCATTCCGGCTTGTTGGGCGTATCGGGATACTTCTGCGTCTCTAAGCAGACGGAAGCACGGCGACCGTACACGATACCTTTCTTTCCGGTCAGTGTGCCATCCAGGAAGTTACCGGCATAAATCTGAATGCCCGGCTCGTTGGTATAGACATCAAGGACAATGCCCGTCACGGGAGATTCGAGGGTGGCACACGGGCGGGTGACGTCACCCTTCGTATTGAGTACCCAGTTGTGGTCATAGCCCTTGCCGTTCTTCAATTGCTCAAAGTCATTGTCAATGCGGGCGCCAATGGCTGTAGGAGTGCGGAAATCCATATCCGTACCTTCTACGGAAGCTATCTCACCGGTAGTCATGAAGGTACTGTCCACGGGAGTATAGGCATCTGCATCGATGGTAAGCAGATAATCCGAATTGGACTTGGAGGGGTCACCGTCCAGGTTAAAGTAAGAGTGGTTCGTCATGTTGATGACGGTGGTACGGTCTGTTTCGGCACTGTAACGAATGTCGATGGCATCGTCATCTGTCAGCGAGAAAGTGACCTTGCAGGTCAGGTTACCCGGGAAGCCCTCCTCTCCGTCTTTCGACAGATAAGTCAGTTCCAAAACCTGATTACTCAACTGGCGGGCATCGAACACTTGATATTGGTATCCCTTGGGACCTCCATGCAGGCAGTGGCCGTAATTGTTGCGCGGCAGCTGGTACTCTACCCCATCCACTGTAATCTTACCCTGATTGATACGGTTGGCATAACGTCCGATGGTAGCGCCGAAATCCGAAGGGAACTTGATGTAGTCCTGAATGGAATCGAAGCCCAGCACCACATCACGCATAACGCCATCCTTGTCCGGCACCATCACCGATACAATACGTCCGCCGAAGTTCGTAATGCAAACTTCCATACCATTCTTATTCTTCAAAACAAACAAGTCTGTCTGCTTGCCATCCACTTCCGTACGGAAGTTCGCAGGTTCCAGTCCCGAGGCAGTCTTCTCGCTCGCCTGCCTGCTTGTGCAGGCCGATGCCAACAGCATCACGCTTGCCAACAAAGTCATCATCTTATTCATAAATACAATATTGGTTACTGTTTAGACTATCATTTTTTCAACAAGAACTGCTCCGCACGTCCCGGAGTGAACAACTCCCACAAAGAAGCAACCGTCCAGCCCGGAGCGAAGATATTGTTGTAATATCCCTTTCCGTTACGTCCGTAATCCCAATTGGTATGCTGCACCACTTCCGGGTAATAGCCTACTTTGGCAATGCCGCACATGTGTCCTTCATACGGCAGTAACTGGCGCATGGAAGTGGAAATCACCTCGGCAAAGTCAGAGAAGCGCGGCTCGTTGTACTCCTTGGAGAGCCAATGCAGTACATCGGCAAATTCGAAGATAAATACATCGATATGGTTATTCTCTACCGACACATTTCCCCAACCACGGGTTTTCAAGCCGATATCTCCCAGCATCTGACCTTCGGCAAAAGGAACATCCCAAGTATAATACCACGACAAAGCAAAATAAGCGGCTTTCTTTGCCAGACCGGCATAGTGTGCACGCTCTTCTCCTTTGGTAACCAAAGCCAGATAATAAGCAGCCGTAGCAGCATACAAGGAGGCTTCCTTGTCCTCGCAGTTGGCATCCAGCGTAGAAGAGAAATAATCGGCTTTGGATATCAGTTCCTTCTCCAGATAGTCTACCGTACGCTTGGCGCTTGCCAGATAACGCTTGTCTTTGAAATACTTGGACGCCATCACCAAAGGCAAGGTTGCCGAAGGCGTGCTACCACCGCTGGCATCCACGATAGAGAAATCATCCTTGAACTTACGCGGGAAGCTGCCGTCCTCGTTCTGCAACTTAAGGAAGTTGTCCAGCATGCCCTTGATGCGTTTCTCCCATTCGGGGTGTTTACGCTTCTGCTGTTTCTCGTAGTTCAGATAGTTCAGAATGGCATATACGCCTTCGGACTGACGGCGGATGCTATGTCTGGTTTCCTTGAAGCCGCGGTTGTAGTGTACCACTTCGTTGAAGAAGCCCGCAGGCGAGAAACCGTTCCGGAGATAAGTATCGAAGATACGATTGGCATTGTCCACCAAGTCTTGGCGATTCTGCTGCTTACCATATTCCAGCGCATTGAAAGCGTTCAGCAACGTACGTCCCACAAAGCCCACTTCGGCAACGTCCGTATTGGCACAAGTAGCAGTCTCCAACTCTACACCGGAGTAATAATGAGTGGGGGTATTGCTGACATAGCTTTCCACAAAGAAGTTGCTCATCACCTCCTTCATGCGGTCTACCGTGTAAGGTGTGTCAACCGGTTTCGGGCGGTTAGTGTCATAACAATACTCCCAGGTGCGCTGTACGCATTCCGAGAAATCGGCAGCATTCCTTTCGGACAACTCCCAGGTCATGGAGATGCTGTCGCCTTTGCGAAGCAGCTGGAAAGCCTCAACGGCAGGAGCCAGCGTCAGTTTGCGGATGTATGTCTTCGGTGCTTCCTTATAGGGGAACCCGTATGCCAAGACAGTCATGCCGTCCACATTCAGGAAGCCGGTATACCCGATGGAAGTCTCGCCGGACAGGATTACCTCTCCCTCCTTATGAGTGGTCAAAGCCTCCTTGTCGAACTTGTCAATGCGGATAACCGACATGGACGTACCGCCCGCCGGATTGAAAGCCGCCGTCAGCGGAGTGCTCAAACGGTCCTCACGCACCAGCCAACTGTCCGATGTGTGGAAAGAAGGAGCTTCCTTCGGCGAACGCAGGTTGCGTCGATACCAGAAGCCCGGCATGTAGAACTGGCAGTCCGAATGCTTGTAACCGGTCTTTATCTGTTCCCCGTAGTTGAAATACACATCTTCCAGCGCTTTCAGTGTGACAGTAATACGCTGTCTGTCATCCTTGTCCACCACCCGGCGGACGATTTCCAGCGGCAGCTTCTCCGAAGCCCGGCAACCGTACACACCCTCCTGCATCTTCTGCAAAGCCAGCTGATATTGCCTGGCATCATTCCCCGGCACTTTCAAGGAAATAGAGGCGGAGATGTCTTCCGAAGCAACATTCACCGCTCCCGCACCCGTAATGCCCGCAACGAGCATTACTCCTAAAAACAATCTTTTTACTCTCATAGTTACATCTGTTTTATTGTTGTTAGAAAAAAATATCATTCATTCCATTCCGACGGGCTACTTTCATGATAATCAGAATTTCGGTTTCTCCGCTTCCGTAGATGCAACGGAGTCTTCTACCGTCGGCCATCCGTCTTCCCAGCTAATTCTATCCAGCATCAATACGCGGCCTTCGGGATTCTTAGTACTCACCGCGTGATAGAAGAACCAGTCATTACCGGCATTGTCCGTCACAATCTCGGAGTTATGGCCGGTTCCCACAAAGGTATTGCTTTTCCGAATCAGCACTTCGTGCTTGTTGTCCATCATGCTGCCGCCATTCTTGTCGACATAGGGGCCGAAAAGATTATCTGAACGCCCTACAACGGTGGTGTAGGTGCTGTTCAACCCCTCACAGCAACTTCCTATGGAAGCAAAGAAATAGTAATGCCCGTCCTTCTTGTGAATATAAGTACCCTCGTAAGCGGTTCCTGCCACTTGTTGCGGTGTGGCGCCGTCCTTCAGAGAAAGTCCGTCGTCAGACAGTTCAATCGCATAGATTCCACGGAAACTGCCCCAGAAAAGATATTTCTTTCCCCCATCCTCTATATAGAAAGGGTCGATGGAGTTCTGCACATTGATTTCATTGCTGCGGAACATCTTTCCGTGGTCCTTGAAAGGTCCCTCCGGTTTATCGGCAGTGGCACAACCGATGCCGCAAGTCCACTCGCCTCCCCAGACGGACATGGAATAGTAGAGCACGTATTTATCACCTATCTTGTTGATGTCCGGTGCCCACAAACCTCCGTTCGGCTCAAAGTCAGGCCGGGTACGGTCGGTAAAGGCAGTACCTACATATTCCCAATCCACCAGATTCCCGGAACGGTGAATCGGCAGATTGCGTATGTCCTCGGTGGCATACAGATAATAATAACCGTCACCGCCCTTTATCACAGAAGGGTCTGGCAAACTGTAGTTTATCACCGGATTGCGGTAGACATTCTTCAGTTGTTCATTCGGCTGTTCACCCGGTTTGTCTTCCTTTGTGGCCGATGACGAGGAGCATGCTATCAGGCAGCATAACACCGATAATACAAGAAACTTTTTCATACTATGTATTTTTTTCATTTTACTTTTTCAGATGATGCGCTGCCCAATACCTGCGGACGGACAAGAGGGCCGCCGATAGAAACCGTTCCCCGGTCGGAAATGGCAAAATCCTTGATATACGAAGTGCGCGGCTGTACTTTCGTGGAATCCCAGTGTGCATGGAAAATGTATTTCCAGCTGCCGTCCTTGCAGCGGAAGGGCGCTCCGTGTCCGGTGCCCGTCAAGCCGTCGGCACGTTGCAGAATCGGGTTCCCCTCGTATTTCGTCCAAGGTCCCGTCGGACTGTCCGAAGTGGCGTAACCCACTCCGTAGTTCTTGCTTTCAAAGTGATTGGCTGAATAAATCAGGTAATAAATACCCTCTTTCTTCAAGATGGAAGGGCCTTCGGCAACCTTGGCGGGCTTGTCCTGCGAAAGCTCCCAAGGCTCTCCCACCTTAATGCACTCCGTCAGCGTCTCCTGCTTGATGCCGGTCAGATCATCGTTCATCTCTGCCACCCAAATGACGTTGCCATCCGTAAAACGCACGAAATAGAGGTAAGACGTGCCGTCATCGTCGATGAAGAGAGAGGTATCGATACTCTTCTCATCCCATATCGGCTGCTTCACCTCCTGACGGAACGGGCCTTGGGGAGCATCTGCCGTTGCCACGCAGATATGCTCTTCGGTGGAATAAAACAGATAAAACTTCTTCTTCGATTCGATGTAGTAAACTTCCGGTACCCAGAATCCCCACGTGCCGTAGGAGTCGGCAGCCGACAACGCCTGGCCTTCACGCGTCCAGTTTTTCAAGTCATCGGAAGAGAAGCAGGCAAAGCCTTCCCCTTCTACCGTACCTCCGGTGCCGTAGGCATAATACTTGCCTTCGTAAAGCATCACGTAGGGGTCGGCAATGGGCAGATAGTCTGATTCTACAACCGTCTTCTCCTTGCAGCCTGCAAAGCAAAGACAAAGCAACAGCAGCAATATATAATTCTTCTTCATATCCATCTCTTATTTTACTATTTTGGGTGTCATATAGTCCTTGCTGATTCTCATGCGGTCCACACCGTCCACTTTCTCGAAAGAAACGTCACTGATGTACATGGCGCGCGGATGGATGCTACTCTTGTCCTTATGGGCATGGAAAACGATACGAAGCTTGCCCGCCTTGTCGGTGAAGGTGGCACTGTGCCCCACCCCAACCAGTTCTCCGGGTTTCTGCAGCAAGGGATTCTCCTCGTATTTGGTCCAGGTACCCATCAAATCGGTAGCTGTGGCGCAACCTATGCCGTAGAAAGGACTCTCATAGCTGTTGGCGGAATAGGTCATATAATAGAGTCCGTTGTGCTTGATGACAAACGGACCTTCATTCACGCGGGGCCACACTTCCTCCCATGCCTGAGAGACGTGGATGCAAGGGTGCATGGTCTCCTTCTTGATAGTCATGAGGTCTTTCTCCAATTCGGCCACCCAGATGTTGAGCCCGTCGTTGAAACGGTCGAAGAAGAGATAAGGCGTGCCGTCATCATCAATGAACAGAGAGTTGTCAATACATTTCTCATCGGCAATCATCGGTTCCTTCTTACTTTGGGTAAATGGTCCTGCAGGTGAGTCTGCTGTTGCCACACAGATATGCTCGTCTGCCGAGTAATACATATAGAACTTCCCGTTCACTTCGTAGACCTCCGGTGCCCAGAACCAGCGGTCGGCCCAGACATCCTTCTTCTGGAGCGCCACGCCCTTATACTTCCAAGTCTTCAAATCATCGGAGGTATAGACTTCGATGCCTTCATCCACATGGGTGCCATAGGCATAGTAAGTGCCATCGTGCAACATGATGAACGGGTCGCCCAAAAGCACCGGCGTTTCAACTCCTTCGACAACAATATCGTCCACATCCTTATAGTCTGAAGAGCAGGACTGGCAGGAAGCCAGCGTGACCAACAGAAACAGATACGTACATATAAAATTCTTTTTCATGATTCTTTCTTAAACAATTGTTATGATGATAAATATTTACTTTCAAGTAGATGTTCCGTTACACCCGTATATTGAACCCTATTCAGTCGTATACTAAATCCTATTCAATCGTATACTGAAATACATTCAGTCGTATACTGAATCACCCCCAGTCCATCACACTGATTCACAAGGAAATACAAGTACCGGCTTCTATATACATTTTTCATTACATATATACGGAACGGCACATCCCACGATTGCGTCTAATCGCGCCTCTGCCCTACATGATAATACAACGTACCACTATAAACCGGAGAACCGCCCTCCGAACAGAATCCGATGCGGGATGCAGGGTAGCGTATATCCAAAGCTCCCAGCTCTCTGCCGTCGACAAACAGATACAGTTTGTCTGCACGACGCACGGCACGGAAATTATAGGATTCCTTCCACAATTCATGTACACCTATCTTATAGATATGGCGTTCCAAATCCTCCGCCTCCTTGTTGATGAAGCGGATACCTTCTGCCTTTACCGGAGTAAAGGTACAATAATTATATGCAGGATGTTCTGCTATCCCCCTATCTTTGTTTTCTATCGGATGCCATTCGCCGCCATTCAGGTATTCTATGTCGAACTTGCCGAACATGTCATCCGCAAATTCGGATTTATTGCCTGCTTCGTGACGATTCAGGTAAAGTGTATCCAACCATGCAGGTGCGGCAAAACGATAACCTTTCTCAATGAAGTCGGTATACTTCACATCCGGATAGAGCGTTTGCAGGCATCCCAACGGGAATTCCTTCTTCCAGGCAGTTTTCCCTTTCTTCACGGCTGTCACCTCAAGCATACGGGTGATGCCATCGAACTGAGCCTTCACATAGTTATCCTTATCCACATAAACCGGATAGCTTCCTGCCTTGTCTTGTCCGGACAAGCCGGACAACTGGAAGCTGAATTCATAATCGTTCAAGAAATCGCCCTTCAACAACTCCTCATTCTCCGAAAGCTGGAAATGCACATCATCGAAGCCGATGGTATAGGTAGCCCCTTCGAACAAGGCAGACTTTGTCTCGTCAAACACTCCGGGAACACCCGCTTCTTCCGCCGGAAGAGCCTCTGCAAAGACATGTTTTCCCGGTGTGGGAATCTCATCCAGCCAAATCTTCAGACAGCCACCATTACGCTCAATGCGCAGATGATGGTACACACCCCAACGGAAATCTTCAGGCAGGACATAGGATTCCTTGTTTTCTTTACCGCCGACAAGTGTACGCAGGTACCAACTCCGGTTCTCGGCATCCAAACCTACATAGGCACAGTTATCTGCATCCTTCCACCAGGCAATGACGCCGGCTCCACCCTCGGTCTTGACTCCCGTCTCGAACAAGTAGGCCACGGACGGCTGTACTTGTTGCAACACACCGAACGAAACTGTCTCGCCTTTACCCGCAAAGGTAGGCATCGAAGGTTCGGGATGATAACCTGCCGTGCGGGGGCCGGTGATACCGTCCACAAACAAAGTCTTGTCGAAGAACTGGACACGGTTGATGTATTGCCCGCGGTGCTCATCGTTCTTGTTTGCCATATAAATCAGCCACCATTCAAATCCGTTGGGCCCCCTCAGGATATTGGGCTGGCCGGGAGTCATCAGAATATCGTCGGCAATGCCGTCTTTCATATCGAACAGAGAAACATCGAAGAATTGCGAACGTCCCTTGTTTGTTTCTACGGCAAGAAGATTCGCGCCTTCCTTCAAAGCAGCTCGCAGCTTCTTGTCCAGGTTTACGATGCAATAATCACGCCCCTGCTTCTCGTAGACAATTGTTCCGTTCAGATAAATCCGGGTATCTCCGTCGTGAGCGACACGCAGTGCCAGATTGCCGGTTTCGCTGCCGACAGAGAAAGTCTTTCGCAACCATAGGGAGGGCGTATCCCACAAGGTGCCCAGATGCCGGGTTGTGGAACCTTTCACTTCACGCGACGAAAAGCCGGTCTCCCCCCTCGCCCAGCCGGAGTCATCGTAGGTCACTTTTGTCCAGTCGCCCTCCGGCTTGCTCTCCGTATAAGCAAACAACGGCTCATACGTGCGGCCATACCGCAATAAATCCACTTGCTTCTCCTCCAGTTGTGTCTGATTGCAGCCTACAACCGGATAGCTATATTTATTACCATTTTGAAAACCTAAAGGAGAGTCTGCCTCAGCAACTCCCAACTGATAATTGCCCCACTCTGTAGAGGTGTGGTTGGCATTATACATCATATAGTAGCGGCCTCTATACTTCATGACCCACAGTCCCTCCGCTACTCTGTTATCCATCGTTTCCCATGTATCCGGCAATGAGGCGAACTGGCACACCGGTTCGCCGGCAAATTCTGCCGGGTTCTTCATTTTACGTCCCCATATGGTATTTCCATCAGTAAAACGTACCATATACATGTATAGTTGTCCATCATCATCTCTGAATATTTTGGGGTCGATACGGTTATCCATCCATGTCTTCTTGTTCGGTTCTGTATAAGCGCCCAAGACATCTTTGCTCTGCGCATGTACAATGTGAACGGCATGCTTGTCCTTCCCCCAATAATTGACTGACCAGTACAAATGAAAATCACCGTTCAGATAGAACATGTCATTGGCATGAATCTGGTCATCTCCAGCTCCGCTGCCTCTGGTCCAGTCATTGTCCATGGATACGACATGGATAGGTTTCCCCCAATGAACCAAATCATCGGACACATAGAAATCCCCGTTTGTACGGACCCCGCCAATATAATATTTGCCGTTATATTTCATTACGCCGGCATCCGCCACTCCCGGAAGTACCGGATTCTGGATGTTCTGCGCAAACAAGCTGCCGCAGCAAGCAAAAGCGAATGGTAATAGTAGTTTTTTACAGACAAGCATATGGTATAAGATTTAAGAAAGAAAAGGCTATACCGGAAGCATCCTGAATGAGAACAGGCTTCCAGGCATAGCCTTCTTTGGTTATCAATAGCCTGGATTCTGGTTGAGATGAATCTCTCCATTTACGGTACTTACATCCACTTCATCTCTAGGGATAGGCAACCGTCTATGCTTACCCACAACGAAGTTTTTGAAGTCTCTGTCGCGTTTTTCCAATTCCTCTATACCCGCTTCGGTATCAAGCAATCCCCAACGCTTCAAGTCGGCCCAACGCCAACCTTCGAAACAGAGTTCCAAAGTACGTTCCATCTGCAGACGCTTGATAAAGGCATCTTTAGAGCTCAAGCAGTCTTTCCACTGACTGTCTTTCAACTTGGCCAGACCGGCACGTTCTCTCACCTTGTCCACATAAACAGCAGCATCGGCAGGATTAGTTCCCGTTTCAACAAGACATTCTGCGTAGTTCATCAGGATATCTGCGTAACGCATGATACGATAGTTGTTACGGGCAAAATAATCTTCTGCACTACGATAGTACGAAGTATTGTATTTACGGATATAGCAGTCTTCCGGATCAGTTCCCCAACCGTCATTCCAATCGGCATTTTCAAATCTATAGTAACTTTTCGGCTGGTCGGGGAAGTCTTGCGAAAATCCACGATAAAGGATGCTGCCGTACAAGCGCAAGTCATTCTTTCCATCCACACGTTTCTCTTTCAAGAACTCGTCTACCAACCAGCGGCGTGCCTTACCATCTCCCCAACCTATACCACTTGGAGCATAGAACTGAGTACGCTGGAAACCGAATGCCATACTGGCATCATTACCCGTACCACCCTTGTTCTGGTCATCGAACTGAATCTCAAAGATACCTTCCTTGTTGTTCTCGTTCAAGTCAGTGAAATTATCTTCACGATTGGCGATAAGACCGTATAAAGAGCCCTCTTTATCAATCAACCATTGCAATTGTTCCTTTGCCTTGTCATACTTATGCTGTTGCATATAGGCCTTGCCCAACAATGCCTTGGCAGCACCTTTGGTAGCACGTCCCAGATTGGCAGCATCCCAAGATTCCGGCAGATACTGCATGGCAAAAGTCAAATCTTTCTCTACCTGGTCCCATATTTCCTGCTCGGAAGCATCTTCCGGTATATAAGAATCATCTTTAGGCTCCAACGGCATAGTTCCTTTGTCCCACAACAGATTTACCTGAAAATACCACAATGCACGCAAGAAAGAAGCTTGTGCCAGTACCTGGTTTTTCGTCGTCTCATCCATTTCGATAGAAGGAACATGAGCCAACACCTGATTACAACGGAAAATACCTACATAGAAATGTTCCCAATGTATGTTGTTGCCTTCATAAAAATTATAGTTATTATAGAGAAAACGTGTCCAGTCGCCCAATTCAATCCAAGGAGAAGAACTCCATCCTTCGTCCGAAGTCAAATCATAGCGGAAAGAAAGCCAACGCATCCAAGTGCCTTCCTTATAGAAGAAGCTATAACAAGCATTGACACCGGCTGTCGCATCTTCCGGCTTATTCCAATAAGTATCATTAGTTGCTTCATTGGGATTATCAATATCCAATAAACTCGAACTGCATCCGGTGCACAAGGTCAAGGCACCTGCAAGCATTAATCCATAATATATCTTTTTCATAATTTATAAGCTGATTTATAAGTTAAAAGGTCAAATCCAATCCAAACATTACCGAACGGGTATTAGGATATGCAAAACTGTCCGTACCACTGTTCCAAACGGAATTCGCGCCCTTGAAGTCAGGATCCAAGCCGGAATATCCGGTGATAGTAATCAAATTGCTACCGGTAGCAAACAGACGGAGTTTCTCAACACCCAGGTTGGTCAGCCACTTCTGCTTGAAGTTATAACCGATAGAAATGTTCTTCATGCGGAAATAAGAGCCATTCTCCAAGAAACGGTCGGCATCACGGGAGTTACGGAAATCACCGTAAATGATACGCGGGGTATTGGAGTTAGGATTTACCTGGTAAGGTTCTTCACCCTTTTCAAAGCGAATATAGTTAGAGTTGTCTGCAAACAGACGTCCTTGCCAGCGGGATACGTTGTATATCTTATTGCCGAACTGACCATTCCACATCATACTGAAATCGAAGTTCTTCCACTCTGCATTGAATACTAATGACATTTGCATCTTGGCCCAGGGACTACCGCAATAATCACGGTCGGCATCAGTAATCTCTCCATCATCATTCAAGTCAAGGTATTTCACATCTCCCAATTGAGGACGCTTTCCCTCAATCATAATGGGGGTACCCGTAGATGTCACATAATTATCAATCTGCTTTTGTGTCTTGAAGATACCGTCTGTTTTTCTCAAATAAAATTCAGCCAAAGATCTGCCCGGTTTAGTTCTTGCCTGACCAGAATCAATATAATCTCTATTAGTACCATCACGACCCAAGCTCAATACTTCGTTATCCATAGTAGTCACATTCAGCAAAGCGCTATACCTAAAGTCCGAAATCTGATCTTTCCAACCAAGTGTAAACTCGAAGCCCTTGTTGCGCAAGCTGGCAGCATTTTTCCATGGAGAACCTCCTTGGTTACCGGTAGAAATGGCAATCGGAGTCTCTGCCAATACATCACTGGTCTTTGAGTTGTAATACTCTGCGCTGACAGTCAAGCGCTGGTTAAGGAAACTGGCATCAAAGCCTACATTCACCGTTTCTTTCGTTTCCCAAACAAGACCTGCATTCGCAAGTTTCACCTGAGTAGAACCCGGAACAATAGCACCTCCGAATACAGTTACAATACTCTGATTGATAGTTCCAATATAATCCCAATCGCCAATGGAAGAGTTACCAAGACGGCCCCAGTTACCTCTAATCTTCAAATCATTAATCCAAGGTACATCAAAGAATTCCTCTTTTGAAATTCTCCAGGCACCGGAGAATGATGGGAAATTACCCCAACGATTCTCCTTAGCCAGACGGGAAGTTCCGTCACGACGGAAGGTGGCAGTCAAATAGTATTTATCATCATAAATGTAGTTCGCACGTCCCAAATAAGAAATCATCGCATTTTCACTGATACTGTTTGTATTCTGCTGGTTGCTCTGTCCGGCATTCAATACGGTCAGGTAATCACCGTTACCCAACATCGGGAAGTTCAGACGGGAAGCCCACAAACCTTCCCACTCATGGTGCTGGTAAGTAGTACCGACTACAGCATCCACATGATGCTTGCCAAAATCCTTATTAAAGTTCAAAGTATGTTCAACCAGCATATTGTAAGTATTGTCACGTGCCTTCTGGCTTTCCGGGTCACGGTGTTCCTGGTTCTGAGTCCAGTTACCTTCTCCACGGAACCATGAATTCTCATAAAAGTAAAGGTCAATACCACCATTGAATTTATAGGAAAGGTATTCGAAAGGCTTGAATTCCAGCCATAAAGAACCATTCAAACGATTCTGACGGAAATGACGATATTCCAAATCTTCACGAGCAATCGGGTTCACACCAAAAGTATTGTATTTGGCAGCATCACCATAGCCATATCCACCCGGATTGTTTTCGTCGTAGATGGGGATGGTAGGCATCATACGCAAAAAGTCATTGTAGGTATTTGTCTGGTTCGGGTCTGTGTTTGTAAGTGAATAAGCCAAGTTTTCACCAAAAGAGAACCAGCCCTTTTTACCTTGTGTATTGACACGGAAGCTATAACGGTCGAAAGTATTTCCATAAGAAACGCCATCATTGTTATAGTAACCGGCTGATACAAAATAACTACCGGAGTCTCCACCACCGGAGAGTGATACGTTGTAGTCCTGCACCAATGCGGTCTTCAACACTTCATCCTGCCAATTGGTATCATACTGTGAGTGTTTCTGAGTGCTGTTTACAGTAGCAATGCCATCTTTGATAGCTTCATTATAGGCAATATCATTATACTTGATATATTCTGCCGCATTCATCAAATCAAATTTCGGGCTCCATTCCAATGTTTCCTTTACGCTTACATTCACTTTCATGGGACCTTTCGTACCTTTCTTGGTAGTAACGATAATCACACCATTGGCAGCACGCGAACCGTAAATGGCAGCAGCAGAAGCATCCTTCAAAATTTGAATAGATTCCGCATCGGCCGGATTGAAGTCAACGCCCGGATTGGTAATCATTCCATCGATGACCCACAACGGAGAGTTGTTGCTCAACGAGCCTACACCACGAATCTGAATATCGGCATCCTCGCCTGCACGCCCACTACTGCGAACATTGACACCGGTTGCCAAGCCCTGCATCTGGCTCGCCAGTGTCCCTGCAGCGCTTTTCTTCATTTCCTTGGTATCAACAACGGCAACCGCTCCAGTTAAGTCGGATTTCTTCACGGTCTGATAACCGATGACAACCACTTCTTCCAGTGCTTTCGAATCATCTTTCATCACCACGCGCAAGGCAGTTCCCTTATAGACAACTTCCTGCGTAAGCATACCGATATAAGAGAAAACGAGTGTACTTCCTTTCTTTCCACTCACTGAGAAATTACCGTCAATATCGGTAATGGCACCCGTGGTAGTACCCTTCACCAATACATTCACGCCCACCAAAGGCTCACTATTTGCATCCGTCACCGTTCCCGTTATGGTCACATCTTGTGAATAAGCGGTAGCTGCAAACACAACAAAGAATAAGAATAAGATTTTCTTGATCATTTTTTATAGAATTAGATTTTAAAACTATGCGGAAACTAACGTCCGCCTTTTAAATACACCGCAGAAAGTGATTAGTCACTTCTGCCAATCATAGAACATTGATTAGGATTTGTTACGTCATAGGCATAGGGGTCATAGTATTATGATACTGTTGATTTTCGGATGCAAATATATCCGCATAAAGCTAAAATTAATGCAAATATCGCTTCAATCTATGCAATTATAAATCCAAAAAAATGCCTCTGAGGTGTCTCTCAGAGGCATTTGATTGGATTGTTATATTTAGCAAGCATTCCATGCTATCATTTCACGAAGTCTTTGGGCAGAATTTTAGTAGATGACAAAAATTAAATATATGCTGTTAAACATTTAATTTTCAAG
>ERZ777306.306-NODE-306-length-99768-cov-58.181451_pt1 | contig 99768 bp, 69 predicted proteins | sample MGYA00374966_ERZ777306 | MGnify/ENA primary metagenome ERZ777306 (study PRJEB29329, sample SAMN06343882) | mouse gut metagenome | isolation source: Mouse cecum | place: Austria: Vienna | collected 2014-11-15 ...
TCGAGTATATTTTCTGTTGTTGTGAGCAGCAGCATGACGGAGACTATGTGACGAATAAAAACTGGTCGGTAAAGCCTATCTAACATAATCTCAGGAAAATTTAAACAGGCTCTTAATTTATCCGCCTATTCTCCTCCGTTCTGTAAAATACCGACATAGCGAAGCAAACAATTTTACCCAATTATCGTTAATATATAAAGAGAGTATTCTTATTTATATAATTTCGAAGCAATAATCATTTTAATCCATTTATGGAATTTCTTATTATCGTTTTCTTACTCGTACTGAATGGCATTTTTGCCATGTATGAAATTGCGCTGGTATCATCCAGCAAAGCACGTCTCGAAACACTTGCCGCCAAAGGCAACAAATCCGCTTGTGGAGTTTTAAAACAATTGGAAGAACCGGAAAAATTCCTGTCCACCATCCAAATCGGTATTACATTAATAGGTATTGTATCCGGTGCATATGGTGGGGTGGCCATCGCCGACGACCTTGTCCCTTTCTTTTCTCTCATTCCGGGCGCAGAAGCATACGCACGCAACCTCGCCATGATTACTACCGTGGCAGTCATCACTTATCTTTCCCTTATCATCGGAGAGCTGGTTCCCAAATCCATCGCCCTCAGCAATCCAGAAAGATATGCAATCTTATTCAGTCCGATTATGAATCTGCTGACAAAAGTCTCTTATCCTTTCGTCTGGTTGCTAAGTGTCTCTACCCGGTTGCTGAACCAACTTATCGGTCTGAAAAGCGAAGAACGCCCCATGACGCAGGAGGAAATCAAAATGATCTTGCACCAAAGTTCGGAACAAGGTGTGATTGACAAAGAGGAAACGGAAATGATACGCGATGTATTCCGCTTCTCTGATAAACGCGCCAACGAACTGATGACACACCGCAGAGATCTCATTATCCTTCATCCCGATGATACACAGGAAAAGGTAATGAAGATTATTGAAGAAGAACATTACAGCAAATATCTATTGGTAGACGAACGGAAAGACGAGATTATCGGCGTGGTTTCCGTAAAGGACATTATCCTGATGGTAAGCAATAAAAAGGTGTTTAACCTACGCGCAATTGCCCGTCCTCCCCTCTTTATTCCGGAAAGTTTATATGCAAATAAAGTTTTAGAGCTATTTAAGAAGAACAAAAACAAGTTCGGGGTTGTTGTTAACGAGTATGGCAGCACAGAAGGCATTATCACACTGCACGACCTGACCGAAAGTATCTTCGGAGACATCCTTGAAGAGGATGAAATGGAAGAAGAAGAAATCGTCACAAGGCAGGATGGTTCAATGCTGGTGGAAGCTTCAATGAATATCGACGACTTTATGGAGGAAATGGGTATCCTATCCTACGAAGATCTGGAATCGGAAGACTTCACCACTCTGGGTGGATTGGCCATGTTCCTAGTCAGTCGCATCCCGAAAGCAGGAGACATCTTCACCTACCAAAATCTGCAATTCGAAGTGATGGATATGGACCGCGGACGAGTAGACAAACTACTGGTCATCAAACGGGACGAGGAACAGGAATAGGATAGCAAAAAACGAGCAATAGCTCACTATAATTATATTAACTTAAAGCACTTAAAAATGAAAAAAGTAATTATGTTAGCAGCAGTCGTAGCTGCTTTGGCATCATGCCAATCAAAAGCAAACAAAACCGTAGAGGCACAAGCAGACAGTATAGCTATTACTATGACTCCGACTACCCGGTTGACTGAAGTCTATACCGGTACTCTCCCTGCTGCCGATGGTCCGGGGATTGACTATGTACTAACCCTGAATGCTGCAACTGACAATGCAGATACAGTGTACACACTAGATATGACTTACCTCGATGCTGAAGGTCAAGGACAAAACAAGACTTTCACCTCGAAAGGAAAACAAGAGACTGTACAGAAGGTAGTGAACAACAAACCGATGACAGCAGTTAAGTTATCTCCGAAGAATGGTGAAGCTCCGATGTATTTCGTGGTTGTTAACGATACCACTCTTCGTTTGGTGAACGATAGCTTGCAAGAAGCTGTCAGCAATTTGAATTATGACATCATCAAGGTAAAATAATAATAAACCTAACCTTAACTAGTAAAAAAGAGGCTGTCTAAAAAGTCGTTAGTAACTCTAACTCCCCTCCTTCGGGAAGGAGGGGTGTCCGAAGGACGGGGTGGTAGGATAAACGAGGTTCTTTCTATCTTATTGTAGATAATAGACTTATGTATTCACCTACCACCTCCCCCTACGGGTACTCACCCCCTCCGACTCCCCCGTTATCGGGGGAGAGCAACCTTCCTGAAGGAGGAGAATGATATATGACCGTATTCATAAGCCCGATAATACTGTTATCCCAATACCTCGTGTCCTTCTTGCAAACGTTTCAGCCTCAGCAAGGCTTCGATATAATAATAATCTGCATAAATAATAGAAGCATCTATTTCTGAATGAGCAGGCCAATGTCCTACGCTATGCAGCAAGAATGACGGTTTACTTTTGCCACTCTGGTAACTGTCAGAGTTCAGGCTTGCCAGCATTTCAACAGCCGCATCTTTATAACGTTTTCCGGTTCCGTTCGGGAGGTAAGTGGATAATTCAAGCAAAGCAGAAGCCACCACTGCGGCAGCAGAAGCATCACGCGGAGCATCCGGTATTCCCGGGGCACTGAAATCCCAATAAGGAACTTTATCTTCCGGCAGGCGTTCGAGATAGACATCTGTCACTTTCTGCGCGAAATCAAGATACTTAGGATCTTTCGTTTCCCGATAGACTACAGTATATCCGTAGATTGCCCATGCCTGACCACGCGCCCACATGGTGCTGTCAGCATAACCTTGGTGCGTTACTCCTTTTATCAGATTACCTGTAATAGTGTCGTATACCGCTACATGGTAAGATGTATAATCGGGACGGAACTGGCATTTCATCGTTTTATCGGCATGAGAAACGGCAATATCATACAAATAAGGATTTCCACCATTCTTCGCTGCCCAGAAAAGCATTTCGAGGTTAATCATGTTATCCATGATGGTGTTGTGCGGCCAGTTGCGGGGTTCCACTTCACGAGGCCATGAAAGGATGGTTCCTACTACCGGATTGAATAAAGTAGCCAGCGAATCGGCTGTATCCAGAATCACTTTTTTATAAGCAGGATCTTTCGTCAAGCGATAACCGTTCCCATAACTGCAAAAGACGAGGAATCCCAAATCATGGTCATAAGCCGATGTTCGAGAAAGGAATTCCAATGAGTTCGTAAACTTCTTCGCTTCTTCCTGAATCTGTTTATCTTTCGTATATTCGTAATCATACCACAATACTCCGGGCCAGAAGCCGGCACACCATTCTTCCTTCGTCGCTTTCCGGCAATTCCAGTGTTGTTCGTCCGCCATGATATTACGTGGCATCATTGTATAGTCAATGCCGGAGTCTGTTTTCAGTTCTGTAAGCGTACGTTGCGTCTGCTCCGCACAATAGTCCAATGCCTTATTCACATCCAATATACCGGAAGGCTTGTGAGTGCACATACAAAAACCTAACATCACAGCCAAACCTACTACAATCTTTTTCATCTTAATCTGATATCTTCGTGTTAATTCTTAATCTTTATTTCTCTTTGTCATTCACTTGAGCATTCAGTAACTTAGTCATCCCATCAGCTTACTTAGTCACACGGAACCAGTCTACATCCGCCCATCCACGATTTCCCTCATTCGGAGTTACGCAAAACACTCCTACTTTAGCTCCAATCCATTTCCCTTGACGGGCTGTGAAAGACTCTCCCACTGTCGTATATTTCTTCCCGTCCAGACTATAAGCAAACGTACAAACAGCTCCTTTCCGAACCTTTACCTGTAAATAAACTGTTTGCCATTCATTATCTGCTACTCCCGGCATCTTCAAATATTTTACCGGAATATTTGCCAATTCTTTTATTTGTTCAGGGTTCTGCTGTTCCGCATCCTTGCAAACTGCCTGTTGCAAAATAAACTTATCTCCCGCCTTGCGGATAGAAAGATAACTGTAATCCCACCCCATCACAATGATTCCGGCTTGTTCCCCATCCTGCTTGGCAGTAAATGTCAGCTTGGTCGTAGCTGTAAATTCTTCAGCCGGAAACTTTTGCATCAACAGATTAGGAACTTCCCAGAAGTTCACAAACTCTTTCGAAAGGCTGCCTGCATACAGACGGATAAATCCCAAATCGGTAGTAAACCCGTAAGTGTCTTTTTTATTGGCATGCCATTGCCATTGTAATCCCAAATGCCGGATATTGAATTCGTCACTCTCCGGCGGAGTAGCTACCGGATAGGTCTTTCCCACATTCGGTTTCTTATAAGTCGTTACAGGTTCACCGCAACCATCTTTATCCTTGTCCACTCCGATTACAGGCCAGTCATTTATCCACGTCATCGGATTCAAGTGAATCACACGTCCGTAAGCGCCTTTATCTTGAAAATGGACGAACCAGGATTCTCCTGTATTGGTGTCTACCCAGCCACCCTGATGAGGTCCGTTTATCGTTGTCTTTCCTTGTGCCATCACGATTTTCGATTCGTAAGGGCCATAGATGTTCTTTGAGCGAAGTACCAATTGCCAACCGGTTGCCACTCCTCCTGCCGGAGCAAAAATATAATAGTATCCGTTGCGTTTATAAAGCTTCGGTCCTTCTATGGTATGATTCTTTCCATCATTTCCGTCGAACACCATCACCGGATCGGAAGTAACTTCTGTTCCTTCCGCATTCAGTTCGCAAATGACGAGGATACTGTTCACCCCACTACGGCTTCCGGCATAAGCATGTATCAGATATACTTTTCCGTCTTCGTCCCACAAAGGAGTTGCATCAATCATTCCTTTCCCGGCTTTCACCAATACAGGCTTGCTCCATTTTCCTTTCGGATCTTTGGCTTTAATCATATAGATTCCATAATCCGGGTCACCCCAATAGATATAAAACTCCCCGTTATGAAAACGGATAGAAGGCGCCCATACGCCCTTGCCATGCTGTGCCTTATCGAAAAATTCTTTCGGTTCCTGCACCGGTAACGCATAGTTTACTAACGACCAATTAACCAAATCATTGGAATGAAGAATAGGAATACCCGGGATACAATTGAAACTGGATGCCGTCATATAGAAATCTTCTCCGGCTGCACATACATCCGGGTCGGAATAATCAGCATGAAGAACTGGGTTCTGATAAGTACCGTTTCCCTTATCAGCCACCCAGGTCTTAGAAATTTCTTGTGCGCCTGCCAATGAACTGCAAGCCATCATTCCTGCTAAAAACAGAATCTTTTTACGCATATACCTTACTTATCAATTTCATTCAAAATTCAATCGCTATTCCTAAAAACAGGTTCTTTCTACTTTTCTAAAAAACTAATCTATCGGGAAACCGAATCTGATATCTTTTCTTTCAAACAATCTGTTTACTGACCTATTTACTTATATATACGAAGGGGATTAGGTATTTACCTAATCCCCTTGCAACTTTTTTCTTTTTATCCGAATTATTACAGAAATATTATACCACATGGGTTCATCTTTTGCAAAAGCGTTTTTTATAGAAGACGATTTCTCCTTAAAATCGTCTTCTATAGAAAACAAATGGTTATCTTTGCATGGTTACTTCATCAAACTTTATAATCTATTTTTTCTATTAATCTTTTAATTTATTAGTTTTCTCTCTTCAAGTCCGTCGTATTCATTGACGTAAGATATAATTGATAGCCCTGAAATAAAAAACGGGGAGATTTTGCTTTGTACACTCTCCCCGTTTATACTTCATCCGGTACGGAATCTTTTTATTATTTATTCCTTGGCAAACATCAATGTACCGAATCCTAATTGGTCATAGCCACCGCTATTAGGTCCGTAATCACCGGCTCCGCCATCTGAATTTCCGCGACTAGCGTTCTCACGCATCTTATCCACCCACATCTTGGCATAGATACTAGATTTTCCATAATCTTGTGCCAGACGGTTCACTAATTCCCATGCAGGACGCACCTCACCACGGGAATCTTTTCCTTCTCTTCTTTCCTGTGCCGAGATAGTATCCCAGCTACCACTACAATTAGTATAGGTAGTATAAGGCAAGTCATTATCCGTATATCTAAAATCAGTCATCTTCCAACTAGCGCTTGAGCTACCGGTTTCAGCACCACCGATATTGTATTTAGCCACATACTCACACATAGCCAACGCACGTCCGTCATCGAATATGAAAAGGTCTTCACCCACATTCTTTGCCAGAGCCAATTGATAGGCGGCAGCGGCATCTTTCATCAATTTCGTGTAATTATTCCAGTCATTAGGATATTTACCCGCCCAGTTATTCTGGTCGAGACGCGCCAACAATTTCACAGGAGATGCCTTATAGGCAGATTGCGACAAGTTGTTTCCACCACGAGTTAAATGGTCGAATGCGTTCTTCCAAGGCTGTGCACCGGATTGTACCTTTCCTTTTACGAACTCAAAATCCGTTTCCGTATGGAGCATGCAAGGATGCTCCAAGGTCGTAACATAATCTTTTACTTCCGGCCAACTGCTCATATCATTAGAGCCGTCTTCTATCTCACTGCATGCGAAAAGCGTGATAGAAGTCAGGGCAAAAAGCCCTGTTCCTATTATTGTATATAATTTCATCTTATTCATGATAGTTATTTGTTATTGTTTTCACTGTTTACAAAAGCTTGAAGTTCCTCTATGGATTTGAAAGAACGAATCCAGTAAAGATCATAAGTCTGAGCAGTTTCCGGGAAATCGGCAATTACAAACTTACATTGCACTAAATCAAATACCTGATTCCAATCTGTAGGAGTCACAGTTTTATATCTTGACTGTAAGTCGTAATATAAGACATTTGGCTCTGTAGTCGAAATCTCACTTGCACCCAGAATCTCATATCTATTATTAGCATCTCCGCCTGTTCCAAAATATTCAGGACCGATTTTCTTAATGCCATCATCAAAAATCTCTAATTTAATACAACCATTGGGTTTGTTCTTTCCTGGAATCAATTGAGATTTAAATCCTATCTTAATGGCAAAATATTATTCTTTATTGAACGCTTTTCAAAAATTCTTCCAATGCAGCATTAAATTCTTCCGGGCGTTCCATATTCAGCATGTGTCCGCAATCATCAATTACTTTCAGTTTTCCATTGGGAAGATATTGTAAGATGGGAGGTTCTTTTGAGAATCGGTTACCGGAAGAATGACCTTCAACAATTAAAGCAGGTACATCGGGATGATTCTTTTTCAATTCCTCAATGGCATCCAAACCAGCTACCACCCGTACTTCTTTGTGTAGCGGTTGCCACGCATCCCACTCATCGATCATTTGCCATAGAGACTCACGCATCCGTTCACGCTGGCTGCCACCTGACTTCATCAATCCTTCAAACCACTCTTTCTTCATCACATCTACCCCTTTCTCTTTCAAAGCAGCAATCTCCTTATCACGTACTCTTGCTTCTTCCGGAGTCATCGGTTCACTGGGACCTTTCGATTTCCGGATGTTTCCACTGGCTAAAAAAGCCGATAACATCCGGTCTGGGAAATACGCCAACATATCGGCAGTAATGAACCCGCCCAAAGAAAGCCCGACGATATGTGCTTTCTTAATGTGCAAAGAATCCATCAAAGTAACTAAATCTTCAGCGTGTGTAAATTGATAGTCTTCCGTTTGTGAAGACGAAATGCCGTATCCTCTCAAATCGTAACGAATGACACGATACTTTTTCGCAAACACAGGAAATTGTTCATCCCACATACGATGATCCAAAGAATGACCATGAACAAAGATAACGGGAGCACCTGTGCCGGCTTCCTCATAGTAAAGAGAACCGTTGCCCACTTCAACGCGGCCTTGTTTCACAACCAACGGATGTCCCTTTACAATCTCTGAGATAGAAGCACCTGGATAGTACTCTTTACTCACCCAGCCTTGAATAACAGAATCTAATGAAGAGAAGTTATAACGACTCCCTTGTACGGATGATACATTGCAGGAACCTGCAATAAAACAGATACTTATAAAAATTACGATTAATAATCTTCCCTTCATGTTCATTATCTATTAACTTCGTATTAAACACCAATTACACGAACTACGCTGTTGTTTGATGCAATTATAATTATAAAACCGCATAATTCGTACAATTCGTTCTTAAAATTTTCTATTTCGACTGTAAATCCCAGTATACCATTTCATGGATAAATGAAAAAACTCCGTTCTACCGGTTCGGCAGTCTGTACTTCTCCTGCCAATCCATATTGCCATGCCACGACAGTCACTTTCAACGGGAATTTACTGCGTGGGGGAATTTGAGTAAATACCAATTTATTCCCTTCTATCTCTGCCGGTCCTTCTTTCACATAATAATATACGGGTAGTCCGCAGTCGGAAGTTGCCTGTAAAGAGATAGTTTCCGTGCCTTTCTTCACATCGTCAAGACCCGGAAAAAGAATATGTTGGCGTTTACCTTCCGTATTGCGGTAGGGAATCCGGAAACTAAGTTCCTGAACTGTGCTTTTATAATGCTTGTCGCCGTCATTACCGGCTAATAAACAAATATCTCCCGTACGACGCTGATTGTACATTCCCATACGGTAGAAACGGACAGTAAAGGTTGTGTCGTTCACTTTCTGAACCGGGCCACAGATACGGGTTATTTCAGGAGAAGTGAGCGAATGTTCGTCAGAAATTGCAGTATGCAAGCTGTCCATATATACGGCTTTCAGATGAAAAGTCAATCCGTCTTTTTCCGGCAGGAAGCGGGCGGCAACTTTCACATGGGATTTGGGATTGTATGTGAGTAATTGCCCCTTTTGTACGAAACCTAAATATTGTGGTTTCTTCCCTCTTTCCCGGCGATAGCGCTCTTCCGTCATTTCAGCCACTTCCTTATCGAAATACCAGAATGCATCGTGCGAGTCTCCTTTGTACTCTTTATAAGGAGCAGCCTTTGCACGTTTCTTCTGATTCGGATGCCACCTTTCGGCAAGCCAGCCATTCTGCGGATTCAGCTTCTTCAATTCCACAGGCTTATTCAAGTCATACGTTGCGGGCATACGATATTCCAGTGCTTTCTTTAAAAACAACGCAATATAACCGGCGGTGCGGTCGGCTATATCGAAATGTCCTCGTCCTGTGTCGCAAAGGAAAGAGACGCAACTTCCAGGGTACATCATACGGAATGCCAAAGCTGGATTTACACGGTCTTCCCACCATTCGTATTCGCCTTCAATCATCAATCCAGGGATGCCGTCAATCGTACGTTTCCCCCACTCCATATTGTCACGCCCATATCCGGTAAGGTTAGTGCGTGGCGCATCTCCATGCAAAGAGATAATGGCTAATGTGCGGTCGGGATTCCAGGCGGCGAAGTTCCACGGGTAGGTAGCCATTGCCGAATGTCCGAACGGAACAATCGGAGCATATTTCAATTCGTTATATCCGCTGACAGAAGCAAAGTCATCCAGCATTTGTTCAAATGCCTTCTGGCTTCCGGCAGTTATGTCCCATTTCTGATCCCACCCCGGAGTAATCCATATCAGTGCCAGATCTATTTCAGACATTCTCTCCCGAAACAAGGCGTTCTCAAACAGAGTTTCTTCCGTCATATTATGAGTACCTATCATAACCCCTTTTACCTGGATACAATCAGACGGTATCCATAAAAAAGCCTGCGGATGGTCATTCGTTTCGTTGGAAACAATGCCTGGTATTTTCACAGACCACTGCCATTCCGCTGCCATATTGCTGGGTAATAGAATAACGGACATTATTCCAAACACCAAAAATCGAAGTAGTCTCATGTTTAATTCATTTTTATTCTCTAATTTAAAAAAGGAGTGATGAGAAAACTCTCTTCTTCTCTCATTACGCCCCGAAACAAAAAACATAAATTTACCTACTTAAGCGGAGTAAAATGCAATGCAGCTCCGCCACTTGCTTTTAGCTTCAGAGTAAGTTTGTCGCCTGCCTTTATTTTCTTATGAGTACTGCGTACTTTCGTCCGTGTATCCAGCTTGTCGTCATCTTCATACAAATGAAGCATATACTTCTTTCCCAGTTCCAGGAAATCCGTAGTCAATGTGACCGTGCGGGCTTCCGTGTTTGTCATTGCTCCAACAAACCAGTCATTTCCTGAGCGACGGGCCTGAACTATGTATTCTCCAATTTCTCCGTCAAGCGCACGGCTATCATCCCAAACGCTCGGAATGGCTTTCCAAAACTCCAGTTCTTCTTCTCCTTTATAAAATTCCGGTCGGTCATACCAGAACATGAACTGCAATGGACTGTAATACACTGCTGCCATTGCTAACTGATGCGCTTTCGTATTCTTCACTCTGCCATTAAAATAACACAGTGTATAATCCGCAGCGCCTGCCAGGAAACGTGTATACGGAAGAACCGTGTTATGTGTAGCATCCGGCATCTCTTCGTTTCCACGGATACCTTCCTGTGTCATCAGGTTGGGATAGGTACGGCTGAAACCTGTCGGACGATACTCATCATGAATATCTACCATCAGGCCGTATTCTCCACATTTACGGACTGCATCATGCAGCCAGGTGCTCCATCGCTGATTACCAATCTGCACAAAACCGAACTTGATACCTTTCAATCCCCACTTCTTATATAAAGGTAATAAAGTATCCAATTGCTGCACCAATGCACGCTGATTGACGTATACCATAAGTCCGATTCCCTTCGATTCGGCATACTGGCACAAAGCAGGTATATCAAGGTCTTTATCCGGAGAAACAGTAGTGGCATCCGAACTCACTTTCATTTCCGGCCCGTACCAGCCTGCATCCATGTGCACATACCGGATGCCACGCTCTGCCGCGAAGTCAATGGCCGCTTTCACCCTATCCTGTTTCAGGTCGCCCGAACGGAATACTTTCCCCGGTTTAATCCAAGAAGTATCAGCCAGTTTGCAAGCCGGATTCAGATTCAAGACAATATCATTGTTGTTAATCAAATCGACCGGACGTTCGCCAGCCATGATAACACGCCACGGAGTGCTGTAAGGAGAAATAATATCGACGCTGCTATACAGGCTTGTCTCCAAAGTGGAAGGTTTCTCTGCCGACAAACGGAATTTACCACGGGCATAATCCACCATCTCCGCTTCCAACAGGGCAACTGATAATCCATCAGGCAGTTTCAAGGTCAACGGACGTTCACTCTCCTCTTTTCCCCAACCTTCCAACGGACGAAGTACATAAGGCCCTTGTGCCCAACGCTCATAATAAGCCATTGTTCCTTGAGGCATTGTGAAACTGGTTTGCTCGCCTATGATATGCAGGAAAAGCCCGTTGGTTGTTTCCGGAAAATGATAACGGAAAGCGACTCCTTCATCATAGGCACGCACTATGATATTCATGAAGTAATTCTTACGCTTATCATAGCCACCATCTTGTACTCCGTCTCCTTCACCTTTCTTGAATTTCAGGGTCATCTCATTATAACAGTCACGAATCTCGGCACGTTCCCCATATACAGGTTTCCATGTTTCATCCGCTTTCCGTCGCTCTGTTCCCGTCAACTTCAGATTCTCACACCAGAAATGACAAGTGTCATTCGGAACACCCAGTGCCGACTCGAACAACTGATTTTCAATCAAGACACCCAATTTACTTTCTTCAATTACCGGACGGTTCTTGTAAGTCAAGGTGTAATACATTTGCACATTATCCTCTCCCACCGCACGCTGATAGAAGGTAAAACGATACGCTCCGTCGGGAGACGTCAGTTCCTGACGGGTTTCTGTCATTACATCCTGCGCTTTCAACAATGCCGGTATCACCAGCAATAAAAGCAAAATTCTTTTCTTCATTCTATTTACGTTCATGTTTATTCTTCTTTCCTATTAGATACGAACAAGAAGGAAATTATACTCAAACAAATTATTCACCGGAGAGATTATTCCATCTGCTCCCTATAAATAGTAGGTGTCATCCCCGTCACCCGTTTAAAGATACGGTTGAAATGCACAGGAGATTCAAATCCGCACGTCGCACTGATTTGTGATATATTCATCACACTACTATTCAACAGTTTACAGGCATACCCGATACGCATATCAAGCACATACTCTTTGAATGTCTTTCCTGTGTTTTCCTTGAAATAACGGCAGAAGGCGGTAGGATTCATGGCTGTATAAGAAGCAATCTCATCCAGACCGACAGATTCGGTATAATGTTTGTTCAGATAGGCAATCACTTTTTCCATCCTTTCATTACGCATGATGGAAGGGGACGGGGTATAATGGGAAGTAGTCAGATACTTCCTGTGATTGCTGGTAGCCATCATTTGCAGAAGTGAAAGCAGCAGGATGATTTGGTCGGCTCCTTTGGCAGAAGGTATCTGTTTTAATAACTTAATGATTTTTCCCGAACGGGTAACAGTGAATTTAATTCCCCTGCAAGCATCTTCCAACAGGTTCCTGATGGGAATAAACTGGGAATACTGAGAGATGGAATAATGCATGAAGTCTTTCTCGAACTGGATATTCACGCCTTTTACTTTCAGTTCGGTTTTTTCTCCGTCATCAGCTTCTTCCCCGCTATCCGGCGGACTCTGCATGCTATGAGGCAGTTCAGAACCGAAAAGAATCAAATCTCCTTCCAAATAAGGAATAATGCTGTCGCCTACGAGACAATCCCCCTCTCCTTTCTCCACATAGATAATTTCATACTCACTGTGGAAATGCCACGGGTAAGTGAAACGCGGATATTCATAAGAACGGGCACGGACGGGATTGGAAGTCGTAATAGCCAACTTCTCGTTCATTATCTTCTTCATAAATTCTCCTTTCTAAACTACTTTTGCAAAGATAGGTAAATATCTTGCAAAGATACGCATCATAGTGTGTGTAAAAACCCGCTATTTTTGCATCCATTCATAAAAACATTTGATAGAACCATGAACGAATTATTTAGTATTGCCGGTAAAGTCGCTGTTATTACCGGAGCAGGTGGTGTACTGGGTGGAAATATCGCCCAACACTTTGTACAGCAGGGAGCAAAAGTAGTAGCTATTGACATTCGTCAGGAGCAACTGGACAACCGTGTAGCTGAACTCAAACAATATGGTGACGATGTAATCGGTATCATCGGCAATGTCCTTGACATCTCTAGCTTGGAAAAAGTAGCGGAAGAAATCGTAGCCAAATGGGGACGGATTGATATTCTGCTGAATATTGCCGGTGGCAATATGCCGGGAGCCACTCTTGAACCGGAACAACATTTTTATGACATGGATATCTCCTGCTGGGAGAAAGTCACCAATCTGAATATGAACGGAACAGTTTATCCATCCATGATATTTGGCAAGGTTATGGCTAAACAAGGCAAAGGATGCATCATTAATGTATCATCAATGGCCGCATACAGCGCTATCACCCGTGTACCGGGATATTCGGCTGCCAAAACTGCCGTAGCCAACTTCACTCAATGGCTGGCAAGCGAAATGGCACTGAAATATGGTGACAGTATCCGTGTTAATGCCATTGCACCGGGTTTCTTTATCGGCGACCAAAACCGTCGTGTACTCATCAACCCTGACGGCTCATTGACAGACAGAAGTAAGAAAGTATTGGCTAAAACTCCGATGAAACGTTTCGGTGACATTAAAGAATTGAATGGTGCGGTGCAATTTCTGTGTAGTGAAGCCGCCAGTTTCGTAACCGGAGCGATGCTGCCTATCGACGGTGGTTTCAGCGCATTTAGCGGCGTTTAAGCAATAAATAATAGCCTGTAATAAAGAGAAGAAAAAGACTATGATGGAAAAGACATGGAGATGGTTCGGCAAAAAGGATAAGATAACCTTGCCGATGCTCCGACAGATAGGGGTAGAAGGGATTGTCACTGCCCTGCATGATGTACCGAACGGTGAAATATGGACAGTGGAAGCTATTAATGATTTGAAATCATACATCGAATCATACGGCTTGCGTTGGTCGGTAGTGGAAAGCCTTCCGGTTTGTGAGGCAATCAAATACGCAGGAGCGGAACGTGAACAGTTGATTGAAAACTACAAAGTAAGCCTTGCCAATTTGGGTAAATGCGGCATAAGGACAGTGTGTTACAACTTCATGCCCGTTATCGACTGGATACGTACCGACTTGCAACACCCCTGGCCGGACGGAACCAGTTCACTTTATTACGACCGTATCCGTTTTGCTTACTTCGACATCCGAATCCTGGAACGTGAAGGAGCTGAAAAAGACTATACAGAAGAAGAACTTCAGAAAGTTGCCGAATTGGATAAGGTTATCACAGATGCAGAGAAAGACGCCCTGATTGATACCATCATTGTCAAGACTCAGGGTTTTGTCAATGGTAATATCAAAGAAGGGGACAAAAATCCGGTTTCCATCTTCAAGCGGTTACTTACTTTGTACAAAGATATAGACCGGGATGCTTTGCGTGAAAATATGCGTTATTTCTTGTCCGCAATCATGCCTATATGCGAAGAATATGGAATTAATATGTGCGTACATCCTGACGACCCGCCATTCCAAGTCCTGGGATTACCACGCATCGTCACCAATGAAAGTGATATTGAATGGTTCCTGAATGCCGTAGATAATCCGCACAACGGATTGACTTTCTGTGCAGGCTCTTTGAGCGCAGGCGAACATAACGATACCCGTGAACTGGCGAAGAAATTTGCCAGACGCATACACTTTGTACATCTGCGTAGCACGGCTGCCATGCCGGGCGGAAACTTCATCGAAAGTTCCCATCTCACAGGACGGGGACATCTGATTGACCTTATCCGTATCTTTGAAAAGGAAAATCCGGGACTTCCCATGCGCGTAGATCATGGACGAATGATGCTCGGAGATGAGGATAAAGGCTATAATCCCGGTTATTCTTTCCATGGACGTATGCTGGCTCTGGCACAAGTAGAAGGGATGATGGCTGTGGTGGATGATGAGAAAGAAAGACAGATAAAACTATAAATAAAAAAGTCCGAGTATTCGTTATGCATTAAGAAAATCCTCGGCTATAAAAACAGAAAGCAGTCTTTTCAGAAAGGTGAAAGACTGCTTTCCTACTAACGGAATGCTCCATCATTCGCCGTCCCTGTTGTTTTGTGCAACTTCGACAGATGTCATAGGTACAAATTTCCTTTTATTCTTCTGCCAATATTTCTCGAGTTTATCAGCTTCTTCAGCAGTCAGATGGATGACTGCACCATGTTTGGGAGCACTATAATTAGTAGTTTTCATTACTCCTTCATTGAAACGTCCCAAGTTTTTAAAGTTCGCAAAGTCCGATGTTTCAATAAAACCGAAATTGTGAGGGGTCACGCTATATACATCATACATCAATACCCATTTATCTTCACCGATGCGCTTCCATACAGTAGGAGCCTCACAAGCTTTAGGCTCAAAATCATACCAGCGCGGGTCATACTCATAATCCCTATTCACACGATTCGAAACTGCTTGCTTGATTCCTGCCGTCCCATCGTGGGCGACATAGAACAAGTGATATTTATCCCCCACTTTCGTAATGTCTCCATCAATAGCAGAAACATCCTCATTAGGATATTCAAACAAAATCTGCGGCAAACTTTCAATGGTATCAAAGTCATCATTTACATATACATAATACAGTTTGTTCGCTTCATTTCTAAAACGCATTGTGTAATAAATCATCAGTTTTCCTTGCTTTTCATTATATGTTACTTCCGGAGCCCATGCACAACCTATTTCACTCAATCCTGCCGTTAACTTGTCAAAACGGATATTCGCACGTTTCCAGTTAACCAAATCCCATGATTTCATCAACACGAGTCCACGGTTATTTCCCCAACCATACATTTTCCCATCACGTTCCCATTCAGTCTCCCGATAGCCGTCACGTTTTGCAAATACGTGCAAGTCTGTCATTGCCAAATAAAAAGCGCCATCCGGTCCACGATAAATATGCGGATCACGAATACCTCTCTGACAAGCAATCGTATCTCCGGCAATAACCGGCTCTGCATCATTCAATGCCGTAAATGTATAACCGTCACGACTGATAGCCATATAAAGCCCATGTGTCTCGTCCTTGTGGAATACCATGAGATAAGCACTCATGTCTTTTTCCCGTGGAATGGCATTCTTATATCGGAACTGTTTAAATCCGGCAGCTCCCTTTCCGGCAGACAACAATCCTATACGCAAGGCATAGAAGCCATGATAATTATTGTGGTGCATTTGTGACACATCAACTTTTTCCGCAAGGGTAATCCACTCCTTACTATCTTTGCTCACCATTATACGCAGATTGTTACCCTGATTATGGATTTTAGCAATAAAACGTTTACCCAACTCATTAGGTAATTCCAGTTGCTTGTTTGTATTCTGATATACAATAAACTTCTTTCCGTCAGAAACAACACCCGCATATGCCTTTTCATTATAAAATAAGATAAGTCCGGCTGTATTCCCGTTGCCGGTATTTATCTCTACTTGGGTTTCATAATTCTTATCTTCGGCAGTTGTCAGAAGCAGGCGTCCGTTAGCAGGAGTACTTCCCTTAGCCTTTATCCAAAGGGTGCCATTATCTAAAGTCAAAGATTTTGGGGCATATTCTTTCCAGAAAGTCCATTGGAGTCCTAAACTTGCTTCGCTAAAGTCATCAGACAACTCTATTCCATGCTTGATTTGTTTATCCGACCTAATCGGAGTAGCAGTAGTTTTGGTACGGTACCAACCATCCGTTGTCCATTCAATAGGTTCAATTAAGGTCTGACGTCCTAGGGTATGATAACCTTTCGCATAAGCATGATACACAATCCACCAATTTCCATTTATGTCATCTATTAGTGTACCATGCCCTTTCGACCACCAGTTATCATGTGAACTATAAGTATGTACAATAGGATTGTATGGAGAATTCTCCCACGGTCCGAGCGGACTTTTAGAACGGGCAGCAACAACCATGTGGCTTGTAGCAGGTCCGGCAGTCCCGCCTTGGGCGGAAGTCATATAATAATAACCATCTCTGTAATTTAACTTCGGAGATTCCAGGCACATACATTCTGTATTCCATTTTTGGGGATATTCCCAACCGGCATAAACCGCTTTTTTTTCTCCGATAGTAGCCAATCCGTCATCGGTCAGACGAATCACTTCACCTTCATTGACATACAGATAACGATTACCGTTTTCGTCAGCAATATGTCCCGGATCAATCCCCCCAATCTTTAAATCAACAGGCTTGCTCCACGGCCCCTGAATATCATTTGCCCAAATCACCCAATTAGTTCCGGCAGCAGGATAATATATATAGAACTTATCCTTGTACTTTACCAGATCAGGAGCCATAGCCGAACCCTTCCAATCTGTCAGGGCGCGGCACACTGGTTCCCAGTTTACCAAATCACGGGAATGCCATATCAAAAAGCCGGGAGCATAATAGAACGGTGAATGAGTCATATAATAATCCTCCCCATCGCGTATAATACTTGGGTCAGGATAATCTCCCGGAATAATAACTTTCGGATACTCTTGTGCGTAAAACGACCAGTTCATCAATGTAAACAAGAATAGCAAAATACACTTTTTCATCATGTTCAAATCTTATTCAATTAACAATATTAATAGACCATTTTATGTATGTTTCTATATTTAAATACGAACAGAAACCTCTATACACCTATTGAATAATGTATCCGATTCGTAATCAAGAGATTCCCAGATTCACTCTCTTTTCCTATGAACTTTTTTATTTAAGCGAAAATAAAAGTTCATACTTTGTTGGATTGCCACAAAATAAGGTTATTTTTGCAGATATTTACGTAAAAAGTTACTTGATACTCACTTTATCTACAAACCCCTTCATATTGACGTTCAAATCTTCCAGTGAAGTCGCCCGTTTACCGTTCAAGACTATATTCTCGAACAGGATATTCCCGATTCTGCGGTTCTTATCATACCCTTCTATCAGCGAAGGATTGACATACTTGGCTGTACAAGAGATATTGCGGAACACGATGTTCTTTATACCCCGACCCGGCCCTGTGTTATACTTCTGATTGTACATCACACGGAGATGGAACAACTGTCCTTCCTGAATATTTTCCACACGAATGTCTTCAAAAGTAATATTCCGTGCCAAGTTATGGTCACCTACGTTGATAGCCATACATCCCTGATAATCGCGGTCGTCCTCATCATGTTCCAGTATATCAATGTTCTTGAACAGTATGTCTTCCAGGACTTCATCCCCAGTTTTCGTATTGCCATGCGTACCTATGTTGATAGGATGCGCGATGTCCGCCCAAAGGGTGGAATTCAGCACACGGATATTACGGCAATCCCCGTAATAATTCCAACGGTGGGTATAGAGAGCTATGCAATCATCCGAATTGCGCAGAAAGACATCATCAATCGTCACATCCGAGCAAGACATAAAGTCTAGTCCGTCACTCCATCCCTGATAGCTGAATGATTTCAGGTTTCGGATGGTGATGCCGGCAGATTGCCCGCCGGAAACGGTGTAGTGGCGCGAGTTGACAACGGTAATCCCGTCAATCAGCACATTTTTGGAATAGGCTACGGATATTCCCTGCTGCGGTTCGAGCAACATGCCATGCCCCAAGATTTTCACATTCTCCACACTGTCACAATTAAGGCAGCCTTTCAACACTGCTCCACCTTCCAAGTAAACCGTTGTATTGGAAGGAATACGGAAACACTTTCCTGCCACATCGGTAGGTTCATGGATGCCGGACTCGAAGTACATCACGTTCGGGTCATTCTTGTCGGGTACATTCTCTATAATCGGATTGGCAAATACGTGCAGATTATTCAAACGGTCACCGTTGAATTCGACAGAGAGTTTTTGCGGTTTATCCAGTGTAAACAAAAGAAAGTTCCCGTCTATCTCCGGCTGAATGCCTTTGGAAAGGGGACGTACTATGGCAGAACGGATGTCTCCGTTGTTCTTTTGCACCAGCACTTCCACTTTACCGGAGAAATCAAACTGTACCATGGTCGCATCGGACTTGGTATCCATATCCACCTTTACGTTATATTCGAAAAGGTCTACCCAATCTTTTTCACCTGCCTGCCGTACTTTTACCGTGTAGTCATCGTTGTGACGGGCATAGTAGATGCCCATCGGTACGGGATAGGTGATGATTTCCGCCTGCACACAATTCCATCCGAAAAGCGCAGAAAGAGAAATCAATGCCATTCTTTTTAATTTATTCATACCTATTGTTTTTTTTGTCTACTGATATATGATAACGAAGCATGCCGGAAATCCATGAGGACTGAAACACCGGCAATGCTTCCATTGACTTTCATCAGTATAATCCGAACAAGTCTTTCTTTTTACTCAAACGCGATTTTATCTTGCAAACATTAATGTGCCGAGTCCCAACACATCGTAGCCACCGGAATTAGCGTCATAATAACCGCCGCCACCTTCGATACCTACATACTCCGTAGCCACTTTGGTATATTTCAACAAGTCATCCTGCACACCTTTTATACCTTTATAATGATAATATGGCAATGCCCAGATGGCACGTTTAATCCATTTGCCACCACCAAGAACCGGTTGTTCTTCGGGTATAGGATATCCCCAAGGACTCTGTTTCTGCCAAATATAAGTGGTGAAAGGCACTTCATCTTCAGTATAGTTGCAACATGCAGCATACTCACAAGCCCTCAAGAAAAGGTTGTCATCGTAAGCGAAAAAGTCGTCACCTTGACTCCATGCCAACTGACAGATAACTCCCATCAGACCGACACACATCAGTGTGTGTCCCTGGTCACGTCCGCTTTCCTGCCACTGTGCAAAGTTGTATTGCGGTGCATAGTCGTAATAGATGGCACGACGGAGACGACCGTTTGTATTCCCGGTCTGTAAGTGTTCAATACCTTCATTATAGATTTCACGATTGTCCGTCACAATACCAATAGCCATTTCTGCGGCAATATTACACAGACACCAGTTTGCCCAATAATGCAACGGGTTAGTACCATGGTGACGCTTCAGGAAGTCACGATTTGCTGGAATAAAAACCTTTATCAACCAATCCTGAAAAGCACGGAACTCTTCCGGTTTCCATCCGTCGTAATCTCTCAGTACCTCACCGGCAATGGCAAACTCATAGCCATAAAGTCCGGCTGCCAAAGAAAGATTACTGTTGCCAGTCACACCGACACATGTCTGTACCCATTTATTAATATTTTCCACCGCTTTCTTTGCATAGTCCTCATCGCCTTCAATTTTCCATCGCAATGCTTGCTGATAGATGATAGAAGCACCTCTGGCTGCATTGATGTAATTCTCGTCACCGGATATGCCACGCTTAATCATTTCGACCGGATAAGTATCCGTATTCTTTTGTGCGAAGTTGCTTTCTTCAAGCAGTTGATAGGCAGATGCCCAAGGTTCCTCTCCGGCAGCCAGCTTTTCACGGATGCGTTCGAAATCTTCCTCCGCATGAAATCCCGGATGCGTCATAGGCTCCGTATTTGCTTTCAGTTCCACCTGCACCAGGTTCAATTCATTATCAGGAAGAGGGATTTTATTCAAATCGGTTTCCACATCGGGAGAAGGCAAATCCACGCCATCACCACATGCAGCCAAGGATACAAATGCAAAGGCTGCGGCTATGTAATATAGTTTTTTCATAATGTAATTCATTTAAATAAGCAACTTCATTTTATTTCACCAGATGTACTGTCACAGACGTAAATGTAGCCCATACCGTATTATTTGCCCATATCACAAAGCCTAAGACTAAATCTGTATCCTTATCTAACATCACCTCTACAGTTTCTTTCGTATTGGGATGGTCTTTTCCCATGAGGACTTCACCTTTCACTCCAGCCTGTCCTGTATTCCAATTACCATTCGTATAATTGGGGATGTTTTCTGCCGAAGTTCCTTCACACACCACAAACGTAGCGTTCACATATCCACTTGATACCCCTACGCTGATACCATCCAACTCAAAACGATAAGTTCCCTTAGGTAATCTGGTTTTCTGCCACAATTTTCCGTTCAGATTGTTTTTCTGCCCCCATTGATGCAAAGCAATTACACCATTCGGGTCTCTTTCCGTTTTACTTCCAGGATATTGAAGACCACCTGCATTCTTTATGTCTGTTTTTTCCCAATCATGCAAGCCTTCACGATCCCATTCTCTGCCAGCACCCTCAAATCCATAACCCTTAAACGGCTGTACACTGTTCAATATCACATACGAAGTGATATCTCCATCTTCAGGCAACGGTGCTAACGCATCACTCAACACCGGTTCGTCAATACCGTCAAACTTCATCGTCACTCTTCCTCCTGTAAATCCGACCGGAACGTTCACTGCAATAGTAGTAGAAGTAATGCTGTTTATCTCAACCGGTGCCGTCACACCTTCGAAAGTGACCGTCACAGCATCTTTGTTCGTACCAAAGCCATGTCCGATGAACGTGATTTCTTCTCCTTCTTTCACTAATGTTCCATATGGATAAACATAAGGAGTTTCCACTGAAACAATCTCTGGAGTTTCCCACACCTCGAATGTGGCATGTGCACCCATATCAATCGACATTCCCAAAACGGTCAGGATGATAGCATTCTCACCTGTCGGAGTGCCTTTCGGTACATTCACCACGATATGACCGTCTTTGTTCAAGGTCACCGCTTCGCAAGCCGTCTCACCGAACTTCACTTGAATATCTTCTGCTTTATCACCAAAGTTCTTACCGGAGATAATGACTTCGGCATTGATATATCCGGCTGCCACAGAAAGCCCGGTCACCTCCGGCATCGGCAACACGGTATAGTCCAGTGTCTTTTCAATCGTTTCGAAAGAGGTGCTGACAGCTATCTGATAGGTACCGGCAACCAATGTCGCAGGTACTTTTATTGTCACTGCTTCATTAGTCGGTTCGCCTACCAATTCAGCCTCCACCGGTTCATTTTTTCCCTGCTTGAACAGAACTTTCACTCCGGAAAGTTCCGCATCAGCCAATAGTTCCGGATTCAGGTGGGCGCCGCCAATGGTAACTTCGCTACCAGCAAACCCTTGTGTAGCAGACAATTTGTCGAGCGTAGCATGCTGAAGCACCGTGAACTGAGTCGGGACGTTGACCGGTTTTTCCATAATGGTCAGCGTAATAGCACCACTCTGTGCGCCATCGGGCACTTTTACGGAGAATCCTTCATTGGTAGGTTCGTCTGTCAGCAAAGCGGTTTCCGTCTTACCTGCAAACAATACTTTGTAATAGGCGGAAGATACTCCCAAATCATGGCCGGCAAACGCAATCACATCACCGACAAAGCCATAAACCGGAGAAATAGCTGTCACACCCGGCACTCCCAGCACGTCGTATTGCAACTGCGTGTCTACTCGCTGTCCATACACTACGACGGAAATGTTGCCTGCCGAGGCTCCGTCGGGTACACGCACCGTGAGCTGTTGGTCTTCACAAGCGATAAGTTCGAGCTTGGTGCTTCCCAAATACACTTCTACATCATCCGCCACTACACCGAAGTTGGTACCCATAATAGTGAAGTTTGTATCTACGTATCCATTCACCGGAGAAATCTCCGTCACCGTCACCACCGGATCTTGTTGGTTCATGCGAACCACCTCTTCATCGTCATTATCGCAGGAAACCACACACAAAGAGAGCAAAACCGGCAACAAATAGTTACATATTTTTTTCATATCTGTTTTCATTTTATACATTGTTACTCGCATTATTCAAGAATCAGCTTCACATCCGTCACTTTGAAATACGTATTGCCTGATTGTATTGTAGCCACAAAGCCAATCACAACATCCGTAGCCTCACCCAACGTAAAGGCAGAGGTCTTCAACGTACCGGCCGCATCACCTTTTCCCCAATCACCAAACGTAGCATAAACACCATTTTCAGAACTGATCGTAGAAACTTGGTCTACATCGGGAATACTTGCAGCATCTGTGCCCTTTACAATAAGGGCAGCTACACCGTTTCCATCACTATTCGGAACATACGTGCCTGTATAAGTGACTTCCAACCGATACGTCCCGGCACGCAAAGTCGTAGTCTGCCATACTTTAGCATTAGCCAGTTTATTCTTTCCCCAACCATTCTGGAAACATAAGAATGTCGCCCCATTCTGTGTCTGCAAACATCCGGTAGGATTCTTCACACTTTGATTCCATACGTCAGGGTCAGTCCAGTCGCCCGTTCCGGAACCGGTAAACGGTTGTTTGTAGTTCTTCAGGTAAGCCACCGTCACGTCGCCCTTCGAATTCGGATTGAACATGACGCTCGCCTTTATCTCATAGCCGCGGATATTCACAACTACATTTCCCGTGTCATATCCTTCCGGTGCAATGACGGTTATCGTCTTGTCGTCTATCAACTCAAAGTCCGTAGCCGGTGTTTCATTAAAGCGAATGGAAATAACCGACTTGTCGTTTCCGAAGTTTTCACCGGTAATGGTAATCTTATCTCCCGGCTCGGCAATGCCCGTACCGGAAGCATTATCAGACTGTGCCGCACTGACATACGGAGTAGGCAATACTTCGTATTGACCAATCACACCGACCTCGTTTGTCCACACCTGCAAAGTAACATCACCACTGATGGCATTCTCGGGCACCTTCACTGCGATGCGGTTGTTCTTACACATCTCAATGTCTGTTGCCTGTGTGCCTCCGAAGAAGACTTTTACTGCTTTCGCTTCATTTCCAAAGTTTGTACCGGTAATCACCACTTGCGAAGTGACGTATCCGACGTTCGGTGTCATCCCGGTCACCTCAGGCATGGGATAGACATACTTTTTCAGTTGCGGGTCTTGCTCACAACGGGCAAACAGTATACCGATTGCCGCCAATACAAGTATCCCTCCTATATTTTTCAATAACTTTTTCATATATCGTTTACTATTTTTATTCTAGATTACTCGTGTGATTAATATCCCGGATTCTGTTTCAAATTCCCGTTCAGGTTAATTTGATCCTGCGGAATGGGATAGAGATAATGCGCTTTACGAACCTGACAGTTGGATTTGGGCGCAATACATACACAAGACAGCTCGCCGTCTCCGGTCTGTACTTTTTCTTCACCGAAACGATAAGAACCGGCATCATAATTGGCGGTAATCACCGCGCCCGCCGCATTCTTATACGGAGTGAGATAACCCGTCTGCCCCACTACCATTCCCAAACGAGACTGGTTGAGCGTTTCTTCCAGGATGCCCCAACGCTTCAAGTCATCATAGCGGAAACCTTCAAGAAACAATTCTACCGCACGTTCACGACGGATTTCATTCAGCATATTCAATTGATGGTCGGCCACCAGCTTGTTGGTCAAGGCCGCAATACCTGCACGGGAACGCAACTTATTGATGGAGGCATTCAAAGCCTCATCGTCAATAGCACCATGACGTTCATACAGTGCTTCTGCATATATCAGATAGACTTCCGCCAATCTAAGTACCGGATAATTAGGAGATTCTTCTTTATCTTTTGCTCCAGGACACGCAAATTTCTGAACGCCATAACCATTGAATCCGATAGTTCCGGATAGTTTGGCAACAGCCGTCGGTGCTCCAACATACGCATTCAGCCGATAGTCACGATTCTTAAATTCATCGCCAACAGCATGGTAGCCTTCAAACTGTTCATTTTCTGCAATAGGCAATCCATTCGTACAAAGGAACATATCGATAAACTTCCGGGTGGGATACAAATAAGGTATAATATTCTTATTCAATTCGATGGCACCTGCATTTATCTCCCGGTCGAATACGGAATAAAGAATGAATTCTTTATTGCTATCACGACCGTGTCCTCCGGGATTGCTATCCTTGCTTTCAATGCAGAACAAATAACGGCTACTTAAGTTATTCATTACCGCCTCACCATTAAAGTTCCAAAGTCTGAATGCCGGATCATCCATCACTTCTTTTGCCAAAACAACGGCTTCCTCAAGAAACTCATTCACTTGGTCGCGTGCAGGTCCGGCAGAGCCTTCAAAATCGGTTGACGTGCCGTTATACTTTCTCCAAGTGGCTTCGTAAAGCAACACACGTGCCTTAAAAGCTTTTGCCGCCTGACGGCTGATATGTCCTTTATCATCATCGGCAATATTCTGTTCAACAGGCAAACCTTCTATCGCTTTTTTCAAATCGGAAAGAATAAAGTCCACTACTTCATAACGGCTATTACGCGGATTACGCAACTCGGCCGAATTGGTACTCAACGGACGCTCTACGATGGGCACTCCGCCAAAAGTTTGCAACAGGGAGAAATAATTGTAGGCACGGAAGAAATGAGCTGCACTGACATATTCCTGAATTTCTTTTGCATTGCCCGAATACTCTGCCGCTTTCTGAATCAGAATGTTATTGGAACGGATACTGTTATAGAGTCCCCAACGTCCGTCATTGCCCCCGGCAACCAATGTGCCGTATCCCAAATCGGACTGTTCACCATTACGGCTGGTTATCAAATCGGACTGCAAATCCATGTGTCCCGTCAGGCCTGAACGCCATCCGAACAGTTGAGAATAAAATCCATTCGCATACTCACGAAAGTGTGTCGGATTGAGAAAATAGACTTGGTCTGTCTTTGCATCCAGCGGTTCCAAATCAAGGAAAGCATCCGCACAGGAAGAGAATCCCAATATACAAGCACAAGCCAATATATAAATATTTTTTTTCATATGATTTCAAATGTGTTTAAATAGAACATGAATTATAAAGTCACATTAAGTCCGAAGGACCATGTACGGGCAAACGGATAGCCACTGGTATTGGAAGCAGAACCCATTTCCGGGTCGAAACCATCACGAATGCTGGTAGCTTCCCACAAGTCATTGCCTGAGAAATAGACACGTACTTTTTCCAGTTTCACTTTACGGGTCCAGATTTGCGGCAATGTGTAGCCGACAATCAATGTTTTCAGACGGATGTAACGACTGTTCTGAAGCATAAAATCATTATTCTGATAATTCCATTCGGCACGCTGTGTGCTATTGGTCATACGCGGATACTTCGCGTTCGGATTATCTTCCGTCCAAGTCTGCCCCAAGAAAGTAGGATTCTGGTTAGTAAACAATGTACGGAACGGATAGGCCATCCAGTCATTACGCATGATATATTGCTTGGCCACCCCTTGGAACATGGCACTGAAATCAATTCCTTTCCAAGAGCCACCCACTGTCATACCATACACAAAATGCGGATTGGCATCGCCCATAAACTGCAAGTCACTGTCCTTACTGCCTACATCCGTAATTTTATAGTCACCGTTCATATCAAGACGCTTGGTATCACCGGGGCGCAACTCATTATCTGTACCTTTTCCTACAGAACCCATCGAAGTGCTTTGTCCTCCTCCATAAAGCGCATAATAACGGTCAACCTCTGCTTGGTCTTTAAAAAATCCGTCTGTACGGTATAAGAAGAAAGAATTTAACGGATAGCCATTCACGGTTCTATTAACTCCCGCTCCATATGTATCCGCTCCTTGCAATTCTTTCAGCATACTTTTGGTATCACCAATATTAAAATTAGCATAGTAAGAGAAATCTTTAATCTGGTCACGCCATCCGATTGTAAATTCCCATCCTTTCACATTCAAATGTCCGCTGTTTGTTTTGGGAGCATTTCCTCCCAAAACCCCGGGAAAAATCACGTTGGACAACATACCGATGTTATCTTTGATGAAGTAGTCGAAAGAAGTGGTCAGACGACTATTCAGGAAATGCAAGTCAATACCGAGATTCTTCTGCTCTACCCGTTCCCAGGTACGGTCTAAACTTACCAGACCATTATTCCCCAGTCCTGAATTCACCTGCAATTTAGGATTTGTGCCACCGAAAGCAGTTGTACCTTGTGTAACAAGTGTTACATAATCGAAATCGCCTAATCCGGCGTCATTACCCGAATTACCGTAGCTAAAACGAAGCTTACCGAAGTTGACTACCGGAGTAATCGGTTTCAAGAACTGTTCTTCCGTAAATACCCAACCGGCAGATGCGGATACGAAGTTTTTAAATTTATGTCCTTTGGCAAATTTAGAATTACCGTCCCGACGTCCGATAAACTCTACCAGATATTTCTCCGCATAGTTGTAGTTCAATCGCATGATGTAAGAGTAAGAGCCATTCTGCGACTTTCCTCCGGCATTACCTTGAGCACCATAAGCTAAATTCAAATCATACACACCAGCATCTTCCATTTTCTCGCGGGCAGTAGTCATATTCTTAGACATCCACTTTTCCGCATTGATACCCAGCATAGCTTCCACATTGTGCACTTGCGCAAATGTATGTTTATATTTCAACAAGGCAGAATAATATTGATACTGTCTGTTGTTGGCTTGCATCAGATAAGCCGGATTGTGAATATCCTTCAAATTCAAAACATCCGTCAGATAAATCAAAGATTGCTGCGTGTTATTCACTAACTTCGTAGCAGGATTTCCATACCAGTCATACGTCTGAACTTCATTCACATAACGGTCACGGCGGTATTCCTCGTTTTGGAAAGAAGCCATTCCTTCAAAACTAATGCCTTTCCATATATCCACCAATGCTTTCACGTCTACACGGGAAATCAGACTCATCCGTTCGTCGCGTCCACCATCTGTGGTCGCAGCTACCGGCTGACGGTCTCCCACGCCACCAAAGTTCGCATACCACTGTCCATACGGATTCTTTGCCGGGAAGAAAGGCGGTTCATTTCCATACATAGTCTTGTCAAGTCCGGCGGAAGGCATCTCCGTATTGGTTTTAATCATATTTGCCGAAGTCTCCAACTTGAACCAGTCTGTTAGTCTGATTCCATAATTTAAACGCAGGTTCAACTGTTTCTGACCATCGTAAGCAGTTGCCAAGTTGGCCTGATTATCGGCATATGCCAAAGAGATACGGTAATCTGTTTTCTCCGTAGCGCCAGACAAACTCAAATTATGCTGATAAGAATAGCGACGGGCAAACATTTCTTCCAGACGATTGGCATTGCCTATAAAGATATCATATCCCCAATCTTTAGCATTGGTATGGTAGATACCCTCAATGCCCTGCTGCATCATCAACATATTCTCCTCTGAGCTCCAGTTCCACCAATTTTTAACTTTTTGTTCCTTATTCGCTTCAATCCACATGGTAGCATATTCCTGCATACTGGGAGAGAAAGCCATGATGCCGTTGGTGGTGAAACGCATATTGAAATTATAATCAACTGTTGTTTTTCCTTTACCTTTCTTGGTAGTGACCAGGATTACACCATTGGCGGCTTTCGCACCATAGATAGAAGCCGAACCGTCTTTCAGGACACTGATGCTTTCTACGTCGTCCGAGTTCAAATTCTGAAAAGCACTGGCATTCAAGGCAGGCACACCATCGATAATAATCAACGGACTGCCACCATTGACAGAGGTTGCTCCACGAATCTGAAAGTTCAGTCCTTCGTTACCGGGACGTGAAGACGAACGGGTAACAACCAAACCCGGAGTAGCCCCTTGCAAAGCAGCACCGACATTCGTAATGGCACGGCTCTCGAGCACTTTACTGCTTACCTGTTCTACCGCACCGGTCAATGTGGCTTTCTTCTGTGTACCATAACCTACTACAACCACCTCATCCAGTGCATTATTATCTTCCTTTAATACTACTTTAAAATCAGAACGGTCATTAAGATTGACAACCTGATCCACGTATCCAATATAGCTGACCTTTATCTGTTTTGCATCCGCAGGAACATTCAGCGCGAACCGACCGTCAATATCGGTAATTACCCCTGCATTACTTCCTACTACCACTACATTACAACCAATCAGCGGTTCACCATTCGCATCTGTCACAAGTCCTTTGATGGCGCGGCCTGTCTGGGCTACCATCAAACTCTCTTCTACAGAATCATTTGCATAGAGCAATACACCGGGCGAACCACCCAGCAGCATGGCGAAAGCCAATGCGACTCCTTTTGAACATAAGAATTTGGATTTAATTTCCATAATACTATTAAATTGTTAAAGTTAATATGTGTTTTTCCGACTCTGGTATCTAACCGACTTTGGAGAATTCATTCTGCAAATAAGTGCGTACTGTTTTGCGTGCCAGTAGTAATTGACATTCTACCGTACGGGGAGACAAAGACAGTTTTCCCGCAATGGCAGGACAAGAGAGCTCATTATTGAAACTCAACTCGTAAATCCGGCGACGTTTGGCGGGAAGCTTTTCTACCACCTTATCATGTAGTTTCGTCAGTTCACGATAGTGGATGGTATCTTCCGTCGTGTTCCGGGCGGAATCTTCCACCTTATTATATATATAGGCGATGAAATCTTCCTGCTTGTAATAACGACGTATCTTGTCCGTTACGATATTGCGGGCGATGGTGAAGAGCAAAGACCAGACAGTGTCTTTATTCACGAATGCCCTGTGCTCCCACAAGCGTACAAAGACATCCTGTGCCAAATCTTCCGCTTCATGCGGATGGCAAATGCGGATAGCGATATAATTCTTGATATACTCCCTATATTTAAGGTAGCATTCGGAGAAGAAGTCGTCAAATGTAGTTTGCTGTTTTTCCATGGCATTAAATTTATCCGTTTAACGATGATGCAAAAGTAATGACAAGATGCAAAAACAAATGACACAAAAGTAACAGATAACAAAACTATCGTAACAAGCGTGGTATTTTGCAAAAATTCCCCATTTCATCGGGATAAATCCAGCCGTCATCGCAATAAAAAATGGATGCCGTTACAATTGACGACTCCCCTGTTCTTAAATTTTCATGGATACTAGAAATGCAGGCACAAGGTCATTCTTTTCTTCCCGATTCCTCTGCATATTGCTTGGGTAGCATCCCAAACATTTCTCTAAAACACTTCGAGAAGTAGCTGGGAGAACTGAATCCTACCCGATTCGCTATTTCGACAATCGGTAACCGGCTTCCCTGCAATAATTGTGCCGCCCGCTTCAGACGGATGCTGCGGATAAAGTCGGTCGGCGTGTGTCCGGTGATGGATTGCAGCTTGCGGTAAAGGCTCATACGCACCATGCCCAAATCACCACTCAACTCTTCTACGCCATATTCCGGATTGTCCATGTTCTTTTCTATGTATTCCAGACACTTCTGTATGAGTTGCTCATCCACTGAAGTGATGGTGATAGCACTTGGATTTACTTCTATGTTCTTGCGGAATTCCTGCTTTCTCTTTTCCTGTTGTTCTATCAGTTTTTCAATGCGCACCATGAGCATATCAAAGTTGAAGGGCTTCGACATATAAGAGTCCGCTCCTACTTCATAGCTGTTAATCTTGATGTCATCGGCGGTACGGGCTGTCAATAATATCACAGGTATATGGGATGTCTGTACGTTCGTCTTGATCCGACGGCAAAGTTCGATACCGTCTACTTTTGGCATCATGATGTCACTGATAATCAAGTTCGGGTTTTCCTCTATCGCTTTCCGCTCTCCTTCCTCGCCGTCTGCCGCTTCAATGATTTGATAGAAATCTTCCAACTGTTCTTTCAGGAAAGTACGGAACTCTTGATTGTCTTCTACCAACAGCAGTTTCTTCAGATTATCATCGACTGTGGATGCAGTAGTTTCTTTCTCTTTTGTATCCGGTGGTGTTTCCGTTCCGATAACTTCTTCCGGCAATTCGTCCGATTCCGGTTTCAAATCCATCGGCAGCCAAATGGTAAATACCGATCCGCAATCTATCCGGCTGTCTACTTTAATATGCCCACCGTGTATATTTACGTATTCCCTTACCAAATGAAGTCCGATACCACTGCCTATTTTTTCATCCCCTTCATTTCCCACTTGATAAAAACGGTCAAATATATACGGAAGGTCTGATTCGGATATTCCGATTCCGGTGTCGGATACGGATATTCTTACGTAATTCCTTCCTTCTATCTCTTCTGCTGAGAGCAGTAAGTTTACTGTACCGCCTTCCGGGGTGTATTTGAAAGCATTAGACAAGAGATTGTTCACAATCTTATGCACCTTGTCCCGGTCGAAGAACATATAGAGTGCCCTATGTTCCGACTGGTTCACGAAATTCAGATGCTTTTCCACTGCCATCGGCATGAAGTTGTTGTAGGCAGAAACTATAAATTCTTCCATATCGCCGTTCATCAGGTGCAGCCTCTCCCCTTTCATTTCCAATTTGCGGAAATCGAGTAGTTGATTCACCAGTGACAACAGGTTTTGGGCATTCTTATAGATAGTATGCAGTTGTTTCTTCATTGCATCATCCGTCAACCGACGTATCATCATATCCAATGGGGTGATAATCAGTGTCAACGGAGTACGAAGTTCGTGACTTATATTGGTGAAGAAACGGAATTTCATCTGATCTAATTCTTCTTTTTGTTTCAAGGCTTCTTCCTCTTGCATGCGAATCATTTTCCGACGATTACGGCGGTTAATCACATAAATCAATCCGAAGACAAACAGAATGCCTAAAATAGCATAAAGGATGCGGGCGGCTAATGTATCCCAAAACGGCGGACGGATAACAACCTTAAATTCGGATTCCGGCCCCCATATACGGTCGTTTCCGGCAGCAGAAACACGGAAGATGTATTCGCCCGAAGGAAGGTTATTATAGACAACACGGCCCTGTCCATTTTCAAAAAGGGTTTCCGTCCATTCTTTGTCAAATCCTTCGAGTTGGTAACGGAAAGAAGTCTGAGAAGGATTGGGGAAGTTCAGGCCGGAGAATTCGAGTGTTATGTAATTCTCGTCATACTCTAATTGTACCTCATCCGAATAGCTTAGTGCCTTATCAAACAAAACACGGCCGTTATATGATTCGCCCGAAACAACCGGAACATTAAACAGGCGGAATGAGGTAAACAAGGGGCGATTGAGACATTGATTGTCTATCATGTTCTCCGGCGAAAAAGCGATAAAGCCATTCATCAACCCTAAGAAAAGCTGATTATCCCGGGTCATTAAGGAAGGAAAACTATATAAATCATCCTGACGAATTTCATCTTCTGACAGGCAACTTATCACATGAAAGTTATATTTATCCGCTCTACGGTCAACCTTCACTTTATAGATAGAGGTGACTGTCGATATCCATATATCATGATTTTTATCTTCCACGACATTCAATATGGCTGTGGACAAACCTTCTTCTTTTCCTAATGTATAACTCCGACCGTTATGGGTCAGGACATTCAAGCCATATTGAGTAGCAAACCATAAAGTGCCTTCGTGGTCTTTCAATATCTGGTTGTACTTGATGCTTCCCTGATTAAAGATTGAATTGGCTTGGCAGTCTTGTTCGGGTATCCATATTTTATTTTTTGCAGGGTCGTAAATGTAAAGTCCGTTATCACTTCCAACGACCAGTCGGGATTGGTTATCCATGGCTAATGCATTGGCTACCTTGTATTTCTTTAATTCGGGGAACTGTTCGGACAATAGGTTTATCTGTCCGTTTTCAGGCTCGAACAGTCCTACACCACCATATATACTTACCCACAACCGGCCGGAAGAATCTTCGACCATAGTACGTATATTACTGAAGTCCAGCTCATTCTGATAATCCGTATTGGGGTAATCATACGAACGGACTTTTCCACGATCTATGCAGTACAAACCATCGTGATAAGTCCCTACCCAGACGCGCTTCTTACTGTCTTCATAAAGTACACGACAATTCTTCTGACTGAATTCATGATAGAACCTGTTCATTCTCCTGGTCGACGGATCATAACGATAGACACCTTGTGTTGTACCCATCAGGATTTCTCCTTTGGATGTTTCGAGCATACAACGGATTTCTTCCCCCTTCCAGTCACCGTTAATCATCTTCTTATTGTACAACATTATCTTATTCATGCTAGAATGATAATAGCACATTCCCTGATTATAGAGTCCCATCCACACGGAATTATTCTCCCGGTCGCAATAGATGCTCTGAATGCCATTACGTACAGTGTTGCCAGATAATAAAGGAATGTCCAACGTACGGGTTACGGAGAAATTATGCATATCAATGACGTAAAAGCCATCCATAACAGTTCCTACCCATGCGTTGCCCCCTTTATCCACATCCATAGAAGTAAACCATGAATAGTGTTCGAGTTGGATACCGGAGATTTGATTCCATTTTTTATTGTAAACATCATAGTAACCTACTCCCCGATCCCACATCAGCCAAAAGTCACCATTATCGAGTATCTTCAGAATCACACGGTCATCCGGTTTCAATTGGTCTTTCAAGAAATCAAGTTGCTGCACAAAACGTTTCTTTTCCAAATCGTAGCAACGGATAGCTCCTTTCTGATGTACCATCCAACTGTATTTACCATGACTTTCCACTCCGAGCAATCCTCCATAGTATTCCATAAACTCATCATTCCTGCAAACCTGTTCAATTGACTTTGTCTCTGCATCGTACATATAAACAGAGGAGCCCGGTGTCAGAAACCAACAATGTTTCTCTGAATCAATAATCAGATCCGCCACTTTATCCTTCAAGCCGAATTGCTGAAATAAGGAATCTACGTTATAGATGTACTGTTCGGTAGTCAAATCAAAGACACGCAAGCTCTTGCGTTCTTTCATCCACAAACGTCTATCGGCGTCGATATATTGTTCAGGAATAATATGGTTGTACGCAATTGAGTATTCGCCATGAATATTGAAAGGGAAGTTTGAATAGTTCGCACCATCATACAGACTTAGCAATACGGTACTCCGCACGCCGATACGTCCGTCGGGAATGGGGAAAACACTCTTTACATAGTTATCCGGCAATCCTTCAACAACTCCAATCTGACGGAACACATAAGGGGATTCCTGCGAGTTAATATAACCCGAATACAATAATCCTCCTAATACGATTAACAAACCTATTCGAATTTTCATGGCCATTTCTTTTGTAGTACTACTATTAATACGAACGAAAAATCAAATCCCCTTATCCTGCTTTATTATTATTTTCTGAATTTCAAGCTTATTGCCGGCTTGCTCTATCTGCAAGCGGAGCACACAAGCTCCGGCGGAAAGAGTGAGCTTGCCAATCTCCCGTTCCGCCCATTGTCCGGATTGAGGTAACTGCGCTATTTTTGTTCCAACTCCCGAATCAGAAGTTACGGACAAGAGAGAATTTCCTTTCGAGCGATAAACAAGACCAATTATATATACTTTATCCGCAGGAACGCTTACTGTATAATTCATCCATTCTCCGTCTTCTGTTTGAGTAACTACATAGCTTTGCCCTTCTTTTTGCAGTTCTACCGCCCCGTCAGGCCTGTATACATTTCCACGTTTCTTCCCTACATTGTGATAGGTATGTCCCTCGGGATCTTCCGACAGACAATAATAGTCATAGTCAGCAGCCAATATCTCACAAGGTAACGTATGGATTCCCGATACGCGCTTTCCTGTAGAAAAGGAAACGGGATCGCCTGCCATCCAGGGAGTCAGTCGCTTGGTTAATGTTCCCCATCCTGTCCATTCATAAAACCAGTTGGGTGCTATCCCCCAGTTTTCGCAACCGTGATGTTCTATCATATAATCACGGTAACGTTTCAGCCAGGTATAGTCATTTGCAGGCAGTCCGGCACGTACCGCATAATGCGCCAGTGCCATTTCACGGGTTCCGCCACTACCTGCTACGTCTCCACGTCCGTGAGGAGATACGGCTATGGATTCCCAACGTCCGCTACGACTCCTTATTTGCAGGAACTTCCCGTTCTCAAAGGTAACCTCGTCCGGATTCCTGCTATATCCTGTCGGTTCCCATGGTTCTTTCTGCTCTTCATAAGAACAGACTTTCGACAGGTTATACCGATAGTTCCATTCCAGTCCGGTCAAAAGACGATTATTCAGACAGCTATACAAGGAATCTCCCTGATTCCATGCCATTTCCGCTATTGCTACATAATTATGGACTCCCGCCAACACATGTCCCTGATCGCGACTCGATTCCTGGCATTGCCCGTTCGGATAAATATAGTATTGCAGTTGCTCATCATAACCATAATCAGATATTTTGTTTTCTCTTCCCACCAACTTATAATCAATAATTGTCGGCGTTTTCCGAATCAGTTCTTCACTCGCAACCGGTGGACCGGGCGGATAAGGCAAATCATCTTCACGATGCTTCATCCCCAACAAATAACGATAGGCGCGTTCATACATTTTCTCGTTATCCAGATAAATCCCCATAGCCATTATACTGCGGGCTGCAAACAATCCCTGATTTCCAAAACGCGCCACGTCGAAATTATAGATGTTCCAGTAGAACGTTATTCCATTCTTCGAATCATCCCAATAATCGACATACTTGGCAGCTAAGTCCTCTGTATGACTATATCCCGGATAAACCAGCATATCCTTGAATCTCTGCCGATCTTCCTTTTTCCATCCCGGATAATCCCGCATCAGCTCTGCAGCATCTATCAACAGATAAATCTTTCCATTATCCAACGGCCCCGTTCCACGGGCACTGGTATTCGTATAATAAGAATTAGCATTCAAATACTCCACAGCTTTACGGGCATAGGCTTCATCATCGGTTAAATGCCAAAGCAATGCCAAATCATGAGCACGCCTGCCATCTATTCCTATAGTAGCGTTGAAACGCCCTTCTTTGATTTGTTTTCCCCGATTAGCTGCTACAGCCGTTAATGAAGAATAAGGAGATTCTTTCAATTTCAGAAAAGTTGAATAATAAGGTTCCTGCCTTGCTGCGACCATTGCTTTCATCCGGTCAAGATCACCCTGGGTATAAGTGATGCCCGGATGAACAAAGTTTCTTTGTGCCTGCACCGGAATATGGCCATTCCCTATCCATACAAGAATAATAAAGCAAATAATCCTGTCAATCATAGTATTACTCTTATTTTTCTTTTTTATTACTCACGAACAAAGATAATTATTTTCATTTGTTTCTCTATATACAAAATCAAAATCTCCTATATTGATACTACGAACAATATAGGAGATTTACCTATCTATAACCGGATATATTTACCGGATAACATATTTATTGGAAAGTAGGCATCTTGAACCTATACAACAATCCACCTACCATAGAAGCTACATAATCAGGTTTTCCCTGTTTGATACCATCGTATGTATCTGTACGGACACCCACCTTAGGTTCGGCATACAAATAGACGGAAGAGGCTACCCGCAGTTTAAACTGCACACCGGCATCCAGTCCCGGCACTACCTGAAACTCTCCGTTACGACGAGACAAGCCGGCAGTGACTCCCATAAAAGGTACGACATCTATCACATGATCGGAACTATACCCCTTTGTTAACGTAGCCAAACTCATCATGTAATCCATCCCTAAACCGGCATAATGCAAAGGCAATTTATTCTGTGCCTTCGACTTATACAGGATTGTCCCGTTGATACGCCATGCAGACAGCGGAGTGTACCATTTGCCGAAACTTCCCTTCGCCTCCACACCTGCGTTCTTCACCAAATCCTTGTTGCCAACCAGCAAACTACCCATTCCGAGTGCCCCTGATATGAAGTAACGTTTGTCATCCTTATCAAACACACTGCGATTGGCTGCTTTTGAATAAGGAACAAAGCGGTAATGGAAACCGGCATTGACGCCTACCAATACATCTTTCTGCATAAAACCTAAGTTTCCTTCGATGAACTTGTCTCCATACATTCTGACTTGCGGTTCGATATACAGACCGAAAAAGTCATTCACATGCCATAGCCCCTGTATGCCAGCATTTATACCCGGTTGAAACTTATGGTCTGAATTATTGGTATACGCCAGGTTGACACCCACAGAAGCTATGAAATCAAAGATACGGTCAGGATTGTAACCGTCCATGGTAGACGTAATATTCCACAAATAATCAAGACCGCCACTGACGCTGATATGACTGAGTCTGCCCTCTTTAATATTACCGGGAACTAGATAGTTCGTAAAGAACCCGCCCGTACCTACCAGACGCAAACCGGAATAAGCAGTCAGCCACTTACCAAGAGAGACAGAAGCCTGCGGACCTAAAGAACTGAGGTTTTCAAAATTCTTCTTATTCAAAAACATTTGCAGACCAACTCCTGAAGTCATAAACAGATTGTCTGAGATATGATTGTTTGAGAATCCGTTCTTCGGACGTGCCGCACGGTCAATTGTATGATAAGTCAAACCTAAATTCAATTCTCCAAGCTGGTCTGTACCACGCAATCCACATCCGCCTGCATATCTCTTATGATAAACATTGAGACGAGGTTCTATAAATAAATCCATGGAACGGTTGAGACGGAAACTTCCTTGTACGCCTACTCCTATCCCCGGAGCGTACTTGCCAGAATTCTCCACCCCTTTTGTCCCAGCCAGATTAACTCCTGCAATACCAATTAAATTAAAGACCCTATCTTCATCATATCCCCACAGAACACTATTGAGATTCAACATATAATCCGCATGCAAATCAATATGTTTGAAATATCTGTTCTTACTACCGGCAGGTGTATCCGAAAAACCGACCGTTCCGGACAGACGCAGCCCGGAAGAAGGGCTGAACCATTTACCGATTCCGGCAGAGAACTGGGGACCCAAGCCTTTAATTGTATTCTTGATTCCTGAAACTTTCAGGGTACTGATACCACCGGACAAAGAGATAAACATATGATTCTGGAACGAACTGTTATCAAATTCATCGAAATGAATCTTAGTACCCATCGGAGCGGCAGGCATATATGTCAGACCAACCAGGACCGAACCTCCCACTTGATAATTTCTCCAACTTCCCCTATGTGACAAAACATCATTATACCATCCTATCTGTGGCTCTACAAACAAGTCCAATGTATGGGAAAGACGTATATTGCCTTGTAAACCAATATGGGCACCATAATAAAATTCACCTCCACCTTTCAGATTCGGATATTTTTCAGAACGTTCACTGTTATCACCGACCTTAGAATAACCGGCTTCTACACCAGCTATTCCAAACAACTCAAAACGACGGTTCGGATTGTACCCATATGCCAAGGAAGACATATTCAGCAGATAATCCAGGCTACCGCCACCCATCTTTATTTTAGAATCATATATTTTCGATGGCAAATACCCCATGTTCACCCCTATCCTGAGTCCGTGAACCGGAGTAATCCATTTTCCCATAAAAAGACGAGCGGTCATACCCAATCCGTCCTGGGTCTCCTTACCCGAAAGCAAACTATACGGACCTACACCGGCAGAGAAGAAGAGATGTTCATTAAACTTATTGCTCTCAAACTTCTCATTCGCTGGTCTTTTCTGCAACATATATTGCAATGCACCATAATCCTGTGCCTGTAAGGTGACAGCAAGCATCAGAAATAACGCCACCGCCACATATTTATTTTTAATTCTGAGGATATTCATCGTTTACTCTGTATTATCATTATTTAAGTTTCTGCTCTTCCGGCAACAAGTCAATAATATCACCGTCCACTCTCGCTGTCTCCAGTAAGGATGGGTCTAATTCAAGGGCTTTCTCAATACTCATAATAGCATCACCCACTTTCTCCAAACGGTTAGCAACAATCGCTTTCACATAATATTCGCGGGCTGTTGTCACATTCATGGCAGAAATCTTCTCCCATGCTTCCTCATTTCTCTTCATCGCCAGCAACATTACCACCTCATTGAAAGGACTCGTAGCCGCCACCTTTTCGAAAGCATCCTTATAGTAACCAGCCAAAGCCTGTACGATGGCCTGCAAATCCTCAGAAACAACTCCTTCGGGAACCAATGTCAATACGGAATCCGCCTTGGTATATTTTCCTTCATGCAGCAAGGCGATAGCCTGATTGGACAACAATTCTACCGGTGCAGACTTGCTGACAAACGGTTCGAGGATACGTGAATCCGGCGCATCTTTCTGTATGTTTGATACCGCCAGTTCATTGGCCGCATACGTAAAGTTATCGTAAAGTTCAAGAGCCTCCCTGCAATACTTCTCCCTTTCATCCGGAGTTTTTGCCATCGTAATCATACGATAATATTCGAAACGTGTCAGTTCCTTCGGATTCGTGTTGTAAAGTCCCCTAATCTCATCGTCAGTCAGGAGACGGAAGATAGAATAACCATACGTATATTGCACTTTTCTCAACTTAGGCAGATAGGTAGCAGATATTTCCTTGTAGAAAGGTTTCGATTTCAATACATTATTCAAGCGATAAGGAACGGATTCGTATTGCTTGATCAAATCCTCTACTTCCTTGGCAATTTCCGGTTTAGCGTCTTTCTTCAGTAATTCCGCCACTTCTTTCCATGAAGCTACCGCCGCATCCGCTTTCACTTCCAGCAGTTTGCGCGTTTCCGGGTCCAGTTGTGACAGGATACGTTCCAATGCCTTGTTTGTACGCAGTTGTGCCAGTTGCAAGTTTCTCTCGTATGAACCATCCGGTGAAGCCACACCCGTAATATGGAAACTCTTCAATGAAGCATCCGGATTCGTCTCAATAGCACGAAGTTCCTCATTCAATCGATTCAGTTCCAACTGATTATGAGGATTCTTATCATCCAAATCGGCTTTACCTACCAAGAATGTGAGATTTACTTCCCCTTTCGTATCCCGTAGCTGCATGACAGGTTTCGGAAGATACTTCTCATCCGTCAGATTGAAAGCGGAAAACTTGTACTCCAGAAAACGTAGCGGGTTGACAGTTCCGCGTGCAATGGAGAAAGAATCACGATAAATGATGTTCCGATAGTTCTCCATCGCAAGATGCACGTCCGCACGGTAATCATGTTGTAGATACTCTATATAAATAGAATCATGATAAGCGATAATATCCCTCTTACGCGAAGAAGTCGTTTTCACCTGAATATATTCATGCAAAGGATCTTTATCCAAATCATAATCATACATCCGCTTTTGTGTCGTATTGTAAGTACCGCCGTCGAATACCACAGGACGCATCAGCAAACGTTTTTTGAGTGTCACATCATAAATGGAAGGTTGCAATACTAACCGGCGATGCGAGTTAAACATCTCTTTAGGCACCGGCACACGGGTTTTCAGATGGAAATAATTACCTTTGATTTCGATATCCGTCGGTTCCGGAATCACTTTATCTTTTACTTTGGAAGTAACCGTCACTTCGTCCAGTTCGATGACAGCATCTTTCAGCACTACATCAAGAATCTGCTTTCCCGCCACCTTCACCGTCTTGTCCTCATAACCGACGCATGTAAACTTCAACGAGCCGTTCTTTTCCACCAATACACTATAACGGCCATCCTCGTCAGACATTTCTATACGTTCGTCATTGACAGGATTGAGCACATTCACATTCGGAACACTTTTCCCCTGCGGGTTTGTGATATGTCCTTGCACACGGATACGTTGAGCAAATGCATCCATGCCGACCAACATCATTGCCACGAAAAGTACACCTATTAATCTACCACGTTTCAAATTGATTTTCATTCTCTTTTCTGACTAGCTAATGTTCATTCTAATTATCGAATAATATAAACAAAGGATACCCCCAGTTTGACAGGCGCAATGGTAGTCTTAGTATCATTGACCGTACCCGGTCTCAGAGTACCCTTATCGTATTTAAACTGACGGTAACGCAACACGCCTACGCCGGCAGTCGCTTCGATGTTCCAGTGGTCACCCAGTACCCATGCATATCCATAGGTCAACCCGGCAGCGCATGCATCACCTTTGTGATTCACATCCTTCACCATCATATTAAAATTATTCACGAAAGCGGTGATTCCAAGAAAATGGCTCACCATCGGACGATTTAGCCAATAACGTACTTCAGGCTGAAAATGCGTGAAAGTAGTTTTGAAATTGTCAGTACTGATTGGGTTTGCGGCAATCCCCATATTTAAGGAGATATGACGTCCCAAAACGAACTCGGCTTCAATGTTAGGACTGGCCGTCAGCCATCCCAATGCATTTGTTTTTACAGCCACCCGTTGTGCGTGTACATGTACACCACAAAACAATAACAGAAATGATAACGCAGCTATTGCCCTGCGACCATTCCTCATCACATATACCATAATTTATTTCCCACTAAATATTTCCCACTAAAATATTCACCCACAAAAAGGGCTTCCTGCCCATATTATACATAATTTGGACAAGAAGCCGCAAAATTAGAAAAAATATAGCATTAAAAACGTTTAGACACGTTTTTTTTGTTTTTTATCGCAACATTTTTCCAGTCTGGAACGCAATATACCATATTACGTATAAAATATACAATTTTTCCAGCTTATAAATAAAACATCAGATACGCAATAATATAGGTTCTGACGTAACACCGGATTTCACTTTTTTGCCATTGATAACGACCGTGCAAGGAGCAGAAGAAATAATATACCATTTTCCTGCTTTCTTCTCAAGCAACACGTTAGCGGCACTGTCAGCCTGAACCATTATTCCAGGCACAACCAATTGCGTTCCACTTCCCAGAAAGAGTGTCCGGTTTCCCGCATACTCATTGCTGACAACTGCATAGTCCGCTTTTACTTTCATTCCCCGGTAAGTAGCAGCCTGCTCAGCATCAGACAAGGAGAAAATATGGTCTACACGCCCATTCTTGCTTTTCACGCAGATTCCTGCGAAGTCTTTCAGACCCGGTTCTTCCGCATCAAAGTAAGAGACAGACTGAATAGCGGACGGCTCGTTCTTCGTACTCGGCTCGTAGATAGAAATAAAAGGACGACTCCATGCTTCTCCATGCTGCCGGGCAACAAAAGTCAGCGTTGGTTGCTCCTTTATATTATAAGGCATATTCGGTGTACGGCTCAATCCTTCAGTCATCGGCGACAATGCCGTAAAGACTTCGCGTTCCGGTTCACCCTTCATCCAAAGATTCATATATATGTCGTCACCACCTTTATCCTTCATATCTATGGTGAAAGTCGCTTTGACATCCTTGTCGGTGGCAGCCATTTTCTTATCATATAAATAGGAATAAGCATAAAGATGCGCACCGGCAAAAGCAAGTTCTTCCGTGGGTTGAAGATTCAAGTCAGTACCATCTGCCGCTGTCAATGTCAAAGACTGTCCGAGGTTATGATAGAAATAGTCATGCATTTTATCTCCCCCCTTTTCCTTTCGGCTGCGGAACACATCAACATAATACCCCGTCTCCGCCCCGGTAGTAACGATACTCATCACACGTGTCTGGTCTGCCCTGCTCTCCGGTTCACGGAAATAAAGATTGCTGTAAGTGACAGACGTAAATTCCTTGCCCGGTTCCGCCGAAGCAGGGAAACAAGAAAGTAACTCAAAGGAATGATTGCTTTTCATCACCGGATAGCTCGATATACCATCCACACATACAGTATTATGACTGGGGAACTGGGAGTAATACTCCGCATAATCCAGCCCGCTATACAAGAATAGCCCGATACCTGCATCCGGGCCCAACACATATCCCTTTCCGTAAAGTTCCATCGAGATACCGTTGGCATGCATATGATTCCCTTCGCTGCCATTCAACGAAATCATCAGGCTGTTGCGTGGATGCATACCATTACGCTGTACCAGCCAAGACACATTGGGAGCATAAAATAAAGGAGAAACATAATCCTCTATCTTTCCCGGCTGCACTTTTGGATTTAAAACCAACGGTTTATCCTCAAAGAAAGAACTGACAGATACACGTACGTTTTTCTTTTCCTTTTTATCATTTCCCATCTCCGGGTTCAGGCATTTCAGCAAAGCGGTAAAATATTTTTCCTGTTCCTTTTTCCCGTTCGCCTGCGCGTTCTGTATCATGCGGATAAAGAAATTTGTATTCAGATACCCCGGATGCGTATCCCCAAAACCGCAAATCATACGGTTAGGAAACAGATATTGGGGCGTGGTCGCCACCGCTTTCGACAATACAGGCATCGCTTTCACCAAATCATACTGCAGATTCGTGTCAAACTGGTTCACGAAATTGGCATAATCATTGATTACCACACTGCTATACCCCGGACATTCCGCCCAAATCCCCGTATTGGAATCAAAGCCATAATCCGCAAGACGTGTCAGACTCCACTGGCGGATGCCGGAACGGTTCATCACATAATCGATATAGTATTCGCGTCCTTTTCCGTCAGCATATTCCTTGTTATCTTCCAAAACCAGACCAACACTCATAATATAACGTGCCTGCAACAAATCCCAATTATTATGAGGCACACCGTTCGCAATGATATTATCCGTCCATTTCTTGAAAGCTCCCGCATAGATTTCCATCTTGTCCGGATAATTGGTCTTCAGATAGTTATACAGAAAATCATATAAATAGACAGCAACATGAAGCGCATCCTCATGGATTACTTCAAAAGAAGTCAATCCCACCAATGTCTGCTGATGGCCATAATTCAAATCGACAGGCACATTCCGGTAATAAATTCCCGTCATATACGTGTCAAAAACACCTGCGGCAAGTTTGGCGAACTTTTCTTCGTCCGTCATCCAATAGAGGAAAGCAGCGTCACGGGCAATACCCAAAATTTCGCAGTTCAAACTTTCGATATTCCGTCCGGTCTTGGATGGATGTACGCTCTCCATAGGACGTTCGGGCAGGGCATTATTGCAGAAAGTCACGTTTCCGCTTTCGTCATCATCATAAGGAACGACATCCGCCAATCTGGGACGACCGTGAGTGGCAGCCGTTCCACGCGTTCCGGTATAGCGCACCGTAGGATAAGGCGCTTTCTCACCACCTGCATGATTGAACGTTTCACCTTTCACATACACTTCCGTGGCATGAGACTTCCAATACATCGCTAGGCGGGACAGCAACCAGGACGGTTGAGCATCCGTCAGATTTGTATATACTTCCGTCCGTTCCTTCAACTTATTGAAAACATCTTTCGCCCATTCTTCCTTTTTAATAAGTTCCCATGTTTCCTGTTTTCCCGCCGGAGTAGTCAACACCCGCGGATGCGTCTGCGGCATCTTTTCCGGCAAGGGAATCTCCTGCCCCGACGCACTGCCCCAAAAGGATAAAAAACATAATCCAAGTAAAATTCGTCTCATACTTTAATCTATTTTTCAGGTTTGATACCTATTAAATACGAAGATAGAGATTTATTTACCTAATCCGACCGGCAAAGACTGTTTTTATTTGTCCGAAACTATGCTTTTATTCCAAACAAAGAATTATATTTGCAAAAAACCTACTAACAATTCTGATATTTATGAAAATCTTATCTATCCATGATTTGGCTACAATCAGAAAGAGAGCGGAACACAAACTTTCATTACGTGAAGAAAGTAATGAAAAAGTCACCGAAAAGTGCTGCGGACTAGCATCCGGCACACAGCATCTTCAGATTCTAATCTGTGGTGGCACAGGTTGCAAAGCCTCTTCGAGCCAAGGAATTACGGACAATCTCCGGTCAGCCATCCAAAAGAACGGCATTGCCGACAAAGTGGAAGTTATCACCGTGGGCTGCTTCGGCTTCTGCGAGAAAGGCCCTATCGTGAAAATCATCCCCGACAACACCTTCTACACACAAGTCACCCCCGAAGATGCGGAAGACATCATCACCGAACACATCATCGGCGGTCGGAAAATAGAAAGGCTGCTATACATAGACCCTAAAACGGAACACACCGTCAGCAACTCCAAACACATGGACTTCTACCGGAAACAACTACGCATCGCCTTGCGCAACTGCGGCTTTATCGACCCGGAGAATATCGAGGAATACATCGCCCGCGAAGGATATCACGCACTGGCGGACTGCCTTCTCAACAAGCAACCGACGGAAGTTATCGACCTCATCAAGCGCTCCGGTTTGCGCGGACGCGGTGGCGGCGGCTTTCCCACAGGCTTGAAATGGGAATTTACCCATAAGCAGCAGTCGGACATCAAATACGTGGTATGTAACGCTGACGAGGGAGACCCCGGCGCTTTCATGGACCGTTCCATCATGGAAGGCGACCCTCACTCTATTGTAGAAGCCATGTGCGTCTGCGGCTACTCCATCGGCTCCAGCAAAGGATTGGTGTATATCCGTGCCGAATACCCGCTTGCCATCAGCCGCCTGAAAATAGCCATCGAGCAAGCCCGCAACTACGGTCTGCTGGGAGACAATATCTTAGGAACGGATTTCTGTTTTGATATCGAGATACGCTACGGGGCAGGTGCCTTCGTATGCGGTGAAGAAACTGCACTGATTCACTCCATGGAAGGAAAACGCGGTGAACCGACTCTCAAACCTCCCTTCCCTGCCGAATCCGGCTACCTGGGCAAACCTACCAATGTAAATAATGTAGAGACGCTCGCCAATATCCCCATCATACTGACGAAAGGAGCCGAATGGTTTGCAACGATTGGAACGGAGCGTTCCAAAGGCACGAAAGTATTCGCCCTCGCAGGAAAGATTAACAATGTCGGGCTGATTGAAGTACCGATGGGAACTACGCTCCGCGAAGTAATCTACGAAATCGGCGGCGGCATCAAAGGCGGAAAGAAATTCAAGGCAGTGCAGACAGGCGGTCCGTCGGGCGGCTGCCTGACAGAGAAACACCTGGATACTCCTATCGACTTTGACAATCTCCTGGCGGCAGGCTCCATGATGGGTTCCGGCGGTATGATTGTAATGGACGAAGACGACTGCATGGTATCCGTCGCCCGTTTCTACCTGGACTTTACCGTAGAAGAATCCTGCGGAAAATGCACTCCGTGCCGCATCGGCAACAAACGCCTGCTTGAATTACTGAACAAGATAACCGAAGGAAGGGGAACGGAAAAGGACTTGGATACCCTCGCCACTTTAGGACAAGTCATCAAGGATACCGCTCTCTGCGGACTGGGACAGACCTCACCGAACCCGGTTCTGTCTACGCTGGACAATTTCTACGACGAATATCTGGAGCACGTCCGCGACAAAACCTGCCGTGCCAAACAGTGTAAATCCCTGCTAACCTACACCATAAATCCCGAACTTTGCATCGGCTGCCACTTGTGTGCCAAAAACTGTCCGGCGGACGCAATCATCGGACTGGTACGCAAACCGCACATCATCAGCCCCGACAAATGTATCAAATGCGGAATGTGCATGGCACGCTGCAAGTTCAAAGCTATTCTCGTCTGCTAAAATCTATTTACTATGGAAGAAAAACAAATTACTCTCCAAATAGACGGTCATTTTATCACCGTCCCCGAAGGAAGCACCATCCTCGAAGCTGCCAACAAAATAGGCATTAACATACCTACTTTGTGCCATATTGACTTAAAAGGAACCTGTATAAAAAACACTCCCGCTTCCTGCCGCATCTGTGTGGTGGAAGTCATAGGACGACGCAACCTGGCTCCTGCCTGCGCCACCCGTTGTACGGAAGGCATGGTAGTCAAGACCAGTACCTTGCGTGTAATGAATGCTCGCAAGGTAGTAGCCGAACTGATTCTTTCCGACCATCCCAACGACTGCCTCACCTGCCCGAAATGCGGCAACTGCGAGCTTCAGACACTAGCACTGCGCTTCAATATCCGCGAGATGCCTTTCAACGGCGGCGAGTTGTCTCCCCGCAAACGGGAAATCACCGCTTCCATCGTCCGCAACATGGACAAATGTATTTTCTGCCGCCGTTGCGAAAGTGTCTGCAACGATGTGCAGACAGTTGGTGCGCTCGGCGCCATCCGCCGCGGTTTCAACACAACGATAGCTCCTGCTTTCGACCGCATGATGACAGAGAGTGAATGTACCTATTGCGGTCAGTGTGTAGCTGTCTGCCCGGTAGGCGCGTTGACCGAACGTGATTACACCAACCGCCTGCTAGACGACTTGGCCAACCCGAACAAGGTAGTCATCGTGCAGACCGCACCCGCCGTACGCGCCGCTTTGGGAGAAGAATTCGGATTTCCCCCCGGCACACTGGTTACCGGAAAAATGGTCTACGCCCTACGCGAACTGGGATTCGATTACGTATTCGACACCGATTTCGCAGCCGACCTCACCATCATGGAAGAAGGTTCCGAAATCCTAAACCGTCTGACGCGTTATCTCAACGGAGACAAATCCGTCCGCCTGCCCATCCTCACCTCCTGTTGTCCGGCATGGGTAAACTTCTTCGAGCATCATTTCCCAGATATGTTGGATATACCGTCCACCGCCCGCTCTCCGCAACAGATGTTTGGCTCCATCGCCAAATCTTACTGGGCGGAGAAAATGGGAATCTCCAGGGAGAAGTTAGTCGTCGTATCCATCATGCCCTGCCTGGCAAAGAAATACGAATGTGACCGCGACGAATTCAAAGTAAACGGCATCCCCGACGTAGACTATTCCATCTCCACCCGCGAACTGGCACGACTGATTAAACGCGCTAACATCGGCTTCCCGCTCGTACTAGACAGCCCGTTCGACAACCCGATGGGCGAATCGACAGGCGCCGGCGTCATCTTCGGCACCACAGGCGGTGTGATGGAAGCCGCCCTGCGCTCCGTCTACGAAATCTACACCGGAGAACCTCTCCAGAATGTAAACTTCGAACAAGTACGCGGCCTGAACGGAGTCCGCCGTGCCACCATCAACCTGAACGGATTTGAACTAAAAGTAGGTATCGCACATGGACTGGGCAACGCCCGCCATCTACTAGAAGATATACGGAACGGGCACAACGAATATCACGTCATCGAAATCATGGCTTGCCCCGGTGGTTGTATCGGCGGTGGCGGCCAGCCGCTGCACCACGGCAATTCGGAAGTATTATATGCTCGCGCCAACGCACTTTACCGCGAAGACGCCAACAAACCGTTGCGCAAATCGCACGACAACCCGTATATAAAAAAACTGTACGAAGAATATCTCGGCAAACCTCTGGGCGAGATATCGGAAACGCTATTGCACACACACTATTTCAACAAATCTATGGATTAACTTTAAACGAAGAGTATTATGTCAGATATAAAACTAGCCTGCGATGTGGCAGAACAAGTCCGAACGATTTGCGACAAGCACGGAAACAATCCGGGCGAACTAATCAATATTTTGCACGAAGCGCAACACTTGCACGGCTACCTGCCCGAAGAGATGCAATGCATCATCGCTTCCAAACTTAATATCCCTGTATCGAAAGTATATGGAGTGGTCACTTTCTATGCCTTCTTCACCATGACCCCGAAAGGAAAACATCCCATCTCCGTCTGCATGGGTACGGCATGTTACGTGCGCGGCTCCGAGAAGTTACTCGAAGAATTCAAACGCGTACTAGGCATCGAAGTTGGCGAAACTACACCGGATGGAAAATTCTCATTGGACTGCCTGCGCTGCGTAGGCGCCTGCGGACTGGCTCCGGTAGTGATGATTGGCGAGAAAGTGTACGGTAGATTGCAACCGATAGATGTGAAGAAGATTATCGAAGAGTTGGAATAAATATCCGGAATAAAAAGCGGCCGCCTTGCTTTTTCAAGACAGCCGCTTTAAAACATTTTTTAACAACAAACAAAAAAGGCGATTGCGACATTCAATATAGTCGATGTCTGAAATATAAAAAAGATGATGGAGCTAAGATTGGAACATTCTTTTATTTATGTAAACACTATGGAGTAAATTATGCGCAAAACGGTGAATTGTAGTCTGTTTAAAACATCCAATAAGTTAAATAGTAATAACGCATACAAATAAAACCTTTATTTAATATTAAAATTCGACTACACAATTGACAGCAAAACGTTTATAATCAAATATTTGACGATTTAAACACTGACAACTAGCTAAAGGAGAAATGTAAACGTATGTTACAAACTTCTCCTTTACTAATTTTTATTATCGTATTAGTAATATAACCCAAAGCAAAGAAAACAATATTCTTTAATCGGAATGTTATTTTGAGAAACTTTACTATCTTTGCAAAGTCACGAAAAGTGGCAAATGTAATAGTGAAAGTGTTTCGCTTTTATCCTGTGTAGGAAATCTGACAGTTTCAAAAAAGCAGGGGTAAGCAATGACATTCATCACTTGGGTAGCATATGTTCAAAAGACATATACTAAACAGGTGTGGAGTATTGTTTATTTGCTTTTGGGTTTTGTCAGAACCTCCTACACAATAAACGAATGACTCCACACTTTCTTTTTATCTAATCCTGTCATTAAAGGAGTCGAATGACACAACTTTACTAATTACTATGAATGGATTAGATTTTATTAAATCGAAACAACAAAGTTGGGCAAAAAGGAAAGGTTTCAATGTAGTAGGTGGAACTATCCCTAACAGAGGGGAAGCAAATTATTTACCTAATCTAACAGATAACCTGTTTGAACCATTGTCTAAAGGGAATTTGCTTTCTTACCAAAAGGGGGATGGGAACGAAACAAAAGATTCTAAAACACGATTGGCAAAAATGAAAGCACTTCATTCATCTTCTGCGATTGTGGTTAATCTGTTCCAGTATTGGCAGGGAAAAGATGTTTGCCCGATTCTAAATGCATGCAAATTGACTTCAAGAACTACTAAGGTAGGCTATCTGATTAAGAATGTCGGTTCTGTTTCTCCTGAAAAAATTCCCATAATTCCCTCTCCACTCAATTACGAAATTAAATTTGAAGAGCAGTTTGAAATAAGTGAAGATAAATCTCAATTTCCACATTCGCCCAATATTGATGTTGTGATTTATACTCCACTGTCTACTATTGGTATTGAGTCTAAATTTACAGAACCATATAGTAGCAGAAAACATGGAGGATTAAAACAAAAATATGTTGAAAATCCCTCTTTTTGGAACGGATTGCCTAATCTGCATGAATTAGCAAAAGAAATTTCTCCTAATGATACTAAGTTTCAGTATTTAGATGTTGCACAATTAATAAAACATATATTAGGACTGAAAAAGCATAGTGACAAGTATAATTCAAATCTTGTTCAAAAGCATCACTTTGTAGAAGGTAAAAGAAATTTGATACTCAAACGCAATTTTCATCTCTTATACCTTTGGTACGATGTAATAGGAAAAGAGGGAAGTAAGCATAGAAAAGAGATAGAGCAGTTTGCAGAAATTGCTAAAAAGGACAATATAAAGTTTAGCCATATAACCTATCAAGAAGTAATAGCAAGGTTATCGAAAGAATTTTATGACAACAATGAAGCCTATTGCGATTATCTAACAGATAGATATTTATAAAATCAGCAGCTAATTTTAGATTGGAGGAAAATATAATGAAAACACATCAATTTCTTTTATCATTTTTTTTGTTAGTATGTAGTAGCGCAATAGCTTCTGTATTATTAGCACAAGATAGTAAACTGCCCGAGAAAGCAAAGTTAGAAACAATTCTTTATCAAGATGCAGATATGATAGGTGTTGGTTATGTCTATAAAAAACAATTTGTGGAGAATCAACATGTTACTTTTATTAGTAAGTCGTTTAGAGATAAGCATTTTTCCTCTTATCGCATAAAAGAGAAAAATGGACAAACATATCTTCATGAACGTAAAAGTAATACTTGGGTGGATTTATCTTCTTTAAAACCTTTTATTAGTGGTATTTACTTTACAAGGAATGATACTTCTTACATAAAAGGAATAGTGAATCCTTATGATGGATTTGTTTGTGAAGGCATATTTATATTTTGCAATTCAAAACATAACAATAAGTATTTTCTATCTCCTTTGGCTAAAGAAACCCAAAAATTTTCACTCGGAATGAGTGGTGCTACTTCTTATCAGTTGACGATAAAAGAAGGCTATAAGGCTTATGGAAAGAGTTTAGGTGATGGATATTCTTTAAAAATAGATTTTCCGGACAAGTCTAAGATATTAACATTGGAAAGTCGGGTGGTTAAATTGAATGACTTAGAAGGCTTTAGCATCTCTGATGCTGATTGCTTGAAGAAATTAGAATCTGTGAAAATTAAGTTTGCTAATGGAGATAGTTTTAGTGGAACTGTTACCTCTGCTTCAGCTTTTTCAGGAGAGGAATTAAGGCTTTTGAGGGGTAAATATACTTATAGTACCGGAGAAGAAGTTATTGGAGAATACTCTAAAATAAGGTATGATGATGGAATAATATACGTCCCTAAAGGCATAATAACCTTTAGTGATGGAGTTGTAGCGTCTAATGATTGGTTACGTAAATATAATTTCACGAGTAAGGAGTGGAAGCAAATTTATGATAGTTGTAATGGCTTGACAGAAATTCGTGATATGGCAGCTCAATTAGAGCTAAAAAAACAGCAAGAAAAGATAGCTGAACAGCGTGCGGAACAATTGAAACGTAAGAAAGAAGAAGAACAGAGAAGGAATATCATATCAAGATATGGAGAATATTATGGAGCTTTAATTATTAAAAAGAAATTAGTTCCTGGAATGAGCCAAGCTATGGTTAATGAAGTATGGAGTAAAGACTTTTTCGATTGTAGTATTTCAACATCATCGGGACGGAGGATTGAAGTGTGGACTCTTAATAACGATAAGATGCAAATAAAAATAGCATCAGAAGCAAATAAAGCAGATAAAAGCGGAGAGACTGCTGTTGCCGCTATGTTATTAATGAATTTTTTAGGCTCTACTTCTCTATCTTCTGTTCCTAATATGTTAGTGTTTATGAATGATAAGCTAACTGATATTTACAAGTAATTCTGAAGATGATATGAGAATGCGCAAATCCTATAGGTATTTAGCTAATGATGAAAGATTTGATATAGAATCTGACTCTAGCAAGGTTAGTCAACTTCATGCTGAAAAGTTGGTTGATAATAAATATGACGCTTATAAGCCGCAAGCTTATAGAATTAAGTTAAACAAACAGGAGTCAAGACAAGAACGTTGCGACTCCGAAAAGCTCAGTGAAAAGTCAAATGATGATAATCTCTCAGTAGAAGGCTATATCGAGAAGTATTCCGGTGGGAAATACAAAGTGACTTCTGTTAAGACTGAATCAGAGTGTACCCCTCAGGTGATTAAGGTAAAATCAGGCAATGGCTGTCTTTTGACATTTGTAATCATCCTATTGATAATATTAATTATAATAATGATTTTAAATTCAGTACAAGTGATAGTTCCTTTGGATGCAACGCCTGAAGAAGTAAAAGAAGCATTTGAAAAGGCTTTTCATTTACTATGATAGTATTCAGATATTATTCATTTTATCAAGAAAATAGTAAGATGTATGATTGCTACAAAGATTAAAATGCCATTTAGGGAGTTTTTGGAAAGTTTGAAAGTTCCGTCTGCACCACGAATGAAAGGCGGAACTATTTTCAACCCTGATGAGATAAACTATCTTGTACGATATTCAACTCCATTGGTTTATGAATTTGTGCAAGAGGATGAAACCGATAGGGAATTTTATGAGAAGTTTGTCAAATGGCTACATGAAGAAATGCCAGTTTATGGGTATGTTGATGTTTATATGGTCGTTTATTTACGTTATGGGCAATATTTAAGTAACGATGAATTTGAGTATTTGGAAAGGAATATTCCGGAGTGTTTCGAGAAAGGGCATGTATGGCTCTATGAAATAAACTATCGTAGGCGCTTCCGTTTGCGTATTCAATTGATTCGTTGCTTAAAAAAAGACTTTCAGAGAATTATTCGGAAGGGTATTCATAAGATTGATTCCACAACAAATAAGTTATAATTATGTATTTCAAGAGTATATTTCTAAGTATTATATGTAGTACAATAGCGTTTACATCAGTAGCCCAAGTTTCTTGGTTATCAACCATGCATATAAAGGATGCATCTAAAGTGATGGAGTATCTTCCACCTAAGAACGCTTGGTATGGCAAAGGATTTAATCATTCATTGTATTATTGTTACAATACCCCTAAAAAGGGAGCTCGTTCTTTTGATTCTTCAAAAGATATTTTGGGTTCTGAATATGCAAATGAGTTTATTAGAATTACAGCAAAAATACCAGTAAGTGATGTAATAGCTAAAGACCCATTTGTAGTAATCGTCTCTAAAAAAGGGGACTTGATAGATATACCAACTCCTGTATGGAATGTAACTCATAATCCTGATGAAAGATTCCAAGATTTTGGAATACGGGATTTTCTAACTTCCAAATGTGAAGCAGTTGCTTTTGTTGAAACCTCAATTTCATTCTTCGTAAGAAAAGACCAAAGTACAGTTACCTTATTCTTCTATAAAGATATGAATACTTTTGTATCGCATAATCTTGGAAAATTATACGCTTTGACAGATTTAGGAGAAAGAGAGCTTTTGAAGTGTTTGTATTATGCCCCTGTTAAGGATATTACTAAATATGTTCAAAAGGTGTTATTAGATATCTACAACAATGTAGACGGATTTTATAAACTTGATTTTGATAGTTCGACTTTTGATAGTTATTTGAAAGATTTATAAAACTGAATTAATGTCTAATCATCCTACTTTTATTTGTAGTTTGTGTTCCAAATGTGTTCCACTAAAAAACAAATCAGCCGCTAACTGTCCGTCAGCGGCTTTCTTACACCCTTGTTTGCGGAGAGAACGAGATTCGAACTCGTGATACACTTTTGGCGTATACACGCTTTCCAGGCGTGCCTCTTCAACCACTCGAGCACCTCTCCTTGTTTTTCAATAAAAAAACAGACAATGGAAATATATTTTCCACAAAAGAAATAGCAGCTTCAAAGCTGCTATTCTCAGCGGAGAGACAGGGATTCGAACCCCGGGTACCTCGCAGTACAACGGTTTTCAAGACCGCCGCAATCGACCACTCTGCCACCTCTCCAAAACTTCCTTTTCAGAAGTGCTTTTCGTTAAAAGCGATGCAAAGGTACGAACTTTTTTTAAACATGCAAGAGTTTCCACGAAAAAAATTTCGGGAAGATTTCCTAAGGATAGCAATATCTAGGTATTTTATGTTGAAAAGCATAAAATAGAGCATATTTATGCCGATTATATGAAAAATGATTGTAACTTTGTACGCTCTAAAGAAAAGGATAACTACAACCTCTAATTTTATCATTTTATGGAATTAAATAAAATCTTTAAAGATGGTCTTTGGAGCAGCGAAATCAATGTCAGGGATTTCGTAAGTCATAACATTACTCCGTACTACGGAGATGCCTCTTTCCTCGAAGGGCCTACCGAACGCACAAAAGCCGTATGGAACCGCTGCCTCGAAGCACTGGCAGAAGAAAGAGCAAACAATGGCGTCCGCTCTCTTGACAATGTTACCGTATCTACCATCACTTCCCACAAAGCCGGATATATCGACAAGGAAAACGAACTGATTGTCGGTCTGCAAACAGACGAACTGCTGAAACGTGCAATCAAACCTTTCGGCGGTATCAACGTAGTGAGCAAGGCTTGCCACGAAAACGGTGTGGAAGTGGACGACCGCGTAAAAGATATCTTCACTCACTACCGCAAGACGCACAATGACGGAGTTTTTGATGTTTATACCGAAGAAATCCGTTCGTTCCGCTCACTGGGATTCCTTACCGGACTTCCCGACAACTATGCCCGCGGACGTATCATCGGCGACTACCGCCGTATGGCTCTTTACGGTATCGACCGACTGATTGAAGCCAAGAAAGAAGACTTGCGTAACCTCACCGGCCCAATGACCGAAGCCCGCATCCGTCTGCGCGAAGAAGTGGCAGAACAAATCAAGGCTTTGAAGGAAATGAAGGTAATGGGCGAATACTACGGACTCGACCTGAGTCGTCCCGCCTACACTGCACAGGAAGCCGTACAATGGGTGTACATGGCTTACCTTGCCGCCGTGAAAGAACAAGACGGTGCAGCGATGTCATTGGGTAACGTTTCTTCCTTCCTCGACATCTATATGGAATATGAACTGAGCAAAGGAACCATCACCGAATCTTTCGCACAGGAACTAATCGACCAGTTTGTCATCAAACTGCGTATGGTTCGCCACCTGCGCATGCAATCTTACAACGACATCTTTGCCGGCGACCCGACATGGGTAACCGAATCTCTGGGCGGACGCCTCAACGACGGACGCACGAAGGTAACAAAGACTTCTTTCCGCTTCCTGCAAACACTCTACAACCTTGGCCCTTCACCAGAACCGAACTTGACTGTATTGTGGAGTCCGGAACTTCCGGAAGGATTCAAAGAATTCTGTGCAAAAGTATCTATCGACACTTCTTCCATCCAATATGAAAACGACGACCTGATGCGTGAAGTACGCCAGTCTGACGATTACGGAATCGCGTGCTGCGTATCTTATCAGGAAATCGGAAAACAAATCCAGTTCTTCGGTGCACGTTGCAACCTGGCTAAAGCCCTGCTGCTTGCCATCAACGGCGGACGTTGCGAAAACACGGGTACGGTCATGGTGAAAAACATCCCTGTACTGACCAGTGACACGCTGAACTTTGAAGAAGTAATGAGCAACTACAAGAAGGTATTGACAGAAATCGCTCGTGTTTACAACGAAGCGATGAACATCATCCACTATATGCACGACAAGTATTACTACGAGAAAGCACAGATGGCTCTTGTAGATACCAACCCGCGCATCAACCTCGCTTACGGTGTAGCCGGACTTTCCATCGCGCTCGACTCGCTCTCGGCCATCAAGTACGCCAAAGTTACCGCCCGCCGCAACGACATCGGTCTGACGGAAGGTTTCGACATCGAAGGCGAATTCCCTTGCTTCGGTAACGACAATGACAAGGTAGACCACCTGGGTGTTGACCTGGTATATTTCTTCAGCGAAGAATTGAAGAAGCTGCCGGTGTACAAGAATGCCCGTCCTACCCTGTCTCTGCTGACCATCACTTCCAACGTGATGTATGGTAAAAAGACCGGTGCTACTCCCGACGGACGTGCCAAAGGCGTTGCCTTCGCTCCGGGTGCCAACCCGATGCACGGACGCGACAAGAACGGTGCCATCGCCTCTTTGAGTTCCGTAGCGAAATTACGTTACCGCGACTCACAAGACGGTATCAGCAACACTTTCTCTATTGTTCCGAAATCACTGGGAGCAACCGTAGAAGACCGTATTGATAACTTGATTACCATGATGGACGGCTACTTCACTAAAGGCGCTCACCACCTGAACGTTAACGTTCTGAACCGTGAAATGCTTTACGATGCTATGGAACATCCGGAGAAATATCCGCAACTCACCATCCGTGTTTCCGGTTATGCTGTAAACTTCGTGAAGTTGAGCCGCGAACATCAATTGGAGGTTATCAGCCGTAGCTTCCACGAACGTATGTAATCAGATCTACTCAATATGATGATAAACGTACATTCATACGAAAGTATGGGAACATTCGACGGGCCGGGCTTACGGCTCGTCGTTTTTCTTCAAGGATGCAATTTCCGCTGCCTATATTGTGCCAATCCCGACACGATAGCCGGCAAAGGCGGTACGCCTACCCCACCGGAAGAAATCATCCGCATGGCCATGAGCCAACGTCCTTTTTTCGGGAAACGCGGAGGAGTCACTTTTTCCGGAGGAGAACCTACGTTTCAGGCGAAAGCGCTTGTTCCATTGGTCCGCGAACTGAAGGAGAAAGGGATTCATGTCTGCATAGACAGCAACGGCGGCATTTGGAACGAAGAAGTGGAAGAGCTTTTCAAACTGACCGACCTCGTATTACTTGATATCAAAGAGTTCAACCCCACCCGTCATCAGACACTGACCGGAAGAAGCAACGAACAGACCATCCGCACGGCGGCATGGCTCGAAGAGAACGGAAAACCGTTTTGGCTGCGTTATGTATTAGTGCCCGGATACAGCGATTTCGAAGAAGATATCCGCCGACTGGGAGAGGCACTGGGAAAGTATAAGATGATTCAGCGGGTAGAAATCCTGCCTTACCATACGCTGGGCGTACACAAGTACGAAGCCATGGAACAGGAATACAAACTGAAAGATGTAAAAGAAAATACCCCCGAACAACTTGAAAAAGCTGCGGGAGTATTCAAGGAGTATTTTACTACTGTGGTGGTCAATTAACCGCCACAGTAATGATACTTTCCGGTTTAACTCCAGCGGGCTCTCATTGTAGAAGAACTTGTAATTGCTTACTTGCTTGATTTTCTTTAACAAATTAAAAAATAAAAAAGCCATTCCTTAGTAATAAGCTGCGGAATGGCTTTATTTTATATTTTGTTCAATGAACGATTATACTACTTTGTATTCACCAATATTACGTTCTTCGGCATTAAAGGAAACACCGACTTTTACCAGCTCACGTCCATCCGTCCGGTAGGGTAACAAATATCCTTTTTCATCTATTTGTTTCAAAGCTTCGTCTACTGTTCCTTCCAGTTTAAACTCAAAAACATAAATGTAGTCTTTTGTCTTAACCACGGCATCGGCACGACCTTTTGCACTACGGACTTCTGCATCTACATATTGTCCCATCAACTTAAAGGCAAGATAGAAAATAACCTGATAATGACGTTCAGTCTTTGTGTTCAATTCGTAGGGAATGTCGGCAAAGAATGATTTCAACCGTTCCATAAAGGAATGAACATCGCCCGCCTGAAGTTCACGAACGAACTTAACAGCGTTAAAATCCGTTTCATCAGAGGAGATGGGTGTATAATAGGGTATCAGAAATTTAAGGAAACCATATTTTACCTCGTCATTCGGAAAGCCTAATGTATATAGGTTCAATGATTTATCAAAGTTTTTAATGGTCAGATAACCGCTTTGATAAATCATCGGAAGGGGATTCTTTGTCTCTGCACGGTATTCGGCAAACCCGGAACTTCCTACTTCCAAACCGTCTATGAGTAAACGTAAGTCATAGTCACTTTGTTTCAGCAGGTCTACAAGATAGGTAGGAGTGCCGGTTTGAAACCAATAATTATCAAACATTAATCCATCAAAGACATTGAGCACACTGAAGGGATTGAATAATCCTTCTTCGCTGTATGTAAAATGATAGCCATCGTACATTGCTGTCATTTTATCGACTGTATCTTCAAAGGACATCTCCTGCACTTCTGCCAACCGCTCCAACTCAGGAGTAAATGTGGATACTAATTCTTTTGTTGTGATACCGCAAATATTCGCATAAGGAATCTTCATGCTAATGTCATTCAACTGATTCAAGTCACTGAATACACTTACCTGTGCAAATTTTGTGACTCCTGTCAGAAATATAAACCGAAGATAGCGGTCGGAACTTTTCAGCACACCATAAAAGGCTTTCAGAATACGACGGTATTCATCCAACAGGTTCTCATCCAAAAGAGCCTGCAACAAAGGTTTGTCATATTCATCTACCAATACTACAACTCCTTTTCCCGTTTTCAGACTGGCTTGTTCAATGACATAACTAAAACGTTCTTCAGGACTGCGGTCTTTCTTCTCATCACCATATACGGCTTCCCATTTCTCCAAATACTGGTTTAGCATGGCAACCAAATCTGCCGCCGTCTCATATTTCTTCGCATTCAAATCAAGATGCAAAACCGGATATTGCTCCCATTTCTTCTCCAACTTTTCAATTGCCAAACCCTCAAAAAGGTCTTTACGCCCCTGAAAATAGGCTTCAAAAGTAGAAATAAGCAGACTTTTGCCGAAACGACGGGGACGACTCAGGAAATAAGGCTTTCCCGTATTTATTATTTGCCACAAAATAGCCGTTTTATCTACATAAAGGAAACCGCCCTTACGTATATTTTCAAATGTCTGTATCCCTATCGGCAGTTTACGTTCCAATGTATCCATTGCATCTTCAAATTAGTGTATCACAAATATAGACGTTATTCGATGAATAAACAAAAATACTCTATGAAAGTTCCACTTATTTCTCTTTCAAGACAATCACCAAACCGTCCATTCCATAATATTTAGAGTTTTGCGACAAAGGTATGTTACTGTTGGTCTGAAACACAAGTGACAATATTATTAATATTTTCTCAATTATCCGTTTTTTTTGGGAAGGTTTGTGCATAGAAACTCTAAAAGCGACATTCTGCCACTGAGGATAGAATATCGCTTTTAAAGGTTTATAGAAATAAAAAGGTTATATTAATAAGTCAAACGGATACCTGCCTGTATATTGAAATTAAACGGATTCTCCTTACGTATAGTCTGAATATCCGAACCGTCATCAAAATAATAAGCGACACCCGGCTCTACATAGACACCGACACGTTTGGTAGCATTCAACTGTGCACCTACCGCACCGGATACGGAGAATTGCAAAGGTTTCACCGTTTCCTTTTCGGAACCGAGCTTTCCATACACGCATTTCTCAACCATACCGCCACCGGATACATAAAGAGTAACGAGCTTCTTATCTAGGAAATTCCAGTTGGCACGCAACGGGATACCGATATAATGGAGTTTCTGTTCTATCTGCCGGTCGTTATCAGCCAGTTTGGCATCCGAGGAAAGCAGCGTATAAGTCAGACCGGACTCTAGGGAAAAACCTTTGCCCAAGGCTTTACGAACGGATAATCCGAAAGAGATGGGTTGATGATGCTTAATATCGACTACCTGTTTTGCCTGGCGCAAGTAAGGTACTCCGTCCTCAAAGACCAAAGTCTGGTCATTGGGAATCTCCATCAAACCGTTGGATACAGAAAGCATACTGACGCGGGACATATAAGGATACGCGCCCGAACCTACTTCTGAAGAAGCACCTCCCGAATTCCCTACTCCAAGTCCCATTGACCATGTTCCTTTCCGGGAAGATGGTTTCTCAGTCGGGATATGATATTTATCTCTGTCGGAAGGACGGCGCGGTCTATTGCCTGCAGTCGGTCGTTCCTTATCTTTCGTCTGAGTCTGAGTTTGACCGGCATTTGTTTCTTCGGTCGGTTCTCCCTCATTGATGACTGTTCCGAGTTCCTTTTCTTCTACTACAAGTGCCGGTTCATCTTTCACGGCGGGTTCATCTACCGGCATCTTATGCTCTGGGATATCCCGGTCTACTTTTGCCAACCGATTCTCACGGGCAACGGGACGCAGGACAGGTTCGACGGAAGTGCCTTGCATGTCCGGTTGTTGCACACCCGGCAAAACATCGGGTGTGGTAGCTAATGCCGGTGTTTGTATATGACGCATTTCATCCGCGGCAGGTGTCCCCAGGAAATACAGGCTTACTGACGAAACAACAGCCAGCAATATAACAGCCGCAGCCGCCATCATCCATTTTCGATAAGGATATATCTTCTTCTCCACAGAGGGCATAAGCTCTTTCTCCAGTTGTTCCCAACCGGAAGCAGGTGTCGGCTCGGAATAATCCGCGAGCTTCTCCTTCAACTTATTCATCCACAATTCTTTCTCTTCCATCTCTATCTATCCATTATTCATTATCCATTCTTTTACTCTTTTTGCCAATACCGTCTTCGCCCGAAACAGTTGAGAAGCCGAAGATTTCTCATTAATACCTAATACCTGAGCGATTTCTTTGTGTGATTTGTCCTCGAAAGTATAAAGGTTGAACACTGTACGATACCCCGCCGGCAGTTCTTCGATAAACTGCATCAACACTTTTTGGGGTATCGCTTCCACATCAGAAGCATCCGGTTCTTCATATTCTTCGGGCAACTCTTCCAATGACGCTGCCTGATTGATTACATCATTCTTCCGGAGATACTGCAAAGCAATGTTGACTACCACACGCTCCATCCAAGCCCGCAGAGAACCTTCACCGCGCCAGGTGAACTTGTCGAAAGAGTCGAATATCTTTATAAAACTGTCGTGAAGCAGGTCCTGAGCCGTATCACGGTCGCCTGCATAGCGCAGACAGATGCCAAGCATACGCCCCGCATACTGCTCATACAGTTCCTTGCGGGCGTGGTTGTTTCCTTGCCTGCATTGCTCCGACAACTCTAATTCTTCCATTCGCTTATACACGTGTTTACCTTAAAAATGCAGTAAAGATAAAAATACTGCATAGAGAGAACAACTCTTTTAGCACTTTTATTTCTTTAACAGATGCAAATGCAATATTCTTGATTATCGTGCATTTGTTGAATACAAAGTAGTAATATTAATCAAACTAAAACCTATTTTATATATGAAGAAATTTAAATTCATTGCCTTTATCTTTGTTATTATGACCACAATGCCGATTTTCCAGTCTTGTCTGGACGACGATAACAGTCCGTCCGACCTACTGGTTATCAGCACAATAAATATGATGAGCCAGGATAGCAAGGATTTTTATTTCACCTTGGATGATGGAAAGAAGATGTATCCAAGCAATGGAGAAGGATGGAGCAACGCGGATTTTGCGGATGGCCAGCGAGCCTTTGTCATGTTCAACGAACTGGAAGAGCCGGTAGGCGGATATGACTATAACGTTCAGGTAAAGCAGATAAAAGAAATCCTGACCAAGGACATTGTCACTATGGATGAAGAAGAAAACAATGAGGAGAAAATCGGAGACGATAAGATTAACGCCACTTATATGTGGATCAACAAGGATAAGAAATATCTGACTATCGAATTCCAATATTATGGTACGCACAGTGAAGATAAGAAACATTTCCTGAATCTGGTTATCAATAATCTCACCCCGGCTCCTACCGCAGATGAGGAGAGTGAAGAGGATGAGTTTATCAACCTGGAATTCCGTCACAACAGTGAAGGGGATTATCCTCAGACTTTAGGCGAAGGGTATGTATCTTTCAAACTGGACGGAATCAAGAAACAGATGGAAGGAAAGAAGGGCCTAAGAATCCGTGTCAATACCCTATATGGCGGAATAAAAACATATGAAGTGAAATTTCCCTAATCTGCTAATCGAAAAATGAAAGACACTCTTTTATAATATTATATATTAATTACACAAAAGAGGGCGGTAGTTGTGAAACTCTCGCCCTTCTCATTTTTAAATGGATGTGAACACTGCTTCTGCAATAAATGTTTGCAGCATTTCTCCTTCACCAAAGCGAAAAGAATAATTTTTCAAAAACAAATAATTCACTCCGGAAATCGGATTGATTAATCCGATTCTTGGCGCAGTATTGAGTTGGGTCATGCTTCCGGACGAGCATCCCACATTCAGCACGGTGGCTGCATAGACGAGAGGAATGTCTGATTGTAAGTATTGGACTTATAGAACGTACCGTCGAAAGTTATCCTGCCATCCCAAAAACGGGCATTGATACCCAATTCGTAGGACTTTGTACGTTCGGGCTTGAAGTCGGGATAAGGATAGGTTGATATCGGATTGATGATACCTGCCGACATGGAGTCTGTTATGGAACCCGGCGTGATACCTACCTGCGAGATGGGCGAACCTACTTCGGTGTACGACCCGCGCACTTTCAAGTAAGAAATGAACTGCGGCAACGACGCCATCTCCGTAATAATGGCAGACAGACCTATCGACGGATAGAATATACCCGGAGTCTTGCCATTACTTACCAACTGCGAAGCCCAGTCGGTACGTCCGGTAGCTGTAAGATAGAGCATATTCTTCCACCCAAGTTCGGCACTGGCAAATACGGCAATGTTGCGCGTGCGCTTATACGTTTCTTTCGGTGAATTATCGGAAGACAAGTTCGCAGCCGAAAACAGATTAGACACAGTTGCCAACTTACCACCGATGTCAACGCCTCTCGTATAATGGTCTTCAAAGCTTGCTCCTAAGTTGGCAATCAACGAAAAGTCGTGTTTAAAACTCTTGTTGATGTTCATCATCAAGTCTGCATAGGTCTGGTCGTAAAATTCTTCCCTGTTCGAATAAATAGATGTGCCGCTCTACGGTACGGATAGAAAGTCGCAGGCTATCAGCTATTTCCTGATTGCTCATTCCCTGTTGCCGGCTCATGGAGAAAACTTTTCTACGTTGTTCCGGCATGTTATCCAAAGTAAGCTTTATCAAAAGTTGCAGTTCCTTCGCATAAAGTTTGTCGTATGTATCAAATTCAAAAGAAGGCGCATCTTCCTGAGACAACTTCTCCTGATAGCTAAGCTCTACCGACTGGTGCTTGAGGAAGTTGTATATCTGATTGCGTGCCACCGTATAGATATAGCTGTCCCATGTCTCTTTATTCTCCCACATTTCGGGGTTGTTTCACAGCTTGACAAATATATCCTGAGCAATATCTTCAGCATCTTCCTCTGAATGTAAGAGCTTCCATGCAAAGGCTTTCATCTTACTAATGTACAACTGAAGCATATTCATTTTTGCCTGTTATCATAATATACTTTTATAATATCACTGAAAAAACAGTCGACTATTACAACCATTTTGTCAGTATAAAAGCAATCATTTTCTTTCAATCATACAAAGTGCAATATAAACATTCTATAATCAGCCAATATTCCCTTTGCACAATCCTCATCTCCACATCCCACCTATTACTTATTCATCTGAAAAGCATTAATAGAAAAGTTGCTATTGGTTAATGATAAACTTCCAATCCTTTATATCTAAAGTTTTTTTCGATTAATCGCAAACTATAAATGAAAGCTTTGTTTTTATAATCAAAGGTTGCATTTATAAAAATGAAGCTTGCATTTATATAATCAAAACTTGCAATTATAGTTTATGATAGGTGAAGAAAAGGTTTGCAATTAATCCAAAACAAGTTTACCCTTAATGAAGAATAACTTTTCTATTAATGATTCAGACGCGAAATAGCAGTAGATTGCCATACAACTACTATGAGAAATAACGATAATGAGTATGAGAAATACCCGTTTTTAGGAATAAAGCATGAGAAAAGAATGAGAAATGCCTGTATCCGAAAACATTTCTCATTCCCTATTTCAGTCTATTTCAACCCATTGACTAATAATCATGAGAATATGAGAAATAAAAATGAAAAACTCTTCTAGTAGAGGGAGAAGTGTGGGAGCAATCACTTACAAAGAAATAATAAATTCACTGTATAATGCCAATATTATTATCATCAACAAAGATAAAACGATTACTTTATCGCCTGAGATAGCCACATTAGTGTTGTAAGGAACATAATAAAATATGTAACAGAACAAAAAGATTGCATCGTTATGCAATTCTGCGGATGGGAATTGACACGAATAGAAGAAGTATAACGACTACAATAGTTTCTCCGCCAAAGTGCGGCATTCGATACGGTTGATTTTACCATTCCCCGTTTGAGGAATTAAATCCACCATCCGAATATATTTAGGACGATGATAAGGTGACAGTATCTTCTGCACCTTATTTTTCAGTTCTTCCATATCCAATTCACCTTCGAACAATAAAGTCACCGCTTGCCCCAAACGAGGGTCGGGAACCGAAGTGATGACAAACGGCACAGGGATAAACGGACGAAGCGACTTCTCCACCTCTTCCGCCTGTATCTTGATTCCGCCACTATTGATGACATTATCTTTACGTCCCCAAATGACGAAGCTGCCATCGGGATAGATGCGGGCAATATCATTAGTTTGCAAAATATCATCGCAGACCAAAGGGGCTTTAATGACTAACGTATTTTCGGGAGACAAGGACAGTTCGACTGAAGAAAAAGGATAATAATGGTCGGACGCAGAATTTCCGTTCAAGCGACGCAGGGCAATATGGGATAATGTTTCGGTCATGCCGTAAGTGGAATAGACAGCTATCGGGAGAGACCTTATTTCTGCTTCCAAAGCCTCATCTACTGCTCCGCCACCTATAATCAAGATCTCCGTTTGCTTCAACTGCTCACGCTCTCCAAGGGTATGGAGTGTGTTGTAAACCTGCAAAGGAACCATTGCCGCGAATCTCAGCGGAACGCTTATATCAGAGAGAGGATGACCGGAAGCGGGACGCACTATCAGATTCAACCCTGCGACCAGAGAACGCACCACTACCATCATGGCTCCGATATAACGCAGATTCATGCACAACAAAGCGGTGTCTCCCGCTTGCAGATTGAGGTACTCACAGGTGAGACGGGCACTTTGCATCATTTGGTCTTTGCGCACAGTCAGTTCTTTCGGCGTGCCTGTGGAACCCGAAGTATGGACGGTCATGGCAGGAGAGTCACTGAACCATTCGTTCAGAAAAAGATATAAATCCCATAGGGCCGAAGGATGGTTCTCTGCTCCTTCGGCTACCAGACGGGCTATCTCTTCCGGGGTATAGATGGTTCCTTCCAATAGCAAACGTTGCTGTTTTCGGTCAAATATCATCGGGCATTATTAAATTGCGTCATTACAAAACCACAAGCAGTCTTTCCTTATTTCAAGGGGCATTTCTACGTTGTCCGTAAAAAGTTGCCCCGTTCCCAAGCCTTGAGGAAGCGGGTTGTCGAAAGTGGCACACCACTGGGCGATGGCATTCAGACCGATATTTGACTCCAGGGCAGAAGTAATCCACCAGCCGATCTGTTGTTCTTCAGCTTCGTCAATCCATTCGTTTCCACCGGTGAATCCTCCATGTAGGGAAGGTTTGATGATGATATATTGGGGATGAATGTCGGCAAGGAGCTTTCGTTTCTCTTCCGGAGTGTTGCAGCCTATCAATTCCTCATCCAAAGCTATCGGCAAGGGAGATTCGGAAGCCAGGCGTGCCATTTCTTCCCATTGTCCGGCACGGATAGGTTGTTCGATAGAATGCAAGTCGAGCTCGGACAGCCGTTTCAGTTTATCCATTGCATCAGCCGGAGAGAAAGCACCGTTGGCGTCTACACGCAGTTCTATTTCTTTAGAAGAAAAACGGGCACGGATATGACGGAGCAAGGCCAGTTCCTCTTCAAAGTTGATGGCACCGATTTTGAGTTTGATACAGCGGAAACCGGTCTTCATCTTCGTTTCTATCTGTGTCAACATTTGATTGTAATCTCCCATCCATATAAGACCGTTGATGGGTATTCCGGCTTCTCCACGGGAGAAAGCTGAATTCCACATAGCCCAACCGCCTGCATTATAGTGGCGGACAGCCGTTTCGAGCCCGAAGAGTATGGAAGGATATTTGCGCAAAGCGTCAACGTCCACCTTTCCGCCTTGCCTTTCCACTTCCCGGCAGGCATCTTCCAATATATCTTCGTAATCGGGTAGATCATCACAGCTAAGCCCTGGTAGAGGAGCACACTCCCCTATCCCTACCCTACCCGGAAAATCGGAAGAAGTCAGATGCAGATACCAGACTTTTCGTGTTGTATACGTACCTCGTGAGGTTCCTGCCGGTTGCTTGAAATGGAGCAAGCGGGGAGTTATTTGAATTTTGCAATCCATCAGATGTAAATATTTGAGTGCTCCGTATGGTTTATGGGAACTTAGGATACTGCTTGAAGTTGGGTTTGCGTTTTTCCAAAAACGCATTCTTTCCTTCCTGAGCTTCATCCGTCAGATAATAAAGCAATGTCGCGTCACCTGCCAGTTCCTGAATACCTGCCTGACCGTCCAGTTCGGCATTCAGTCCGGCTTTAATCATGCGCAAAGCCAGCGGGCTGAGCTGCATCATTTCTTCCGCCCATTGCACATATTCGTCTTCCAGTTGCTCCAAGGGGACTACTTTATTCACCAGTCCCATATCCAGCGCTTCCTGCGCATTGTACTTCCGGCAGAGGAACCAGATTTCACGCGCTTTCTTCTGACCTACCACACGAGCCAGATAAGATGCACCGAACCCGGCGTCAAAGCTGCCTACACGAGGGCCTGTCTGACCGAAGATGGCATTCTCCGAAGCGATAGACAAGTCACATACCACATGAAGCACGTGTCCGCCGCCGATAGCAAATCCGTTTACGGCGGCAATCACCGGTTTCGGGATACTGCGGATTTGTTTTTGCACATCCAGCACACTCAGACGGGGAACGCCGTCTTTGCCGATATAACCGCCACGTCCTTTCACATTCTGGTCACCGCCCGAACAGAAAGCCTTGTCTCCGGCTCCGGTGATGACAATCACGTCAATATCCGCTTCTTCGCGGCAAATGCGCAATGCGTCGCTCATTTCGGCAGTAGTAGTCGGGGTGAATGCATTCCGATAACGTTCACGGTTGATGGTGATACGGGCTATTCCATTATAGTAATCAAAGAGAATATCGTCGTATTCTCTGATGGTTGTCCACTCTCTTTGTGTTGACATAATCTATTTTTGTTTTAATTGGTAATAATAATTTTTCAGCATTCGTGCGTCTTTGTTCTTGTTGGTGAACACTTCCAACAAGACAGGGCGTTCCTTCGCTTCCGGTTGAGTGAAAATCTGCATAGTTTCAGCCAGTTCTTCATCATTTTCCGCTTGCAGATAAAGGAATCCCTGTTCTTCCGCCCAACCTTTGGCGGACGTCTTATGAACGGCCGCGATAAACTTGTGCGAAGTGCCCGACATATCCAGCCCCGGCAAAGTATGGAAAATCTCCCCGCCGCCGTTATTCAACAAAAGAATACGCAGATTGGGACGGACATTCACATTCCACAACGCATTCATGTCGTAGAAGAAACTCAAATCCCCGATGGCTATAAAATTCAGCTTATCAGAAGCCGCCGCATAACCCACAGCCGTAGAAAGCGAACCTTCAATGCCACTCGTCCCCCGGTTGCAGCAGACTTCAATCGTAGAGGGAATGGCATACAACTGGGCATAACGGACAACCGAACTATTCGCCAGATGCAAGGCGCATGATTCCGGCAATGACTTTATCAATGCACCGACAGCCGCCATCTCCGAATAGGCAAATTCCGGTTCGGGGATGATTTTGCAATAATTCTCCCACACACGGGGATATTCAGGAGTACGGTTGTCAAGCAGGCTTGCTATCTTTTCCAAGAATTCGAACGGGTCCATCTCAATCACGGTAGTCAATGAACCGTAGAGGTCGACCACTTCACCGTCCGGCGATACATGCCAATGTTCTTTGGGCGGATGCTGGCGAAGGAACTTCTTCAATCGTTTGGAGACGACGTGCCCGCCATAAGTAATCAGCAGTTCGGGAGACATCCGGTCTATTTTCTCTTCGGGCATGGCATAGAGCGCCGCGTCGAAGTTCTTCACCGGAATACCGGGAACAGTCTGATTGCCGATATGCTCCGTCAACCAAGCGAAGTGCTTATATAATAACTTGGTGTGTCTCTTTTCAAACAGATAGATAAGGTTCATCTGACCGACAATAATCATCCGTTTCTGGTATTTGTTCATGCGGTCGATGAGGTCGTTGTAATCACGGTCGTAGACGTTCAATCCCTGGTAGCGCGTGATGACACGTACTTCGGGCAGGGCATCCGTCGTGAACTGGAACAACGGTTCGGAAATAGGGACATTGATATGAACCGGTCCCTTTCCGTGATGGTTCATCTCCAGCAGGGCTTCATTTATCAGGCGGTTGCAGTACCATTCATCTTCATCCGTGTGGATCTCCGGAAGATTGACCGACTTCTTGACCAGCGACCGGAACACGCCCGGTTGCGGTAGTGTCTGTCCGTCCATCTGCCCAATCCAGGCTGCAGGACGGTCGGCAGAAATGACAACCAGAGGAACATTCTGATAAAAAGCCTCTGCCACAGCCGGATGGAGATTCAATAATGCCGTTCCGGAAGTGCAGCAGATTGCGGCAGGCTTGCCACCATTCAACGTAAGCCCGATGGCGAAATACCCCGCACTCCTTTCGTCTGTCACCGCATAACAGGTAAAATCAGGATGGTTGGACAAGGTGTGCACGATAGGTATGTTACGGCTGCCCGGACACAATACAATTTTAGTAATCCCGTGCGCCTGAAGCAACGCAACCAGTTGGAGTATGTTCTTCTTATCTGTGTACATGATGGTTAGTGATTAGTGAATTAGTGATTAATAAGCTATCAGCCGTTTCATGGTCTGCAACTTCTTTTCCGTTTCCAGCCATTCGTCGTCCAGTTCCGAAGACGCCAGTAATCCGCCGCCGGCATAAAGGGTCAGTTGCTCGTCTTCGATATGCATACAGCGCAGGTTCACATACAAATCCGTCCTTCCGTCGGGGTCGAGCCATCCGATAAAGCCGGAATAGTAACGGCGGTCGTAACCTTCGTTTTCCAATATGAATTGATAGGCTTCTTCCTTGGGAAGCCCGCACACGGCAGGCGTCGGGTGCAGCACTTTCAGAAGATTTCCCAAGTCCTTATTATCTTTCAAGGAGAAATGAAAGTCGGTTTTCAGATGCGACAAAGCTCCGGCATAGGCAGGATAAGGTCCGTTCTCCGTAGAACGGATGCCTAATGAAAGAAGTTGCCGGCGGATATAGGATGCTACATAATCCTGCTCTTTCCGGTTCTTCTCATCCCACGCTTGCGGTAATTTGCCGTCCTGCAAAGGTTGCGTTCCGGCCAGTGCGACGGTGTTCCATCCGTCTTTTTCGCCCGACAGGATGATTTCGGGCGTGCTACCTAACCAGATACCCGTCTGAGGGGTGTAGCATAAGTATATATAAGAATGGATATACCGTTTGCAAGCCGCACGGAACACTGATGAGGGAGAGAAATCCGGCATCTGACCGATAACGAGTTCGCGGGATAGCACCAGTTTGTCAAAAGTCTCGTCGCGTAAGGCATTTATGAACGTGTGAAAACACGCGGCATACTTATCAGTACAAGTATTCAGATAAGTTTCCCGCATTTGCGTTTGCCCGGTCTTCTCCTGTTCGCCGTCCGTATCCACGTCCATCGGCAAGGGCTGTCCCGATTGGTCCGGTTGTATCAGCACAATCGGGCATGTCCCGCTCACCCGAAACGGGGCGATGACAAATCCTCGCTGCCCGTTCAGGTCTTTGAGGTCATAGATTAAACGGACAGTTCCCCCGGTCTGTGTCAACAGGCGGGGGAGTTTCTCTCCGGGAATACGGTAAACAGCAAACGGTTGCTTTTGCCGGATGAATGTATCAATAGCTGTCAGATTACTTATTTCTTCGTCAATCATCTTTTTTTCATAACACTGTTGACTACCCGTATGGAAGACACCAGTTTGTTGGTTGAGGTAAAGACGTCTACATTCCATACATGGGATGAACGTCCTTTATGTACAATGGTTGCTACTGCCCGCACGGTATCTCCTTCGTGGGCAGAAGAGATGTGGTTGCCGCTGACTTGCATTCCTACGACGATTTCGTCCGGCTGGCAAAGAATCATTGAACCCAGTCCGGCAACCGTCTCTGCCAATGCAAGGGTGGCTCCGCCATGCAGAATGCCGAAAGGCTGGCGCGTACGATGGTCTACGGGCATCGTAGCCTCCACCCGCTCTTCGTCAGCATAGGTATATTGGATTCCCAAGTTTCCCATTAATGCGTGGCGTGCCTGTGCATTCAACTGTTCAAGAGGGATTTCCGCTGCACGGACTTCGGCAAGAATCGCTTTCTCGACGGCAAGCGCTACTCCGTCTTCTTCGTTCGAAGTTGTCACATAGTCGGCACAAGCCTTCACCGAATCCTGAGAATGTCCCATGGCTATACCCAGTCCGGCCAATTGAAGCATGGTTACGTCACACACACCGTCGCCGATGGCAATCACTTCTTCGCGTGTCACGCCCAACATCTCGAGCAGGGCACCTAACGTATTCGCTTTGTCAATGGCACAAGGAACCACTTCGAGGAAATAAGGCTCGGAACGGAATACATCCAATGCTCCGTTCAGGCGTCTCTTCCAGTGTTCTTCCAAGCCGACAAGCGCTTCTTCGTCATCACTGACAAACATACATTTACAGGGAGCGAAATCAATGGCTGCGGAGAATTCGTCTTCCCGAATCACTTGCAGGTTGTTCAGTCGGGCTTCACTTTGGATATGTTCGTTTTCGGGAGAATCCGTGACAATCGTATCATCGTGATACGTGAATAACGCGAAGCCATTCTTGCGGGCTTTCTTTTCCATATATGGAAGCATTTCCGGATTGATACGGCGTTCGAACAGGATTTCTCCGTTCTGTGCATTGATTATCTGGCAACCGTTATAAGAAAGGAGAAAGCCGCCATAATTTCCAAGTTCAAGAGACTTCGCCAATGGCAGCAAACCATAAGTCGGTCTGCCGGAAGCCAGCACGATACGTACTCCCATCTGCTGAATCTTCAACAAAGCGGCCAGTGTACGTTTACTAATTTCTTTCGCATCATTAAGCAGTGTTCCGTCTACATCCAAGACCAATAATTTATACTTCATGACTACACGATTTTGATTTAGATTACAAAGGTAGGAAATTGAGTGAACGACAGAAAGCGTAAACAGATAAAAATTACTTTAATTTCACTCTTTCAGACGCATTTCCAGATAATCGCAAAGGATTCGGGCATGATTGTACACCGGCTCTTTAAATCCTCGTACACTCGCTTTATCCTAACTTGTAACATTACTATATTTATTTAATTAACTTTATAATAATAAACCGAAAAAGCCGAGAATTGTTTACTGGAAACTCCTAATTCCTAAGCGAATCCTGTGCTTTCTTAAATTCGTAGGGTGTCATTCCTGTCTTTTTCTTGAAGAGGTTGTATAAAATCGGTGTACTGTTAAATCCGGACTCATCCGCTATGGCACGTATTGTATAATTGGGACATTTCTTCATCAATTTGATTGCATAAGTAATACGCAATTCATTGATATACCCGTTAAAGTTAGTCCCCGTACATTCACGTATCATCCGGGCAAAACGTGCATTATTCAGATGCACTATCTGCGCCAAATCTTCCCTTGAGAGTTCCGGCGAAAGGTATAATTGGTCTTGGACGACTATCCGGTTCAATTCTTGAAATATCTTCTTGTTCTCTTCCTCTTCACCGCTGACCTTATCCGTTTCATTCAGTTCTTCAGAGGAAATGACTTCCGGCTCTATTTCTGACGTGACAGCCAGTTGTCCGTATGCTTCCGACAACTGAGTGTCATATTTCCTATTGGAGATTCTTTCGTTTATAAGCTGGGCAAGCATCCTGTTCTTATACTCGACTATATGATTGAAACGCCACAAACGCCATACAAGAAACAGAGTCAGCACCACAACACATGCAAGGAAGCAGAGAGTTATATTTCTTATTCTCAATTGAAAAGCCTGTTCGGCGATATACTCTTCTTTTTCAGAGACACCGTACATTGCATTCAATTCCAATGCAACATTGTTCCTATCGCGGGTATTGATGCTGTCCGTTATGGCTAAAATTGTTTCACGTATCTCCGCAACTTCTTTGTATTTATGCATACCCAAGTATGCCTTCACTTCATGCCGGAGGACAGTCAGATATTGTTCGTTCAAAGTGTCCTGCTGAGTCCTCATCAGCTCCTTAAACCCTTTGCAGTTATCAATGACTTTTTCATATTGCCCGGAAAGCATCAAATAAGGGACTGAATACATTTTTCCATCCGGAGTATGTGATTCTTTCTTTGACAAGTATTTCTGATAATATTGTTCCGCCTGCCCATATTTCTTCTCCATGCAATAAATATAGGCCAGCTTGGAATACAAATAACTATATTGGCCGTCCACATAAGCTTCAGGGATTTGAGGCAATGCTTTGAGCCGTTCAATCTGCTTCTCACGTTCAAAACCTACTTCCAGAGCCTCTTCGATTCGGGAATCATTCATCAGAAACCCCATTTTCGCCCCATAATAGTATGAAAGCAGCATCATTTCACGCTTCTCCTTCGACCCGCGCAGCAATTCAATAGTCTGGTCGAAATAATCATATGCCTTGTCTTTAAAAGACAATCTCCAGTTATTCTCTCCCATGCAGAAAAACAATCTGGCTCTAGCCTCTCTGTTTCCTAATTCTTGTGCCTGTCTGATTCCCTCTAATGCATAATGCATACTTTCATTATACTTGCTCATCATTGCCGAGAACTCAGCCAAATAAACTGTCATTTTCAGCATGTGTTCCGGGTCTTTCTGGTATATGGAATCAAGCAGATAAGCTTTTTTCGCATACATAAACGCGAGTTTGTTCATATACATATTACTATATGACAAACTACGCAATTCGTTTATAACCCGCAAAGATATTGTTTTCCTATTCTCCGCTTCGTCCAGTAATTGCAGAGCTCGCTTAGAGTCAGATATATAAATATCCCGGATATACTTTTCAGTATAGAGAGAATCACTATGTATAGTCTTATCAGCCCTCGAATATTGATTGTGTACAAATAAAAGCACTAAAATACATACCAAAAAACGCATAAAATCTTACCGTGTTTAATCATTTAGCATCAAAGGTATGTATTTTCCATATAAGGTGCAAGTAGGCATTTAATTTTAAGCAACCTAAATTGCCTTCTTTACCCAAACAGCCAGGTTACGGGCATCAACGGAAAATTCGCCGTTCCCTTCTTCATCCAAAGTTACTTCTTCCTGAATGCTTCCGGTTATTTCGTGCCATATCTCACCCTTATGACCTTCACCCAGACTCATCGTTTTACTGCCGGCTTCGTCATTGGACATTAAAAAGACCAGTCCCGAACCCGTATGTTCCTCATCTCCTGTGCGAATAAAACCGACGGTGGAGGGGTGATCGAAATATTCAACCTGATCGCCATAAGCATATTTTCTTCTGGCGTCCAACAATATGTCCAAGATCTTGGTATGCGGGGATTTCTCTCCTTTTATTCCATAGTAATCCCCATAAAACAGGCAAGGATAACCATCTTTCATCAAGAGAATAAGACCATATGCCAACGGTTTGAACCAGTCTTCTATTTGGGACTCCAGCGAACTTCCCAACTGCGAGTCGTGATTATCGACAAATGTCACAGCCAAATCACAATGATGTTCGACCAGTGTATCCTTCAGGATATTCCGCAAATCATATTCTTTACCTTCCTGTGCTGCCTGAAACATATTATAATGTAACGGGACATCAAACAAATTCACCTTATGCCCTACCGTTTCCAAATAGGCGTCGAGTGTTTCCAAGTCACCGTTCCAATATTCACCTACGGCATAAAAATCATCTCCCCGTTCACTTCTCACCGCATCAAGAAATTGTGCGATAAACTGGTCTTTCATATGCTTGATAGCATCCAACCGGAATCCGTCGAGTCCAAGTTCACCGGTAACCCATTTCCCCCAACGGTTCAGTTCGGATACAACCTCAGGATGGTCCAAATCAATATCATTACACAACAAAAAGTCATAATTGCCATTCTCATTGTCCACTCCCTCGCTCCAGGCTTTTCCTTCTCCCTGGATCTGAAAGACTCCGCTACGTTTCTTGGCGTCGTCAAATCCCGTACCGGAGAAGTGATACCAGTGCCACTTAAAATCCGAATACTTGTCCTTACGTCCATGGAAGCTATATCCGGTCCAGCCCTGTATCTCATACGGTTCGCCCAACGCCTTGTTCCTTTCTTTGGGGTCAACCTCCACGACCATAAACTTTTCGGTAAAATCACCGCCTGCCTTATGGTTCAGCACTACATCCAGATAAACCGCAATATGATATTTGTGCAATTCGCCAATCATCTCTTTCAGTTCATCCTTCGTACCATACTTTGTCCGTACTGTCCCTTTCTGTTCAAATTCGCCCAGGTCATACAAATCATAAGTTGCATATCCTTCATCCTGCTGCTCGTCGGCTTTATAAGCAGGTGGAATCCATACTGCGGTTACACCAATGTCATGAAGATGCGACGCGTCTTCTTTTAATTGTTTCCATAACTTCCCGTCATTCGGGAGATTCCATTCAAAATACTGCATCATTACACCATTTTCCATATGCTATCTTTTTTAAATTGACGAGTATAAAACAAGTTGCAATAGAATAAAGTTCCTTCACAAGTATGAATTATTAGCAAAATGGTAGGAATTTGTCCATAAACCGAACGAACAAATGCTAAACAGCAGAAAGTTCAAGAGTATGGTTCATGCAACGACGAAAAATATCTTAATAATCCTTTTTATATCCATATTTACCGGGATAACAGCAATAAATTCTGTTTGTTCTGTTGTTTCTCATCATACCAAACAAGAACATACCAGTTCATTTACGCCACATAGGCATTGATTATTTTAAACAGTATTAATATAAAATTGAATGTATGAGAAAATTAAAAAATCATCCGTCCGCAGACCAATTGGAGTCGTATGACAAATATCCATGCTATGATGGAAATGATCTCGAATTGGTCTATACACCCGAACAATCCGTTTTTACACTTTGGGCGCCGAGCGCGGACAGGGTTCGTTTAAACCTGTACCCCGCCGGCGAAGGAGAAGAAAAGGAAGAACAACTGGATATGGACATGGCAGAGGATGGCACCTGGCGTATCAATATCGACCGTGACCTGAAAGGTTCTTTCTACACCTTCCAAATAGAGAAAGACGGCAAATGGCTGGACGAAACGCCCGGCATTTGGGCTAAAGCAGTCGGTATCAATGGTAACCGTGCGGCTGTAATCGACTGGAATGAAACGAATCCGGAAGATTGGGAGTCCGACCAGCCCCCCGAACTGAAGATGTATTCCGACATTATTCTCTATGAATTGCATCATCGCGATTTTAGTATTGATCCGAATTCGGGCATCAAGAATAAAGGAAAGTTCCTGGCTCTGACGGAAACCGGAACCAAGACACCCGAAGGGGAAACTTCCGGCTTAGATCACTTGAAAGAACTGGGCGTTACACATATCCATATCCTGCCTTCATTTGATTTCGCCACAGTAGATGAGACGAGACTGGAAGAAAATAAATATAATTGGGGATATGACCCGAAAAATTACAATGTGCCTGATGGAAGTTATTCCACCGACCCGGCTAATCCCGTCACCCGCATCCGTGAGTTTAAAGAAATGGTGAAGAGCCTACATCAGAACGGCTTCCGCATTGTACTCGACGTGGTATATAACCATACCGCTTCCACCGATCATTCAAATTTCGAACTGACCGTCCCCGGATATTTTTACCGTCAAAATCCTGACGGGTCTTATTCCAATGCGTCCGGCTGCGGAAACGAGATGGCATCAGAGCGCGAAATGGTTCGCCGTTATATCATCGAATCTGTAAAGTTCTGGGCGAAAGAATACCATATCGACGGTTTCCGGTTTGACCTTATGGGGATACATGACATTGAAACAATGAACCATTTGAGAGAAGAACTGCTGAAAATTGACCCGACAATCTTCGTTTACGGTGAAGGTTGGGCAGCAGCAGATTCCCCATTGCCTTTCGAGCAACGGGCAGTAAAGGAGAATGTCGGACGGATGGAAGGTATTGCCGTATTTAATGATGAGTTTCGGGACGGACTGAAAGAAAGTACCTTTGACGAACAAGAACCCGGATATGCCTCCGGAAATATAAACGGGCATTTCGAACCGGTTAAATATGGTATCGTCGGCGGCACGCAGCACCCGCAGGTAGACTATGACGGATTGCTTTATTGTGATGGTCCTTATGCCGGGGCTCCTTCGCAAATGATTAATTTCGTGTCGTGCCATGACGGATACACTTTGATAGACAAATTGAGGCTATCCGTAAAGGGCGAACATGCTGAAGAGGAATTACCCTCTATCGACAAATTGATACATACAGTACTTCTGACCTCACAAGGAATCCCTTTCATCCGTGGTGGCGAAGAAATCATGCAAGATAAGCAAGGAGAACCGAACAGCTACAAGTCATCGGACGCTGTCAACCAGATTGACTGGGCTTTGAAAGCCAAGAACCGTGATTTTTTCGACTATATAAAAGGACTGATCGCACTACGTAAAGCGCATCCCGCCTTTCGCATTCCAACAGTAGAGGGATTGGAACAATGGCTTCATTTCCTTGACACGGGTGATTCCGGTGTAATTGCTTATACATTGGGCGAATATGCTAATGGAGATGAATGGAAAGAAATATTAGTAGCTTATAATGGTAACCGGAACGAAGCGATTGTCCACCTGCCCGAGCAAGACTGGATAGTTGTTTGCAAAGATGGACAAATCAAATTGGACAGCCAGGAGCATTTGTCTGGTGGAGATATAGCTATCGCGGCTTCTTCCGCCTTGATTCTGTATAGAAACTAAGTTAAAATAATGATCATGATGTATAATTAAAATCAAGTCGAATATGTTTGAATATGAAATTTGGGGAAATTCCGTTCAGAACTGGATCATTTCCATACTTATTATTGTTGCCGCAATTGTTATTGTAAAGTTGATAACGCTATTAAGCAAAAGAGTACTTAAACCGTTAACAGACCGGACTAAGAATCAACTGGATAATATTATCTTTTATTCTCTCGAACCGCCTTTCAAGTTTGCAATTATTCTGCTGGGTATCTGGATAGCTATTCATCGTTTGGTATATCCGGACAGTTTCGTGAAAGTAGTAGACAACATTTACCGTATTCTGATTGTATTGGATATCACTTGGGTATTCGCCCGTTTGTTCAGCGGTTTGCTTCAAGTTTACTGGGGACGCCGTTCTGACGGTCAGAATAATAAAATGCTGCCGATTATTAAAAGGACAATCTTGGTTGTTGTCTGGATTATCGGTCTTGTGATGGCATTGAGTAATGTCGGAGTAAATATCAGCGCATTATTGGGAACCCTGGGTATCGGTGGTATCGCATTCGCTTTGGCAGCACAAGACACGGTAAAGAATGTGTTCGGTGCCTTCACCCTCCTGACAGACAAGCCTTTCAATATCGGAGATACCATTCGCTTCGACAGTATCGAAGGAACAGTAATCGATATAGGCATCCGGAGCACAAGAATCATGAACTATGATAAACGTATCATCACTATCCCGAACTATAAGATTACCGACTCTTCTATCATCAACATCTCTTCCGAACCGATGCGACGGGTCGTTCTGAATCTCGGACTGACGTATGGCACAACTGCCGAAAAGATGAAAGAGGCTTTGGCGATTTTAAAAGCTCTTCCACAAAAAGTGGAAAATGTATCTTCCAGTCCATCGGACGTGGTTGCCGTCTTTACTGAATATTCCGACTCCGCACTGGGTATCATGTATATCTACTATATTAAGAAGCAAGGGGATATATTAGGAGTGACTTCGAATATGAATACGGAGATTCTGGCTTCTTTCAATAAGGCAGGACTTGAGTTTGCTTTTCCAACAAGAACGGTTTATATACAAAAAGATGAGCCGGAAGATAATGGCAAAATTTCAAAATAAAAGATAGTTATCCCAGCTATGTAACAAAACAAATAAAGAGGATGCCTTTTGAAGGACATCCTCTTTATTTGTTTTATATCTTATTTCAGCGGAGAGACAGGCTCCAGAACCTACGCTTTCAGAAAATATCATAAAATTGCAAATCACTGATAATCATATATTATCTACAATGAAGAGTAAATCTAAATCTTTCTAAATGCCTTTTGCTATTTCAATTTTTGGGTGTATATTTGGGTGTAGAATTTCAAACGCACCCAATTATGAATATCAAACGTAACATCATTTTTGCATTGGAGAGCCGGAAGAAGAACGGTGTGCCAATCGTAGAGAACGTGCCTATCCGTATGCGTGTCATATACGCAAGCCAACGCATCGAGTTTACAACAGGCTACCGGATTGACGTAGCCAAATGGGATGCAGACAAGCAGCGGGTAAAGAACGGATGTACCAACAAGCTAAAGCAGAGTGCAGCCGAAATCAATACGGACTTGCTGAAATACTATGCCGAAATCCAGAATATTTTCAAGGAATTTGAGGTGCAGGAGGTCATGCCAACGACCCAGCAGTTGAAGGAAGCTTTCAACATGAGAATGAAAGACACTAGCGAAGAACAGCCGGAAGAAGCCCCTGTCAGCTTTTGGGAGGTGTTCGATGAGTTTGTAAAAGAGTGCGGTAACCAGAATAACTGGACGGCATCCACCTATGAAAAATTTGCAGCAGTGAGGAACCACCTCAAAGAGTTCAAGGAGGATGCAACGTTCAACTATTTCGACGAGTTTGGATTGAACGAATACGTCAACTTCCTGCGTGATACCAAGGATATGAGAAACAGCACCATCGGCAAGCAAATGGGATTCCTCAAATGGTTCTTGCGCTGGAGCTTCAAGAAAGGACATCATCAGAACATTGCATACGATACATTCAAACCGAAACTGAAAACCACCTCGAAAAAAGTAATCTTCCTGACTTGGGATGAACTGAACAAGCTGAAAGACTACCAGATACCCAAGGATAAGCAATACCTGGAACGTGTGCGTGATGTTTTCCTGTTCTGCTGCTTTACGAGTTTGCGGTATTCGGATGTTCGCAATCTGAAAAGAAGCGATGTGAAGTCCGACCACATCGAAATAACCACAGTCAAGACTGCAGACAGCCTGACATTTGACCGAGGAACATAAGTTGGTGCTGACTATAAACCGACAGCCCATAATACAATGGTTTAAGGAACAATGGGAAAAGTTACAGCAGAATCTGCGTAATTCGGTGCAGAGAGAACAAAAAAACAGAGGATTCAAATTATAAATTCGTTCAACATAAAGCAAAATCTCGATTAAATGACTAATTTTACATTTGTGTAGAATCATCTACCCAAGAATAAGAAATCAAAGAAACGGTATGTTCATCTGGTTGCTTAGGATGAAGCATAATTGGCTCACGTTTCTCATCATCCATTTAGCCACTCGAATGGGGCCAATAGAGTATATGATACGAATATGAATAAATTGTTCATGCCTTTTATGGTGCTTGTCTGCCTGCTCTTAACGGCTTGCGACAAGGATGATGTTTTACCAGCAAGACCCATGGAGTGGTCATATGAAATCATTACGCCTGCAAACGTCCAATTTTTAAAATCAACCACAGACGTTTCTCCGTCCTATTTTTTTGAGACGAATGGCAAGGGAGGCGATATGGTAATGACTTGTGAGAATTATGATGTGCTCAACCCCATATCAGAAGATTCTTACGTATACGATTGTGGATGGGCCACCCTCAAGATAGAAGGCAATCAGGTGAAAATTCACTTCGCTCCATCTACTCCTGATGATGTAGCACTAACACACGAAGAAATTCAGATTTCAGCCAATGACGGGGATAGAAAAGTGTATACGCTTATCGGTTTTTCCAGAGTCATTAACGAGGAGGGTCCCACAGACCCACAGCCGGAAGGGTTGCCCGAAGAAGCGAAGTTCAAGATGATAATGTCCGAATATACTCCCTTTATGAAGATTGAAAGTCCGCTGCCGGCACCTCTCGATTTGATTACCTTCCGAATCACGGATATAAACGGTGAATATTCACCCATAGACATCCCTGAGTTCACACACTATTATGATTCTATTGTGTGGAGCGCAGATGATTTTCCTCACACATTCAAAGTGGCTGAAAACAAAGTTTCTGCAGAAAGCACTGAAACACATATCACTACACAATGGAGTTCGCACTTCTTCAAGAGCGGTACGGTAAAAAGCCATCTGAAAGGCTACCGCGATGGAAAAGTGGAATATGAAACTTCGCATCGCATCACGCTTTATGACCGCGATTTTTTGGGACTTGAATGGGGCGCAATTAATCTACAGAAGCCTACGAATCTGACGGCCTATTGTCTGTTGGATCGAAATTATGAGTACAAGTTGTATGACATTGTTGCCAAGGGCTATAATCCTTATTCTCGATTTGTCCCAGTAAACCATAAATTGCTGCCGGATGCAGACTTTCTGCCGACAACTAAAAAGGCAGTCATGATACTGATGGAAAACAGTATTGGTACTGGAGAAAATGCCAACGGCAAAGAAAGTCTATTCAAATGTCTGCCTGAAAAAGGTGTAGTGGCTGAAAGGTATTGGGAAAACGAAACCACCCGCATGCTGATGTTGCATCGGCTTCCTGATGAGGAGGGATTGGCAGAAGAAAGCTATTATTTGCATATCGAACCTAAATAAGTATTTATGAATAGAGTAATTATCACATTCCTATTTTTTATCGGAATAGCCGTATCATCTTGCACAACCTCTAAAAGCGTTGTGTCGCAAAATGCAGATTTGTCTAAATATGAATATGCCTCAATCATCAACAATGACACCTATCACATTCCTGCCCAACTGATGGAATACGAAATACAGTTGTTTGATGCAGTAGAAGGCTCTCGTCTTACGTTGGTCAGTGATATGCGTATAAATGAGCTGACTGCAACACAACAGTCAAAACTGCTTATGGTAAAATATGGGGTAGATATTTTAGAAGAAGAATCCATTGTAACTGTGAATTTCATAGATTTCCTCACGGGTCGCCCGATAGCTTCATGTCGTGGTGCATACAGTACATTAGGATTGAGCGTATCTGCAGACATTAGAGGTGCTATAAAACGTGTTGCCAAACAAATTGAAGCCACATTTCCTAAGTAATGCAATGCCACTTAAATAACTAAAGGTTGCCTATCTAATGCATTCGCATGTACATAGGCAACCTTTGATGTATCTTTTTATTTTAAGAAGAAATAGTATCTTGTTTAATAAACCCCAGCAAAAATCCATTTCTTAAATAATACAAAAACACCCAGTTTTACATTCTTGGGTGTAAAACTGGGTGTTTATTTTGCAATTTGCTGATTTTCAGCGTTTATTGCGGAGAGACAGGGATTCGAACCCCGGGTACCTCGCAGTACAACGGTTTTCAAGACCGCCGCAATCGACCACTCTGCCACCTCTCCAAAACTTCCTTTATCAGAAGTGCTTTCCGTTGAAAGCGGTGCAAAGGTACGAATCATTTTTAAATCTGCAAACATTCTGATAATTTTTTCGCGAATAAATCGTATTTTTGCAGTCCATTAGTAAGAACAAAGATATGATATACCCTCAAAATTTTGAGCAAAAGATAGGATTCGACCAGATAAGACAATTACTAAAAGATAAATGTCTCAGCACTTTAGGTGAAGAGCGGGTCATGGATATGAGTTTTTCCGAACAATATGAAGAAGTGGAAGAGAAATTAAACCAGGTAACTGAGTTTGTTCGCATCATTCAGGAAGAGGACGGATTTCCCGACCAATTCTTTTTTGATGTCCGTCCTTCACTGAAACGAGTGCGGATAGAAGGCATGTATCTGGACGAACAAGAACTGTTCGACCTGCGCCGTTCGTTAGAAACAATCCGCGACATCGTTCGCTTCCTGCACCGGAACGAGGATGAAGAGGAAAACGACGCTCCCTACCCCAGCCTGAAAAGACTGGCGGGAGATATAGCCGTATTCCCGCAACTGATTGGAAAAATAGACGGTATCCTCAACAAATATGGAAAAATCAAGGATAATGCCTCTACCGAATTATCCCGCATACGTCGTGAGCTTGCCAGTACGATGGGAAGTATTTCACGCTCTTTGAACAGTATTCTGCGCAATGCGCAGTCTGAAGGATATGTGGACAAAGACGTAGCACCCACTATGCGCGACGGTCGCCTGGTAATCCCCGTTGCACCGGGATTGAAACGAAAAATAAAAGGAATCGTACACGATGAATCCGCCAGCGGAAAGACCGTATTTATAGAGCCTGCCGAAGTGGTGGAAGCGAATAACCGTATCCGAGAACTCGAAGGAGACGAACGGCGCGAGATTATCCGTATCCTCACCGAGTTTTCAAACATACTTCGTCCGTCTATCCCGGAAATCCTTCAGTCGTACGAGTTTTTGGCAGAGGTGGACTTTATCCGTGCGAAAAGTTATTTTGCGATACAAACGAACAGTCTGAAACCTGCCGTCGAAAACGAACAACTGTTGGACTGGACGATGGCGGTACATCCCTTGTTACAACTTTCATTAGCCAAACATGGAAAGAAAGTCATACCTTTGGACATAGAACTTAATCATAAACAACGTATCCTTATCATTTCCGGCCCGAATGCCGGTGGTAAATCAGTCTGTCTGAAAACAGTCGGGTTACTGCAATATATGCTGCAATGTGGTATGCTGATTCCCTTGCATGAGCGTAGCCATGCAGGTATATTCAGCAGTATCTTTATTGATATCGGCGACGAACAGTCCATCGAAGATGACCTGAGTACCTACTCTTCCCATCTGACCAATATGAAGATTATGATGAAAAACTGCAATGAACGCAGCCTCATCCTGATTGACGAGTTTGGCGGTGGTACGGAACCACAGATTGGCGGTGCTATTGCCGAAGCTGTATTGAGACGTTTCAATCAAAAGCGGACATTCGGAGTGATTACCACCCACTACCAAAATCTGAAACATTTTGCCGAAGACCATGAAGGAGTGGTAAATGGAGCCATGCTTTACGACCGCCATCTGATGCAGGCGCTCTTCCAATTGCAAATCGGTAATCCGGGAAGTTCATTCGCTGTAGAAATCGCCCGCAAAATCGGATTACCGGAAGACGTCATTGCCGATGCTTCGGAAATCGTAGGAAGCGAGTATATCAATGCCGACAAATATCTACAAGATATTGTCCGCGACAAACGCTACTGGGAAGGCAAACGCCAAACGATCCGCCAGCGGGAAAAGCATATGGAAGAGACTATCGCCCGTTATCAGTCGGAAATGGAAGAATTGCAGAAATCACGGAAAGAGATTATCAAACAGGCGAAAGAAGAGGCAGAGCGAATGTTGCAAGAATCAAACGCCCGCATTGAAAATACGATCCGTACCATCAAGGAAGCACAAGCGGAAAAAGAAAAAACACGCTTGGCACGTCAGGAACTGACCGACTTCCGCACCTCTCTGGACGCACTGGCTTCCAAAGAGCAGGAAGAGAAGATTGCACGCAAAATGGAGAGACTGAAAGAGAAGCAGGAACGGAAGAAGAACAAGAAAAACGAACCGAAAGCCGCCGCTGCCACTCCTTCAACCACACCTAAAGTCACTCCTATCGCAGTTGGCGACAATGTAAAAATCAAAGGGCAGACCAGTGTCGGACAGGTGATGGAAATCAATGGTAAAAACGCGACTGTCGCTTTCGGAAGTATCAAGACGACCGTAAAACTTGACCGGCTTGAACGTAGCAACGCCGTTCAAAAGACGGAAGGAATTGCTAAAAGCTCTTTTGTCAGCAGCCAGACGCATGACCAGATGTATGAAAAGAAACTGAATTTCAAACAGGATATCGACGTCCGCGGAATGCGTGGAGACGAAGCGCTGCAAGCGGTCACTTATTTCGTCGACGACGCTATATTGGTCGGCATGAATCGTGTACGTATCCTTCACGGCACAGGAACCGGAATACTCCGTACACTTATCCGCCAATATCTGTCCACCGTGCCGGGAATCAGACATTATGCCGACGAGCATGTGCAGTTCGGCGGTGCCGGCATCACGGTAGTCGATTTTGACTAATCTGCAAAATCTGCCGGAAAACGCTTTCTTCATCGGTAAACCTTTATATCTCCAACAACGATTTACGGATGAACTATAAATGGATGCCCGAATTAGATTGGCGATATGGATATTTATTTGCCTGGTTTGTGATGGGAATTATCGGTATTATCGTATATTTGTCAGGCAAAAAGAAAAATTGGTATTAACGAAAACACACTTTCAATCATGAAATCAATCAAAGAGCTATATAGGATAGGCACAGGCCCTTCCAGTAGCCACACAATGGGACCACGTAAAGCTGCTGAGATGTTTCTGGAGCGTCATCCGGACGCCGCTTCTTTTAAAGTCACCCTCTATGGCAGTTTGGCCGCTACGGGAAAAGGACACATGACAGATGTAGCCATCATAGACACCCTGCAACCTGCCGCTCCGGTAGAAATCATATGGCAGCCCAAAGTATTCCTGCCTTTCCATCCTAATGGAATGACATTTGCAGCCTTTGACGCCAATAATAAAGTTACCGAGAACTGGACTGTTTACAGCATAGGCGGCGGCGCACTGGCAGAAAACAACAACACCCAGACAATCGAAAGCCCGGAAGTATACGGCATGAACAACATGACCGAGATACTGCAATGGTGCGAACGTACCGGGAAAAGTTATTGGGAATACGTGAAAGAATGTGAGAACGAAGATATATGGGACTATCTGGCAGAGGTATGGAGCACAATGAAAGATGCCATCCACCGCGGCCTGGAAGCGGAAGGCGTACTGCCCGGCCCATTAAACCTCAGACGAAAAGCCTCCACCTATTATATACGTGCCACCGGTTATAAGCAATCTCTCCAATCCAGAGGGCTTGTCTTTTCTTACGCCTTGGCGGTAAGTGAAGAGAACGCTTCCGGCGGAAAGATTGTGACTGCACCGACCTGCGGTTCGTGCGGTGTGATGCCTGCCGTGCTTTATCATTTACAGAAAAGCCGCGATTTCAGCGATATGCGTATCTTGCGGGCATTGGCCACTGCCGGCTTAATCGGAAACATCGTCAAGTTCAACGCTTCTATCTCCGGCGCGGAAGTCGGCTGTCAAGGAGAAGTAGGCGTTGCCTGCGCCATGGCTTCGGCTGCCGCCAACCAGCTATTCGGTGGTAGCCCGGCACAAATCGAGTATGCTGCCGAGATGGGACTTGAGCACCACTTGGGAATGACTTGCGACCCCGTATGCGGATTGGTACAAATCCCCTGCATCGAACGCAACGCCTACGCCGCTGCCCGTGCATTGGATGCCAATCTTTACTCAGCCTTTACAGACGGGATGCACCGTGTTTCTTTCGACAAAGTGGTGCAAGTAATGAAACAGACCGGACACGACCTGCCGTCACTCTACAAAGAAACAAGCGAAGGCGGACTGGCAAAAGATTATCAGCAGATGTAATTATAAAAAGCAAGCGGGTGTCAAAAGGTCATGTATTTACCTTCTTTTGACACCCGTTCCTGTTTCTATTATTCATTACAGCTTTTTATGCAGCAAGCGTTTAGCCAGACATTTCCGTACAGGTTCATCATACAACTTCAGGCACAGACAAGCCAATACAACACTCAATGCGTAAACACACAAAGCCACTTCCCAAGTTTCTTCCAAAGAGTAAAGCTTATTTTTAATCAACCATGCATAGAACAAATACATAAGCGGATAATGAACCACATAAATCGGATAAGATATATCTCCCAGGAACTTACATATCGCGGTCGACTTCTTATCCGTAGTGATTCCCGATGCTCCCAGCCAGACAAGAATAGGGAAAGCTATGATAACACAAAATGCTTCATAAGCACCATTTACGCAAAACGGCTCTGCACCTTCCAGATAAGGAACCGAAAACAAAGCAATCAAGACAATGGCGCATATCCAAAATGCACCTTTCAGCCTGACGGGTTTGAAGTTACGCGACAGAAGCATACCCAAAGAGAAAGGGAAAAGCATCCTCAATGATCCGCCTAAGAAATTCACGCCGTCCAATGTCCATCCCACTCCGATATTCCCATAACCTGAAACATTGAAGACTGCAAATAATGCCAACGCGATTCCCAACAAGACTACAAGTACCGTCAACGCCCTGTTCGACAAACGATGAATAAACAGGGCATAAAGGATATTACCTATATATTCAAAGAACAATGACCAGCAAGGCCCGTTCAACGGGAACATTTCATCATTTCCGCGGACTTCATAACCTACACCCGGCATCGCAGGAATAAAGAATATCGTGCAGAGAAGAGACAGCATAACCATTGATATGGCAACGTGTGTTCCATCCCATTGCACACACCCCTGAAGATAAAATGTGACAGCCCCCAGAACAGCACCCATGATTACCATAGGATGAAGACGTATCAAACGGCGTTTGAAGAATTTTTTCATTGTCATGCTCTCACCCCAACGGTTATCATAGGCATAACCGACAACAAAACCCGAAAGGATAAAGAAAAAATCGACAGCCAAATACCCATGATTGAAGGTTTCAATCATACCGCTACCAGCGGAATTACTGACTTCCGCAAAAGCGTAGCCCTCAAATATATGATACCATATAACCATGAGAGCTGCCACGCCACGAAGTCCGTCAAGAAGATCATAATGTGCTTTAGTGTCTGCAAAAGCTGAAGAAGAAACGTTCGACATCTGTTGTTATTGTTTAATTAATATTTTCAGATGGCAAAGATACAGCTTGGCAAGCGAAGTTCTTTTGCTCAAAAGCAAAAAATACCGGCTAATATCTATCTTTTAGCACGCACCCGGCTTAATGTATAAATGGAGAGTCCATATATTTATTCTCTTTCTATCCTCCACTCCCCTATTGTACAACGTTCGCTATCAAAATTGACAGCCACCTTCACGACAGGCAGTCCACACAAAGCAAAACGTTCCGGATAATTCTTCAAATCAATCTGTTCCATCGCCATATCCGCATTCTTATCCAGTTTCAGTTCCATCACATACAATGTAGTCTTTGTGCGCAGCACCATATCCACCCGTCCCCGGGGAGTACGGACTTCCACGTCTACATAGAAATTCAATAAACTGAATATAACATAAAACATTTGCTGATAATGACCTTCATACTTCGTATTGTCATATTGGGGAATAGTAGACAAGAATGTCTGCAAACGATGCAATGCGGCATCCATATCACCATTCCGGATATCACGCGAAAGATAAGCCACCATAGTATTGGCTTCCTCTGCATTATTGGCAACATAATGAGGAAGAAGGCTCTCCATCAATCCTAACCGCACTTCTTTATTGGGAATATCAAGCGTATAGATATCCAATTCCTTATCATAATCTTTAATAGTGATATAACCACTCTGATACAACAATGGAGTAATAGCAGTCATCGTTTCGGTAGGAGCATCGAAAGCAGAAACTTTTGCCTGCTTACGTCCTATTTCAGAAGGTTCCACGTTAAACTTATCCAACATCTTTAACAGATAGGTAGGTGTGCCGCTTCCAAACCAGTAAGAATTGAATTTTCCATCTGCAAAAGCATTAAGCAAACTAAATGGATTATAGACATCAGGAGACGGATAGGTGAAATGATATCCGTCGTAGTTTTCTTTCAACTTCACAACTACTTCTTCAAACCCGACATCCATCTTTTTCGCCAACTGCTCTATATCATCTTTCATTTGGGTAAGCATCTCATCTTGTGTAATGCCACAAATAGCGGCATAAGGCTCATCCATACTAACATTCTTAATGTTATTCAATTCGCTAAAGATGCTAAACTGGGAGAATTTTGTAATACCAGTCAGGAATACATAGCGAAGATAGGGATCGCAAGCCTTCAAAGGGCTATAAAAATTACGCATTATATTACGCAACACGTGAAGATTCTCTCGTTCATGCATCACATCAAGCAAAGGAGCATCGTATTCGTCAATAAGGACAACTACTTTTTTGCCAGTCTGTTTGTAAGCACGCTTAATCACCCCCATCAGACGTTGATTAGGATTCACTTCCTCTTTATCCTTTCCATAGAAGGACTCATAATTAGCAAGTTTCAGATTTAATTCTTGCAGCAGTTGCTCCTTATCCACATGCTTGGCCGTACTCATATCAAAATGCAATACCGGATATTCCGTCCACTCTTTCTCCAATTTCTCTATAGCCAGCCCATGAAAAAGTTCTTTACGACCGGAAAAATAGCTATGCAATGTAGAAGTCAACAGTGACTTACCGAAACGTCGCGGACGACTCAAGAAGATATATTTAGAAGAGAAGTGTGTCATCCGGTAAACATACTCCGTCTTATCAATATAAAGATAATTTTCTTCCCGTATTTCTGAAAATGTCTGTATCCCGATGGGATATAATCTGTGCAAATCTTCCATATCAGTAATCTTTGTCACAAAGCTACGAAAAAATATCGAATCCCACGATATACCCCCCTAAAACTAATATATCAACTATCTTCACAGACAGTTGATATATTTCACATACAAACACATATCGGTTTTACACCAATATGAGGGGATAAGTCAGGAATATACCGCTGTATTCTTCCCAACTCATATAATGCAGGGAATTCATGAATATATCATGAGTTCAGGGACCTACATATTTCTTTAATATTCCGCCACATATTCTCTTGCTTATAATATTAATGGTCGAAACTATTATTTCACAATCGCTTCTTTTATTTTCTCTACGATATAATGCACATCAGCATCAGTTACATACGGTCCGGCAGGAAGGCAAAATCCAACTTTGAAGATTTTCTCTTCTACTCCATTCGTATAGAAAGGAGCATCCGCATAAACCGGTTGCTTGTGCATCGGCTTCCATACAGGACGTGCCTCAATCCTCTTGGAAAGCATGAATACACGGAGTGCCTCCACATTCTCATTAGGCTGACAATCCGTCGTAGCACTATCTACAGCTTTGATCACACCGGCAGCACCACCCACAGCAGTTTTAATTACTTCCTTATAAGCATTCTCCTGACCCACAATCCTTACATCAGGGTCAATAGTAGCTGTACATAACCAAAAGTTAGAATCATAGCGTGAATCCCTAGGCTGCTTGTGGATATGAATACCTTCCACATCCTTCAGCAGTTCCTCATACAATGCCTGAATATGCTTGTGGTGGGCAATATGCGCATCCGCAACAGTCATTTGACCACGCCCAATACCGGCACAAATGTTACTCATACGATAATTATACCCAATGGCCGTATGTTGATAGTAAGGATAAGCATCACGGGCCTGAGTCGCATACCACATAATGGTATTTTTGTCCTCCGCATTCCGGCAAATCAAAGCGCCACCACCGGATGTGGTTATCATCTTATTACCGTTAAATGACAATACACCAAACTTTCCAAAGGTACCCAACACCTTACCATCAAATTTGCTACCAAATCCCTCTGCGGCATCCTCAACAACTGGAATCCCATATCTGTTTGCAATCTCCATGATTTTCTCGCAATCGTAAGGCATACCATAAAGTGCCACAGGAACAATAGCCTTCGGTTTCTTACCGGTTTTGGCGATACGATCTTTTATAGCCTCCTCCAATAATATCGGATCCATGTTCCAAGTATCCTTTTCGGAGCCAATAAACACAGGCTTTGCACCAAGATAAGTTATCGGATGCGACGAAGCACAAAAGGTAAAGCTTTGTACCAATACTTCATCACCTGCCTGAACACCACAGCCAATCAATGCCAGATGAACAGCTGCCGTACCTGCCGAAAGTGCAACAACCTCATTCTGTCCGCCTACAAAGTTCTTCAAATCTTCTTCGAAAGCATTTACGTTAGGTCCCAAAGGAACCACCCAGTTGGTATCAAATGCTTCCTTTACGTATTTCTGTTCAATTCCGTCTTCGCTCATGTGAGCAAGACAGAGATAAATTGTTTTTTCAGGAATGTAACTCATTTACTTTATATTTTATTTGATTACTTCTACTATTTTACAAGGGACACCATAAGCCTTACAATTGTCCGGTATATTTTTTACTATTACACTACCGGCACCAATAAAGCAGTTTCTGCCCACACGAACACCTTGTATGATGGTTGTCCCCACTCCGATCCAACTCCCCTCACCAATATGCACATCTCCGCTGACAGTACAGCCAGGTGCTATATGCACATAATCATCAATAACACATTCATGGTCAATACTTGCTTTGGTATTGATAATACAATGTTTGCCTATCTGAGCTTCCGTCTGAATAACAGCCCCTTGCATTACTACCGTACCTTCACCAATTACAGCAGTTGGCGAAATGATAGCAGAAGGATGAATGGCTGTTACAAACTCACAGTCAAGCCTTTCAACAATCATCTTGCGTATCTTGCAATTCCCAATACTAACGATAAAAGGAGATAACCCGACAGAATCGTGCAACACAGGAATACCACATAGCTCTTCAAGCTCAGGGTTGTCATCTACCAAGCCCTCAACTACCCCACCCTGTGCTCTTATAATATCAATAATCACCTTGGCATGACCACTGGCACCATATAAATACATCAGTTGTTTCCGTTAAAAGGTTCCATGGTGGCATTGCCCTCTTGTGAGATACCCTCACGGACAAGCACCTTTTTGATTGTTATAAAAATCACTTTAATATCAGTAACCAGTGTACAATGGTCTACGTACCACACATCCAAGGTAAACTTTTCCGTCCACGACAACGAATTACGCCCGTGACACTGTGCCCAGCCGGAAATACCCGGACGTACCTCGTGCCGACGCGCCTGCTCCTTGTTATACAAAGGCAAATACTGTACTAATAACGGACGAGGACCGATAAGTGACATGTCACCAACCAATACATTCCAAAATTGAGGCAATTCATCAATACTTGTAGAACGCACAAATTTCCCTACTTTAGTCAAACGCATTTCATCGGGAAGCAAGTTACCATTCATGTCACGTTCGTCAGTCATAGTCTTAAACTTGACTATTTTAAATATTTCACCATTTTTACCGGGACGTTCCTGAAAGAAAAATGCTCCCGCACCTTTATTGGCAAAATGCAGCCACAGAGTTATGATTACCAGCGGAATAAGTAGAACACTCAACACTATTAAAGCAATGCAGAAATCAATAATCCTTTTAAAAAAATGTTTGTACATATTACAATATTTTATCGTAGAAATCACATAAGCACTTACGTACAAATCCCTGCTCATATCTTGAAGCAATCAACTTACGGGCATTGTTTGCAAGACCATCGCGGTAATCTGTATCAAGCATATGTTTCATGGCACTATAAAGCGCATCGACACTCTTAGAAGGAATGACAGTTCCATTCTCACCTTCAATAATAATCTCACGCGCACCATTAATATCGGTTACAATTTGAGGTAATCCCATGGCACCAGCCTCTATCACCACATTCGGAAATCCTTCCCGATAGGATGCAAGCACGGCAACATCTGCTGCTGCAAACCAAGGACGCACATCGTTTTGCTGCCCTACAGCCTCAATAGCACTACAATTCTTAATTAAGTTAAGTGTTTCAGATTTAAGAGGATCAAGTTTATCTTCATAACAGCCAACAAGAATCAGATGTGTGGCACTATTTTCCTTATTCAATTTAACAAAAGCTTCAACCAATTCATTTATACCTTTGTCACCCACTATACGACCTACAACAATAAAGGTACAAACAGACTTTTTACGCAATTTCTCAGCCTGTTCCATCACTTCCGGTGTCTTGTCAAAGCGTTCAAGGTCTATTCCGCGACAATTGCCGTAACCCAACACCCTTATTGGCTTTTTAGTAATGCCATTGTTTAACAAATCATTTTTTACCCCCTCCCCTTCTGGAATAATATGTGTAGCACAAGCACAAGTAAGCCAGTCCGTTACCATCAATATTTTCTTTTTCAGCCCAACGGAAGTAGGAAATACCAACCCTGTAAAGGTATGCACACGTACAGGTACACCAGCCATCCGAGCCGCAAGCATACAAAGCAAACCCGCTTTTGGAGTCATTGAATGCACCATTTTCGGCTTTTCTTTGCAGAATGTACGCCATAACTGCCACAAAGATTTTATATCCTTGATGGGAGAGATGTGACGTTCCATATCCACCTCTATGCACTTGACATCAAGATGCAATCTACGTACCTCTTCCCATTCTAGACCAGAAGATGACAATAACACTACTTCATACTTCTTTTGCAAATCGGGAAGCATTCCCGTCACAAAGCCCAAAGATTGGGGAACTGTGCAGGCACGAATTATTTTGTATTTTGACATTTTCTATGACAAATAACAGTGAAAAAGGAGAAAATTGCATTTACCAAATAAGAACACAACAAACTTACTATAACCAATACCACATTTGAGTTTCTTGTTTTGTCATGTTACTAACACTTATAGTTTTCTACCACAAACGCCCCATTGTATTTGGCAGTTGGAGATGACGCTCTTTGAATTATTGTGCCCGGATTTCCAATTACAATACAGTTATCAGGTACATCAAAGTTACAGAATGCACCAGGAGCAATCAATACATTGTTTCCTATTGTAACTTTACCTATCACCATCGAATTAGTACACATACGCACATTATCTCCAATCGTCGGATGCCCTATTCTTTTCCCAAGAGTAAATCCGACCAAAGCGCCAGCGGCTATCGTAAAGTTCTTTCCAATCTTCGCTCCGGGATTTATGATGATATTCCCAAAATGAGCAATGTACAACCCTTCTCCTATGGTTGTCTGATACGGAATCTGAATCCCTGTTTTAAACATGCACCATCTGAGAAGTATCATCCAGAAGAATTTGAATACTCCACCTTTTTGACATTTACGCATCAAATAGGTGTATTGAAACCCTGGAGTAAAAAATAAATAGCGTAGCTGCATATGCAACTTATGACAATCCGAACCAATATATCGGAACAAGTCTTTCTTGATTCGCACATTCATTATCCAAGCACCTTTTTATATACATCAAGATATTTTTCAGTCATCACACTTATATCATATCGGATTGCCTTTGCCTGACATTGTTTGACAATACGTTCTCTGTATGTAGTATCGTTATCGAGTTTTAAAACAGCATCTGCAAACCCTTTTGCATCCTTGTACCCGAACAGGACTCCATTCCCTTTAACTATTTCACGAAGACCATCTACATCATCGGCTAGAAACGGCTTACCGGATGCCATGCCTTCGAGTGAAGAAAGAGACAAACCTTCAAAATGGCTACACATCACAATATAATCGCTTGCTGCAAGTATTTCGGGAACATCGCTACGTAAACCCGACAAATGCACACGTTGTTCCAAACGATGCTCTTTTATCAACGCTTCAAACTCTGCCCTACGTTCACCGTCTCCGACAAGACAAAGATGATAATTATCTGGAAGATATTTCATCGCTTTAATAAGTGTGGGCTGATCTTTCTGATAACGAAAACCCGCTACATTTGTAATAATCTTCTCTCCCAACGACCTTATATCTTCAGCAGGAGCAGCATTGGCGTATTTATGATAATCAATACCGTTATATATCGTACATACGTTCTTGTTATCATTATCGCTCATATGGTTGCGATGATTAATCTCGGCTTGGTCGCTGATACATATCACTTCCTTGTATTGCCGAAACATCCATCTGTCAAACCAAGCATACCACTTCCAATTGCGTCTGCGATTGGAAGTGTTATGCTCTGTGGTGACAAGCACCACAGAGCATAACACTCCGCCGAAGGCGGCAAATAACTGTGGAGCGGTATTATGGGTATGTACGATATCCCAACCTTTACACATCAAACGCCAAAGACGATAGACATTTAACGGATTGTATACACTACCTCCTTTACGAAACCAGTGAATCTTTATTCCAGAGTTTTCCAACTGCACAAAAAAAGGAGTACGGGTTCCATCAAATATACATAATTCTACTTGATGACCTTTTTTCTGCATACGCGGAAGCAAATCAACCATCAACTTTTCAGCCCCCCCTGTATAGAGAGAAGTTATTACATGAAGGATTTTCATAACTAAACTTTACTTTTATCTTTCATATGCACCAACCACCCCAATGGAGCAATTAAATTGCCCCATGATGCAATTTTTACATTTCTTTTTTTTGTACAGAATGCAAATCGCCAATAATTAATTGCATTGCGCAGCTTGTGTTTCAATGGCACATTAAGGTCAAACAACTCCGAATATGTCAACATAGCACCGACAGGACTCTTCATACGAATTTTTATGATATTGTCTGTCAACCCTCCATCAAGGTAGTCTCTATAATAAATAATATCAGGTACTAGAAGTAATTTGTACTTTTGTGCTATGCGATACCATACCAACACCTCCGGACAAAATCGCTCACCCTCTATCTCAGGAAAAGGGAACTCACGCAAGGCCGATGTCAGAAACACCTCCATCATATCACCTGTTATTCCCAGCTTATAGCGCATCTCTATGGATGACACCACCTTGGGTTCTGCCACAACCGGATTTCCTATAATCTCACCATTATGATGTGCCATATAGCCGCAAACACCAGCAGCGGCAACATTTTTCATTTGAGGAAAATATCTCAGCACCACCTCAATGGCATTAGCGGGCAGACTGTCATCACTGTCCAAAATCCAAAACAAATCGCCTTTAGCTTCCTTAACCCCTCTGTTTATTGCCGTATGCTTTCCACCATTGGACTTTTTCACATAGCTTATCGGTATCTTCTGTTCTGCAATAATTATCTGCATCAGTTCTTCCGTATTATCGGTCGAACCGTCATCTACCACCACCCATTCAAAAGGGTGGTCCCATCCGGATTTAAGTACAGTTTGCTCACAAAGACTATCATAGAGTCTTTGCAACAAATGTGCTCTGTTGTACGTAGGAGTAAAAACTGTTATCATCGCCAAAACATAAAATAGGTAAATAAATTTATTCCCAACAAAGTCCAAAAGACCTTATCACGTACATTTTTAAAATGTTCAGGATTTTCCAACAACGGATACATCATAACCAATGCATACATAAACCAAGAAAGATATGCGAATCGGTCAGAGAAATTGGCGCGAATCACCAAAACCCAAAAGGCATTGGCTATGATATATGTACTATGGATCAATGAATAAAATTCATTTTTATAATATAGCCTATTTTGATAGATATATCCTATAATAATAGGCAAGCAGCTATATAAAACAAAATCGATTCTAAAACCTACATTGTAATGAGTTTCAACAGTTGTCAAATAGCTCGTACGCGAATCAAATTCATTCCCCCATGACGAAAAAAGACCTGTGAAGAATCCTCCCATAGCTGCACTTAATACTATACATAGGAACCAGAAATAATAAAAAAACTTAGGTCTATTATAGTATCTTGCCACCAAAAACGCGGCAATTGGAATAGCTGTCGAGTGATGAATGTGGTAAGCAATGAAAAAGAATACAAGAACTTTCCAAATATTTCTATAATATGTCAATCCGACCAAAACAAAAGAAAGAGCCAACCCTGCACGAATTGTATTAACGCCATATCCTCTAAAACAAAAAGCTCCAAGCATTGCCAACAACAGCAAAAAAATACTTTTCGGGGCTAGTCTCTTGGCTACAATATAATTATTGAATACATAAATTAACGCCGTTAGTACAAACCAATACTGTGGTTCTCCTAAGAAACTTGTTACTTTTTGATAACCCTGAAACATCCACTCACTTTCTGCCAATATTTCTTCCCAGCTTACATCATAATTCACATATCGCAGAAAAGAATATGCATATCTCTCACGATCGGCACTATATCCATACCCTATGTCATACAGTCCAAGCATAAATGCCACAAACACAGCAAAGATAAATGCCTCCCCCTTAGTGTTACTTCTTATCGCTGCCGACCCTGAACGTATTTGTAAGCTATATACAAGCGCAATAAAAAAAGTTACATGAGCCAACATGTCAAGTGTATATAATGAGAACATCATTAATCAACCAATTCGTAAATCTTACTTATTTCTGATGTATTATCTGTTTGATGCGTTTTCAAACAACTAACGTATTTTTCGCACAAAGCCTTGTCTTTAATCAAGGTCTCAATAGCATTGGCAATAGCGACAGGATTCATTTCACAGATAGTAGCATTTACCTTATCCTTAAACTGATCATGGACAGTAGAGAAGTTTGTGACAACCACCGGCTTGCACAAGAGTTTTGCTTCATCAAGAGCGATACTTTTACCTTCAAACTGCGAAGGATGCACAAATATATCAGCCGACTTGATATAAGGATATGGATTTGGAATAATTCCGGCAAATGTAATAGTATCTTGCAGACTCCATTGTTCTATCATTTTATTATATCGAAGAGCATTACTGACAGAACCAACAAAAACCCAATGTATATTTATCCCACGTTCTTTGAGGATATACGCCGCTTCAATAGCCCAATGAGAACCTTTGGTATCCACTACATGCCCCACTGTTATCAACTTTACACTTCCGGCAGGCCACGGATTCTCGAACGATTCTTCTGCCAGTTTGTTTATAAGTAATGGCGAAGTGATATTCTCCATCAGATGTATCTTATCGTCCTGTTCAGGAAACCACTCTTTCAGCACCTCCACACAATGTTGGGAAATAGTAAATATCGCATCAACTTTAGGAAAATATTTTTTATCTGCCATGAAGTAATAGGGCCATTGCGAATAGTCGCTATGGAAAAAAGTAACTTTTTTCTTTCCTCTCAGTTTATTGACCATATAGTATAACTGTTGCTGACCATTATAATCTACAATCAAATCATACTCACTTTTATCAATGACAGGCATCAACCGTGCCAGGAGAAGCCCCGCCCATGATTTGGATACTTTAGACACCCCCATACGAAGCAAACTACCGGATGCCCTCAATAAGCACCCTTGTCTTAACAAGCCGACAACCCCGTTAAAACCTTGCATGAGTGCTGTAATCCGCTTATCGGAAATCACTTTCACATCCTTAGGTACTTGTGCGAAAAACACACCGTGAGGAGATGCTATCCACAATGCCACATCATACTTCTGTCTGTCAATGGTATTGAGCAAACTCACCATGCTTTTACTCACTCCACCGCTCTCAAGATTACTTATAAGGAATAATATTCGTTTTTTCATGCCAAATTACAATAAATAGATCTGCTTCATGCATTCTTCAGCAGCATATTTCTTGACACGTTCTTTACCGACCATAGCATAATGTCTACGCAAGTCTGCATCGTTTACCATCGTAAGCACAGCGTTGAACATGGACTCTTCATCGTGGTCACATAATATTCCATATTTGTCATTGTCTATAATTTCTATCGGACCTGACGTTTTAGTACTTACCACCGGCACACCAAGTACCATCGCCTCACAGATAGCCAAGCAAAAGCCTTCATAACCAGAACAACAGAACATCATATCAGCAGATTTCACATAAGGGAAAGGATTCCGTTTAAATCCCAATATCTGCACCATATCCCCTACTTCAAGGTCATGAATCTGCTGTTCCATTGTACTGCGCAGTTCACCATCACCTATCCATTGGAACAGAATATCACTACGCCCTATATCTTTGAAACGTTTTGCCAACAACGCAAAGCGCTCTGTTTTTTTTGGGGGGGTTAGTCTACCAGTCATAACAATTGTAAAACGCTTGTTATCAACATTTTTTTCATTCCCCATCCGTTCCACTTTGGCAATATCGATGGGATTATATATCACTTGAGTTTGTGTAGTACATTGTGGAAATCGTTCTTTGAATGCACGTTCGGTATCTTGTGCCACACACACCACAGCATTCATGCTATTGTACGCAGCCAATTGCTCACCAACGCGAAATTGACTATCAGTATATGGAAAACGTAACAAATCGCAATGTACCCATGTCACTTGTTTCCCCTTCTTTATATCCAGCAGGTAGTGAATACGCAAAGGCATACCTTCAAGAAAACTGATAACAACATCGAAATTTCCGTAGGCATCCATTATTTTATGAAATTGATGACGTAAAAGTCCATGCCAACCAAATTTCAACGATGCACGATAAGCCAATTTATAACCCAACGTATAGCCAGGCCACAGTTCATGCTTCACAACTTTTGCTGGTACCTCATCAATTAAAATCCCACCACCACAAAAGAGACACAAATGCACCTCGTTTTCTGTATAATCGAAATTACGCAAAATATCAAGCAACACCCGCTCTGCACCGCCACCATTGAGGGGACCATATAAAAATAAGTAACGTTTTTTACTCATTATATTTGTGTATAAAAGCTTATTACATTACGAGCCCATTGTTCCAAAGAATAGTGGCGTTTATTATTCTCCATTGTAATGCGAACTGACTTTTCCAATTCTTTTTTATCTGCATCAATCAGCATATCCATCTGCTTACACAAAGCAACTGCATCATTAACTTTAAATAAAAATGTTGATGGATTTTCAGCATTCCACATCGTTCCTGCTATATCACTCTGAATAACAGGTAACCCAAATACTGACGCTTCACAAATCGCATAAGAAAATGTTTCATATTCACTACTGCTAATAAAACAATCAACCGAATTGAAAAGAGAAGCTATATCTTTAGTCTGTTCTTTTAGTATCACCCATGACGGAATACCCCCACGGAAGACAGCATTAACCACCGCCTCCGTATCTACACCTTTCGTTATACAAATCTGAAAATCATTTCTTATCTTAGCCAACTTCTCCCCAGCCGTTAACAATATATCTATTCGCTTAGCAACATTCCGCCCCCCAAAAGCCAAAAAACAAAATTTACCACTAGAAACTCTTGATTTACGTCTATTCATTACCCTTGAAAGGTCAATACCATTAGGAATATGTGATATTAACCCAATTTTATGCAAAGCTCTCTTTTGCCATTTTTCAGCAAATTTTTTCATTTCATCACTAACGGATATGATGTTCACATACTTACTTTGAAAACCATAATGCTGTAAAAAACACCACATTTGATACAGAGCTTTCAGAGGATGATTAATATACGACAGAGAATTATGCATGTGCCACACCAGCTTCACATCTTGTTTAAAAACCTTATTTACAATCATATCATATCCATCAAAATGAGTATGAACAAGTGTTGGAACATATTCATCTCTAATTTTTTCCAACTCCGTACGAGTATAGCGTACATCATCATGAATAAAAAAAGTTCTATGTTTAAGTCTAAACTCATTCATCCAAGCTTGAGAAGAAGCTAATTTAGGAAAGACATAAGCTACCTCACATCCATATTCTTTGTATAAGATTACTTCCAATGCCTTTAAAGAAGCAATAAAATTGCCCTCATAGGGAGCTGCATATTGAGCTACAAATAATAAACGATTATTCTTAATATTCATATCATTAATCACAATAAAAAACAATATTTTACATCATAGAGTCTGTTTAAATTCTCTTCAGTCATAATTTTATAGCTGATATTTCAACTTACCCCGGCTCTTCTTGTCGCGTCCGTCTGTAGTTGGCGGAAGGGGTATTAACAGTTGCGCTCTTGGCTATTAATAGAAAACTTCCCGCCCATTAAGTATAAAGTTCCTTCGGACAGGAAGGAAACTTTCTTTTCATTCGATGCAAACTATAAACGCAAGCTTTGATTATATAATTGCAAGCTTTGTTTTTATAATCAAAGCCTTTGTTTTTATAAACGAAGCTTTCGTTTATAGATTACGGTTAATAAAAAATAAGTTTACATATTGATAATAAGAAGTTTACAATTAATGAAAGAGAACTTTTTTATTAATGAATGAAA